>Ga0180431_10000880_pt1 | contig 42393 bp, 28 predicted proteins | sample SS_ome_11_FD_132459 | JGI IMG/M metagenome (GOLD analysis project Ga0180431, IMG submission 132459) | Hypersaline lake sediment archaeal communities from the Salton Sea, California, USA - SS_1_MS_1 metaG | ecosystem: Environmental > Aquatic > Non-marine Saline and Alkaline > Hypersaline >... | reverse complement strand
CGTTCAGTCTGTAGGGAACGCCCTCTGTGGCGTTCCGGGAAGCAGCAACGAGCGTGTTTTCCGGGTTTCGGAACGCCACAGAGGGCGTTCCCTACAAAAAGTCACAGCCTCGTTGGTTGCGCCAAACACGGGTCGCGACGGTTTCCAGCAGCGCTTGGCGCGACCAGCGGTCGCGGCTTTTTGGGCAATGGCGAAGTTATCTCTGAGCGGCGCCTTGGTTGGCAAGTGCCAATCTCTCGCAAAAAGGAGGGGCTCCACCGTCCGGCAACGGTGGTTACACGCCGTTTTCCGACAAAGGCTGGCCCCATCCGCCTCGGTTGGGTAAACTCGGGCAGGACGAGTCTCCAATCCAGCAACCCGATACCATGCCTGCCAACCTGACCCAGCAATATCTCAAGGCCGAGGAAGAGTATCGCCGGGCGACGACCCTTGACGAGGAACTGAAGTGCCTCCAGGTGATGCTCCAGGAGATCCCCAAGCACAAGGGAACCGATCACCTCCAGGCCCAGATCAAGTCGAAAATTGCCAAGGCGAAGCGAGAAATCGCCTCCGAAAAGAGCACGGCCAAGAAGAAATCGAGGGGATTGCGGATCCCGCGACAGGGCGCGGGGATGGCCATACTTCTTGGGGGGCCAAACGCCGGAAAGAGCCAGATCGTTACCAGCCTTACCAGGGCAACCCCCCAAGTCGCCCCTTATCCCTTCACCACGACGGTGCCCGCCCCAGCGATGATGCCCTGGGAAGACGTTGCCGTCCAACTGATCGACACCCCGCCGATCACGGCCGACTACATCGAGACGCACCTGCACGGGCTCACCCGGGCGGCCGATCTGGCCCTGTTGGTGGTCGATCTCGGGAGCGACGACGGCATCGAGCAGTGCCAGGATGTGCTCGAACGGCTCTCCAACACGAAGACCCGGTTGGCCGCCACCTCGTTTCTCGATGAGGAGGACGTCGGGCTCTCGTATACGAAGACATTCCTGGTGCCCAACAAGATTGATTTGCCGGAGGCGGCCGACCGGCTCACAATGTTGCACGAGCTGTGCCCGCTCGACTTCGCCGAGTACGTCGTCTCGGCCAAGGAAGGAACGAACCTGGAGCCCCTGCGCAACGCGATTTACGAATCCATGGACGTTGTCCGGGTCTACACGAAACTGCCGTCGGCGAAAGAGCCCGACATGAACCGTCCGTTTACCATCCGTCGCGGCAGCGACTTGATCGACCTGGCGGGCCAGGTACACAAGGACTACGTCGAGAACCTGAAATTCGCCCGGGTCTGGGGAACCGCCGTCCACGACGGAACACAAGTCAAGGGCGATTACGTTCTGCACGACAAGGATATTGTGGAGCTGCACATGTAGTTGAGAGTCCAGAGTCGAGAGTCCAGAGTATTCCCAACTCTTGACCTTATGCTCTCAACTCCGGACTCTCAACTCTGGACTCAGCCATGACCAATTCCGACATTGCCGCCGTTTTCGACCAGATCGCCGATCTGCTGGAGTTTCAGGGGGCGAACCCCTTCCGGATTCGGGCGTATCGCAACGGCGCCCGCACGATCAGCGATCTGACGGAATCGGTCAACCAGATCATTGAAGACGAGGGACGCGCGTTGACCGATCTGGACGGCATCGGCAAGGACCTTGCCGAGAAGATCACCACGCTGGTCGAAACCGGCTCGCTCCCGATGCTCGAAGAGCTGCTCGAAGAGATCCCGGAAAGCGTTCTGGCGATCCTCCGCGTGCCGGGGCTCGGGCCGAAACGGGCGGCCATCCTCTATCACGAACTGCAAATCACCACACTCGACCAGCTCCGCGCGGCGTGCGAGGCCGGGGAGGTTCGCGGCCTGAAAGGGTTCGGCGCCAAAACCGAGGAAAAGATCCTCGATGGAATCGACATCGCCGGCGAGGCCGAGCAGCGAATCCTCTGGTACACGGCCGACCAGCACGTCCAGGCGATCCTCGCCCATCTGCGGCAGTGCGGCGCCGTCGAGCAGTTCGAGGTCGCCGGGAGCTACCGCCGGGGGAAAGAGACCGTCGGCGATCTCGATTTCCTGGCCGTCGCCAAGGATTCGGCCGCGGTGATGAATCATTTCGCGACCTATCCCCATCTCGCCGGCGTCATCGCCCGGGGCGACACGAAAATGTCGATCCGGCTGACCGGCCGGTTGCAGGTCGATCTCCGCGTGGTCCCGGCCGAGTCGTTCGGGGCAGCGATGCAGTACTTCACCGGCTCCAAGAACCACAATATCGTGCTCCGGGGTATGGCGAAGAAGCAAGGCCTGAAGATCAGCGAATACGGCGTCTTCCGCGGCACGAAGTCGATCGCCGGCAAGACCGAAGAGGAGGTCTACGCCGCGATGGACCTGCCCTGTTTCCCGCCGGAGTTGCGCGAGGCCCGACGCGAGTTCGAGTGGGCCGAAGCCGGCGCGTTGCCGGACCTGATCACCCTGAAAGACATCCGCGGTGATCTGCACATGCACAGCACCCACAGCGACGGCCGCGCGACGATCGAAGAAATGGCCGCCGCCGCCAAACGCCGGGGGCTGAAATACATCGCCATGACCGAACACTCCAAGAGAGTCTCGATGGCAAACGGGCTCGACGCCAAACGACTCCGCCGGCAATTCGACGAAATCGACCGCCTCAACGAACGGCTCAAGGGAATCAAGGTGCTCAAGGGCATCGAGTGCGACATCCTGGAAAAAGGCGGGCTCGATCTCGACGACGACGTCCTCAGCGAGGCCGATTGGGTCCTGGTCAGCATCCACTACGGCCAGAAGCAGTCGCGTAACCGGATCACCAGGCGGGCGATCGAGGCCCTGGAGAATCCAAACGTCAGTGCGATGGCCCATCCGACCGGCCGATTGCTCCTGAGCCGGCAGCCGTACGACATCGACCTCGATGCGGTCCTGGAAACGGCCCGAAAACGCGGCAAGTTCATGGAACTCAACGCCCAGCCCGACCGGCTCGATCTGGACGACGTCGCGTGTGCGGCAGCCAAGAGACTCGGCGTGCCGATTGTCATCTCGACCGACGCCCACAGCATCGAGGGGCTCGACTTCATGCGGTGCGGCATTCTCCAGGCCCGCCGTGCCGGGTTGACCAGGGAAGACGTTGCCAACACGCGGACCTGGGCGCAAATGCGGAAGATGATAGGGAAGAAATAGGGGGCGGCCTCCGTGTGCCGTCCGCGATGGAGTTTTTTGTAGGGTGGGACCAGGAGCGAAGCGACGCCGGCCCACCAACACGAGAAAAACGCAGCAAATCTGGTGGGCCGGCGCGGCCTGAGGGCCGCTGGTCCCACCCTACGACTTTTCCTTGCAGCAAGCAGCGGTACGGTTCTGCGAATAATCCGGGTTACTGCGCCGTGTGCTCGTTATGCAACACCGTGTGATGGAAAAAAGTTCGCTTGTGTTGAAAAAAGTCCCCATGTTGCCAAAACGCATGGTACTTTACCCATAGTGGAATATTGCGCAGTTTACCTCACACGGAATTCTTCAGGGACCGCCATGGAGCGTTCGGGGAAGAAGGTCCGAATTTTTGTTGCCGCGCTTGTGGTCTGCGCGCTGGTGGGGGGTTGTGCGAATCTGCAAACGACGCGGATCGACCCGACCGGCGAGCATCTCTTCGTCCAGGGCCCCGTCGCCGCCACCCCGCAATTCCGCGAACATCCGTACAAGTCGCCCTGCCGGGAGGACGACGCGGCGGTGACGCTGCACCCCGGCAACACGGTGGCCCCGGTCGGCAGCGAGGTCATCCTCGTGGCGGGCGTGGCCGGTGCGGACAACTATCTGCGAACCAACCGGCGCCTGGAGTGGTCGCTTTCGCCCGGCGGCATGGGGCAGTTCGTGGCGGTCGGGCGGAACGGGCCGGTCGACCTGATGGTGGGCGACTTCAACCGCCCCCGAAAAATCGACAATACCTTTGCCATCGGCAGCACCTCGCGGAAGCAACTTCGCCTGACGCGGGGGACGCCCGACCCGGGTGACGACGTCCGCGTATTGCGCGGGCAAGGGTGGATCTCGGTCAGCTCGCCCGCCGAAGGGACAAGCCACGTGATGGTGTATGCCCCGTCGGTTCCGTCTTGGGCGTGTCATACGCGCACGGCGTCGATCCATTGGATCGACGCGGCATGGCAGTTGCCGCCGCCGGCGATCAATCCGGCCGGGGCCGCCCACACGCTCACCACGACCGTGGTGCGACACACGGACCAGGAGCCTTGCGAGGGGTGGCTGGTGCGTTACGAGATCGTCGATGGTCCGGCGGCAGGTTTTTCGCCGGACGGAACCATGGCTATCGAGGTAACCACCGACTCTGCGGGCCAGGCAAGCGCGGAAATCATCCAAAGAGAACCGAAACCGGGTGTAAACAAGATCGCGGTCCAGATCATCCGCCCGGCGGCCAAGGGCGGCCCGCAAGGGAAATGTTTGGTGGTGGGAGGCGGCTACACGACGAAGACGTGGACCGCCCCCGATCTGGCCATCCGGAAATCGGGGCCGTCGGTCGCCGGCCTGAAATCGCAGGTGACGTACGAGATCGAGGTCTCGAACCCGGGCGACATGCCGGCCGAGGACGTCGTTGTTACCGACGAGTTGCCCGAGACGCTCGCCTACATCGCCGCCGATCCCCCGGCGGAGAAAGAGGGCGAGAAGCTGCGGTGGACGATCGGGCAACTCGGGGCCGGCGAGGCCCGATCGATTCAATTGAATTGCCTGGCCATGCAGCGCGGCAGCGTGGTCAACTGTGCCGACGCCACAGGGAAGGGCGATCTGAAGGCGAGCGACTCCGCCACGACCAGCGTCGAGACGGCCGAGCTGGACGTCCAAACGAGCGGCCCGGCCCGGGCGGCCGTCGGCGGGAAAGTGACTTTTGCCATCGTCATCACAAACCGGAGCCAGGTGCCCACCGGCGAACTCATGGTCAAGGACCGGTTCGATGCGGGGTTGGAACATGCGGCGGCCACCAGCCCGATCGAGCGCGAATTGAGAGTCCTGCAACCCGGCGCTTCGCAACAGTTGAACGTGATATTTCAGGTGACGAAACCGGGGCGGCTTTGCCATCGGGTCGAGGTCAGCGACGCCGAAGGGATCGTCGGCCGGGCGGAGGGATGTGTCGTGGCGGCGGCGGCTCCTTCCGGCACGCCCTCGCCAGGCGCCGGGGTTCCGAGCCCCAAGGCGGGAGTTCCCGCCGACGGCGGCGGTGCGGCTGCACCCAAGCCGCCCGCCCGCCCTTCCGTTTCGGTAACCAAGATCGGCCCGAAGCAGCGCAACGTAGACCAGACCGCCCGATTCACGATCGACGTGGCCAACGACGGGAACCAGACGTTGACGAACGTAAAGGTCGTCGACGACTACGACGCGGCCCTCTACCCGAACATGGCGAGCGAGGGAAACAAGTTCGAGGACAACCGGCTGGTGTGGATCATCGATCGCCTTCCGGCCGGCCGGGTGACGCAGTTGGAAGTCCACTGCAAGTGCCTGAAGGAAGCGGCCCGGGCCTGCAATCGCGTGACGGTAACGACTCTCGAAGGGGTGGGGGCGGAGGCGGAGGCCTGCCTGGCGATCAGCCCCGCGCCCGGCCGGTTGAACATCGAGGTGGGCGACCTGCTCGATCCGGTCCGGCTCGGCAAGGAACTGACGTACGAGGTCCGCATCTCGAACGACGAGACGACGCCCGACCGGCAGGTGGTGCTGGTCGCGACGGTTCCGCCGGGGATGATGCCGGTTCCGATCGGCACGAGCGGGCCGCGGCAGGTCCGCTTTACCATCAAGGACCAAACCGTCCGCTTCGACCCCCTGCCGCAAATCGATCCCGGCGAAAAACTCTCTTATCGCATCCGCGTCGGCACCCGGCGCCCCGGCACCTTCCACTTCCGTATCGAACTGACCAGCCAGAACCAACCGCAACCGACGGTGGCGGAGGAGAGTACGGAAGTGTTTGAGTAGAGGGAAGAAGGCAAAGGGAAGAGGGAAGAGGGTTTAGTGGGCAGGGTTCAGGATCTCCTTACAAACGTGTCTTCCGAGTCCTGAACCCTGAACCCTGAACCCCCTCAGCAGTCGGCCGACTGCAACATGGACTTGCAGAGTCTCTAAAACGCAAAGAATAACCCTCTTCCCTCTGCCCTCTCCCCTCTCCCCCTTTCCCCTACGCACCGATAAACGGAAAACCCCCGCTGAATGGTGGGCGTGCTTTCCCATCTTACACGGCTACTTGTAGGGCCACCCCAGGTCGGGTACACTAACGCAAGGCCCTGGAAATAACATGCCACACGAGTTGAGTCGAGAGTTCAGAGCAAAAGCCCTGGCACTGCGTGCCAGGGTTCCGGTGGAACAGGGTACGATTGGAATGCTATTTCCTGGGGCTTGCCTATTGACGCTTGCATAGTCGGTAAACCATCTCAGGCGCCCGTTCTGCGGAGGGAATCATGGCCGAACCGTTCGATCCCTACTACAAGTGGCTGGCAGTTCCGCCGGAGGACCAGCCGCCCGATTTCTACCAGCTCGTCGGCGTACACACCTTCGAGGCCGATCCCGACGTGATCGAAAACGCCGCCGACCAGCGCATGGTCCACCTGCGGACATTTCAGTCGGGCAAGCACAGCGAGGAATCGCAAAAACTCCTCAACGAAGTCGCTGCCGCCAAGATCGTCCTGCTGAATCCGGAGAAGAAGGCCAAATATGACGAAACGCTCCGGGAGCAGATGCGGCTCAAAGCGGCGGGTGAGGACGACGAGGAAATTTCTTCCCAACTGATCGGCTTCCTCCGGGCAGTCGAGCTGGACAAAGAGGCGGCGGCGAAGCCGAAACCTGCCGTGTCGCAACCCGTCAAGCAACCCGCCACTGCTTCGGCAGCAGCGGACGACGCTGCGAAGAAACGCTTGATGTTCATCGGTGCCGGGACAGGCGTCCTCCTCTTGCTCCTTATCATTGGCGTCTGGATTCTCGTGTCGGGTGGTGGGCCGGAGGAGGTGGCTGGGACGCCTGGAACTCCGAAGGGCCAAGCACCACCGCCACCACCGCCAACTTCTCCTCAGCCGAAAGCAACGCCCTCGACTCCGACTCCACCATCAGTCGATCCCGACGCTGCTTCTGTTCCGACAAGCCCGCCGCCTTTGACTCGTACCCCCGTTGACATCTCACAACTTCCAAAAGGTTTCACCATCGACCTGGGCAGCGATGTCAAGATGGAGTTCGTGTTGATTCCACCGGGTGAGTTCATGATGGGGTCAACGGAGGCGGAGCAGAATGCGATGTTGAGAGAGGCAGAATCTGGTGGTGCCTACGGGGCGGTTCAGAGCATACCAGGCGAAGTCCAACATCGTGTGAAGATCGCGAAGCCGTTCTACCTCGGGAAGTACGAAGTAAGCCAAGCTCAGTGGCAAGTAGTTATGGAAGACGAATCGTCTGAACACAGAGGCCCGATGAGTCCTGTCTCAGTGAGTTGGAATGACTGTCAGGCTTTTCTAAGCAAACTCAACGAGGAGTTCACGACCACAGCCGCGAAGTTTGCACTGCCAACCGAGGCTCAATGGGAATACGCCTGTCGTGCAGGAACGGCCACGGCGTTTTGCTTCGGCGACGGACCGGGAATGCTTGGGCAGTACGCGTGGTTCCGTGGCAACTCCACGGGCAAGCCCCACCCAGTGGGCAAGAAGAAGCCGAATCAGTGGGGGCTGTTTGACATGCATGGGAATGTGTGGGAGTGGTGTGGCGATTGGTACGGAGCCGAATACTACGAGTTGTCCGCAACGCACGATCCGACTGGTCCACCTGATGGTCAGCGACGTGTCAAACGCGGCGGGAGTTGGACTCGCCTCCCAGTGGAGAACCGATCGGCAGCCCGCGGTTCGGATCCGCCGGTGCAGCGTCGTAAAGACGCAGGCTTCCGTGTGATGTGTTCGGGAGTACCCGAAACCGCGGAGCCGGATGTCAGTCCACCGATTGCAGCCGTGACCCCGCCAGTACCCCAACCGCCTACCACTGAACCAACAACGCCTGAACCGGCACCAACCCCAAAAAAGAAACTCCCCGTCCCCTCCACCACTGTACAAGCGCCCGTCTCCGAGCAATTGGAGCAGATATACAACCTCTCCAAGCTCAAAGTGCCCTCCGAGAAGCTCAAGATGGCCAAAGAGCTGTTGAATCTGGCTAGGCAACCGAACACAAAACCTGTCGAGAAGTTCGTCCTATTTCGCAAGGCGACCGAACTAGCGACTGGCGGCGGTGACGCCCTGTTCATGCTTGAAGTCATCGACGCCATGGAGGCTGATTTCAGGGCCGACGTTCTGAGAATCAAGGGGCAGATGCTGAGGGCTTTTGCGGGCAACGCCAATACATCGACGGAGAAGGCGTCATTGCTGGAGGCAACCAAGGAGTATGTGGCCGAGGCGATGGCCCAGGAGCGGTACGACTACGCCCTGGCCGCCGCCAAGCTGACGCAAGAGGCGTGCAAAGGATCGTCGAGCGGAACCATTCGGAAAGGGGCGATCGACCTCCGCGACCGGGTCCAGCGGCTCGCCGACGAGCAACAGAAGCTCAAGGGTGCCCTGGCCCGACTCAAAGCGAATCCCGCCGACCGGGCGGCACATCTGCTCGTTGGGCAGATCTACTGCTTCACGAAGAACGACTGGGAGGCGGGCTTGCCGCACTTGGCCAAGGGCAGCGATGCCCGGCTGGCAAGAATGGCGGATGTGGACGCCAAATCTCCGACCGATACTGCCCTTCAAGCCAAGCTGGCCGACGCATGGTGGGACTTGGCCGAGACCCGCAAAGGCGACGAGAAGGACGCCATGCTCGTCAGGGCGGCCTACTGGTACAAGAAAGCCCTCCCAGGGATCGGCGGCCTCGCCAAGGCCAAGACGGACAAGCGGTTGGCTGAGTTTGCGAGGATGGGGGAGTTGATGGCGAGGCTGAAGGAGTTGGAAGCGGCGAGCAAGCCTGTTGCTACGCCGGTCAAGCCGCCTGAGCAACCGTCATTTCCGCCCAGCACCGTGGGTACAAGACCGTTGCCGCCCGAGCGATCCGGTCCATTCACCGTTGACAAGACAGGTGAGGGGGTAACCGAAAGTGTTGCCGCAAGTCAAACGAGGGCTCTCTTCAACGGCAAGAATCTTGAAGGATGGGTTATCATGGGAAAGGGAAGAGCCGTATCAGCTATTGATGGAGGCTGGACCGTTGATCCTAGCCGAGGTGTTCTCATGTGCGACGAGAAGAAATGGAATGGAGTGTGGTCAGTTGATTCCTTTCAGGATTTCATTCTTACACTCGAATGGAGATGGCGTCCAGGGCACACAGCCAAGCCGAATGGGAGTGGCGTCGTTGTCCGTACCAACGGTTTCAATTCTAAGGGACTCGATCCTAAAGGAATCGAGATTGATCTCAGGCCGAAAAAAGGGGCTGGGACAGGGGCATTCCTTGCTTACGAAGTTCCGTTGCGCAACCATGAGGGGGCAATAGACGGGTTCAAGGAACGTCGGCTTGGATGTCTGAGGCAGGCAGATAGGAATGGTGATGAATGGACCCCGTGTGAAATCGAGTGTATCGGCGATGAGATCACCGTAAAGATAAATGGGACCCTCGTGAATCGGGCCACTAATGCACCGCTGGCCAAGGGGAAGATTGTTCTCCGCAACCAGTTCTCGGGGGTTGAGTTTCGCAACATAAAACTGCGTGAGGTTGTCAAGCCGCCTGCTGCACCAGCAAGACCGCCACAAACGCAGTCGACACTCCCAAAGGAACGCTCGGTTGATTTCGGAGGTGGCGTCAAGATGGAGTTCGTGTTGATCCCCGCAGGGGAGTTTGTGATGGGATCGCCTGAAGCGGAGCGGCAGGAGATGTTGGAAGCAGCAAAAGCCCGTAACCTTGAGTGGGCGATTCGAATGATTCCTTCCGAGGGACCACAACATCGTGTGAAGATCAGCAAACCATTTTACCTGGGTAAGTACGAAGTGACCCAGGCCCAATGGCAGGCGGTGATGAGCAACAATCCGTCGAAGTTCCAGGACCCAATGCATCCGGTCGAGCAAGTGAGTTGGGATGATATCCAACCGTTCCTGGCGAAGCTGAACATGCGATTTGAGAAGAAAGAGATGAGATTTGGTTTGCCGACTGAGGCCCAGTGGGAATATGCTTGCCGTGCCGGGACGACAACGACGTTCAGCTTTGGGGACAATCCGGCACTGTTTGCACAGTATGGCTGGTACAGGGACAATTCGGGCGGCAAGACGCACCCTGTGGGGCAACGGAAGCCGAATGCGTGGGGATTGTACGACATGCACGGCAATGTGTTTGAATGGTGTTCGGACTGGTATGGGAAGGAGTATTACCGGCAATCCCCAGCGGTTGACCCGACTGGTCCGCCGACCGGCTCATGCCGTGTGTTTCGCGGCGGCTGTTGGCGTAATCTACCACAGTTTGCCCGTTCGGCGTTTCGCTTCGCCCCCCTGCCGAGCGACCGTCGCTACGACTTGGGCTTCCGCGTCATTTGTACCCGCACCACTCCCGGCACGACACCCACTACCAAACCACCAGCCATCCCCGTGCGACCACCACAAACAACGTCAGGTGCAACTCCGGTCTGGACGCCACTTCTGGACTCGCCAGACAAGCTTGCGAAATGGAAGCCAGTAGCCAAAACAACGTCATACGAAATGGAACATACGAACGGAGTGGTTACGCTGACTGGTGTGGGCATGGTTTACCCTATTGAGGCAAGGGATATGATAGTCCGTGCGAAGGTGAAAAAGACGCCCGAGGGCAACGCATCGCTTTTTCTCCGTCATTCGAAAGAGGGTTATTATGCTGCGTGCTTCTTCGGAAGCGTGGGACAAAACGCTCGGTTCCTGGTCGGAAAGCGTACCGGCCCGGGCCCGAGTGGCTGGCAAAGACTCCAGGTCCGCCCTTGGCCGAAGGCTACAGACGGTTTCTTTGAGTTTGGTTTTGGTGCCGTCGGTAAAACCTTGCGTGTCTATGCAAACGGGCAGCCCATCATAGAAGTCCACGATTCGTCTTTCTCAAATGGCAGGCCGGGATTTGAAGCACATCAAGGATGCACAGCCCAATTCCGCGACGTCGAAATCCAGATCTTGAAGAAGTAGAGGGAGGGAAGAGAGAAGTTCCCAAGTCCCGAACCCCCAGCCCCTAACTTTATAGCCCCGCTGAATCTTACCCATCCTCAAACTCCCACACGCCGTCTTCCCTCACTATCAACGCCGCGTGCCTTACCTTGTGGCCGGACTCTGTAAACGCCACCACGGGGCTCGTCCCCGTGGAGCGATGATTGACCACTAAGCGAAAGTCGAATTCCCGCCCGCATTCTCCCCTTCCGGCCGCCGCCGGCGGCGGCCGGAAGGGGAGTGAGGGTTGTTCTCGGGACCGTGGTAGTGGTCAATCATGGCTCCACCGGGCCAAGCCCGGCGGTCGTCCACTGTCGACTGTCCTGGTACAACTACCGCTGCTGCGTCCGGCCGGAGAGGTAGAATTCGCCCTGGCCGAGGCGCAAGGTTTCGACCCGGATGAGCCTGTCGTCCTGGTCGCGGGGCGGGGGGATCGTAATGACGGCGACCGGATCGCCCCGGGCCTGGCGCCACTCCAACCGGCAGTCGGCGTCTGCGGCGGCCTGCGAAACGGCCTCAAGGATGTTGTCCAGCGGCAGCGGCACCACGCCTACCCTGGCCTTGCAGATTTTCAGCGCGAAGACGTTCGGCTCGGGCACGGACGGCTCGACCGTGAGCGTGACCACCCGTCGCACGTTGCCGTATTGAAAGCGGCACGAGAGCATGACCTGCTCGGGCCGGATCGCCACGCGGAGATCGCTCACTTCGCGGGGGACGGCATTGGCATGGTTCTCGACGAGATCGACCGCCAGCCAGCCGTTGACTTGTCCTTCGGTGAACAGGGCCTCCCATTGGCCTTCCTTTTTCACGTCGCTGATCAGCGTGGTGGTCTTCTGGAGCATCTCGTCGCTGGCCTCGCGGGCGGTAACGGGATCCACCGCAACGGCCTCGCGGTACCATTTCGGCTCGACCTTCGTGCCTTGGTAGAGCCCAAACAGGACGATCGCGGCCAGCAGCAAAATGCCGCCGATGATGACGCCGGCGATGATGAGCTTTCTTCGCACGTGTCTACGGTTGTTTCTTGCGGCACCCCGCCCCCTCCTGCCGCCGTTGGCTCGTCGGCGCCAGGGGGAGAAACGTGGGGGAATTGGACTTTCGGCTAGTGGTCAATCATCGCACCACGGGGACGAGCCCCGTGGTGGCGTTTGCAGTTTAGGTGACAGGTGCTTCGTTCAGTGGGCTACACGTCGGGCAGTCTGGCGTGCGGGATGTCGTCCGGGTCAAGGCCCATTCTGCGGACCTTCTCTCGCGCCAATGCGTAGTCTGCTTCGTCAACGGCGTTGTTGAGGAGGAACTCAGCCTTTCGCTCGGGCGTGTAGGTCTCCGAAAACCGAGCAATTCCGTCGGTCTGTCGATCTTCTGGACTACTCATTCTATATCACAAATCGTAGCAGTGCGTACTGTTTCTTCCCGGATCGCAGCACCATGGTCGTTTCACTGGCGAGGTCGGCGGGCCCGAGGCGTGTATCGATGTCTCCCACGCGGCGGTTGTTCACGTACGCACCGCCCTGCTGGATTGTTCGCCGGGCTTCGCCCTTGGTTCTTGCCAGCCCGGCCGCAACGAAGGCATCGATAATAGGCAACCCTTCGCCGGAGAGCTGTTCTCGGGCGAGTTCCTTGCTCGGCACGTCGGCGAAAATGCCCGCCAGTTGCGCATCGGTCAGCTCGCTGATCTCGGCGCCGAAGAAGATGTCGGTTGCCCGCTGGGCCGCAGACAGCCCTTCGTTGCCGTGGACCAGTCGTGTCAGCTCGGTCGCCAATCGGCGTTGCGCAACACGCCGGCCGCGGTCGGTGTCGTGCCCGGCCAGGACCGACTCGATCTCCTCTCGCCCGAGATCGGTGAAGAAGCGGAGACACTTCCCGACGTCGGCGTCGTCGAGGTTGATCCAATACTGGTAGAAGTGATAGGGGCTGGTCCTTTCGGCGTCGAGCCAGAGGGCGCCGCTTTCGGTCTTACCCATCTTCGTGCCGTCGGCCTTGGTCAGCAGCGGGCAGGTCATGCCGTAGAGTTGCACGCCGCGTAGCCTCCGGGCGAGGTCGATGCCGGCCGTGATGTTGCCCCACTGGTCGCTGCCGCCGACCTGGATCTCGCAGCCGTACTCGTTATGGAGCTGGACGAAGTCGTACGCCTGGAGCAGCATGTAGCTGAACTCGGTGTAGCTCAGGCCGCTGTCAGTGCGGTCGAGCCGGCTGCGGACCGAGTCCTTCGCGAGCATGACGTTGACGGGAAAGTGTTTTCCGATGTCGCGGAGGAACTCGAGGTAGCCGAACTTGCCCATCCAGTCGTAGTTGTTCACGAGCACGGCGGCGTTGTCGCCGCAATCGAAGTCCAAAAACCGCCGCAGTTGGGGTTCCATGCCGTCGATGTTGTTCTGCAACTGTTCGACGGAGAGCAGGTTCCGCTCCTCGTCCTTGCCGCTGGGGTCGCCGATCATTCCGGTGGCGCCGCCGACCAGTGCGATCGGCCGGTGGCCCGCCTGCTGGAACCGCCGCAGGATCATCAGGGCCATGAGATGCCCGACGTGCAGGCTGTCGGCGGTCGGGTCGAACCCGGCGTAGACGGTCCGCGGCTTCTGAGCCAGCCAGCCGGGCAGCCGCTCGTCGTCGGTGGTCTGGTTGATCAGCTCTCGCCAGGTGAGTTCGGCGTGGATGTCGGGCATGGGAGTGGGAGTGGGACAGTGGACAGAGGACAGTGGGTAGAGGACAGTGGACAGGGAGAGCGTTTAGTCGAGTGTTACGGTGTTTATTGTTTTCGTTTCAGGGAATCGGCAAGCCCGTGTCGTAGGCGGCCGACTTCCGTGGCGAGGTCGAGTATCTGTTCGCTTTGTTGTTCCGAAATATAGTCCAAGCGTTGAGCAATGATGGTTTGCGTTTCCAGTTCCCGGCGCGAGCCGTTTGCGATGGACAGGAATCGCAGGAAATCCGCTGTCGTATCACGCCCCTGTCCCTCGGCAATATTGGACGGAATAGACACGGAAGCCCGCCGCATCTGGCTTCGTAAACCGTACAGTTCATCGTTGGGGAAATCTCTCGTTACCTCATAGACAAGGACGACAAGTTCCGTAGCTCGCTGCCAAAGAATCAGATCACGATAGTCTTTCACACTCATTTCCGGATTCCTCCGATTGAAAAAAGTGTCGTCCCCACTGTCCTCTCCCCACTCTCCACTCTCCTCTGTCCACTGTCCACTCTCCTCTGTCCACTGTCCACTGTCCACTGTCCTCTCCTCACCTCCACATATCATCATCCGCGAACGGGTGGATCGGCCCCAGCTTCGGTTTCGGCAGTGCTTTGAGGGCCTTTTCGGCCAGGCGCAGGTCCTCCTTCGTGGTGATTTTCATGTTGATCGGGGAGCCGTGTACGACGGTGACCGGGTGGCCGAGCCGCTCGACGAGCTGGGCGTCGTCGGTCGCGGAAAAGTCGCCGCGCTTGGCGTAGGCCTCGATCAGCAGTTCGCGGCGGAAGACCTGCGGGGTCTGGGCCTCCCAGAGGTCCCGGCGTTCGACGGTCTCCTCGATTTTGTGATCGTCCCCGACGCGCTTGAGCGTTCCGGCGACGGGGATCGCGAAGATGGCGGCGCCGCTGTTTTGGGCGGCCTGGAAGACCTTGTCGACCCAGGGATCGACCAGGCAGGGCCGTGCGGCGTCGTGGACGGCGATGAAGTCGGCCTCCGGCTTTACCTTTTCCAGGGCGTTTGCGACCGAATCGGCCCGTTCCTTACCGCCTTCGACGACTTCGATCCCCAGAATCGCGACGTTGGAGGCGAATTTGAAATTGAAATCCTCGCGGTCCTCCGGGGCAATGATCAGGATCGTCTGGATGACGTCGTCGCGGTTGATGAACCGCTCGGCCGCATGGATCCAGATCGCCCGGTTGTCCATCGGTGCAAACGGCTTCTTGTAGTGTTTATCCTTGAACCGGCGGCTTCGGCCGGCAGCCGGCAATATCACGGAAAACTTGGCCACGGCGAACTCCTTGACAGTCGAACGGGCAACCTTACACAAAACCCTTCTATTGTCCCGTTTCCCCCGGGCAGGTCAAGCCGAAAAGTCCCGCGTTCGTAGTCCGGTGGTTTCACAGACGTCATCGCGACCAACGGTCGCGGCTTTATAACGCAAGCGACCGTTTATCCTTTGAGAACCTCCAGCGAGCGCCACCCACCACTACTCCTTCTCCTCGCTCCGCTTCTTTCTTCCGGGCTTCTTTGGCTTCTTCTGGTCCTTCGGTGCCCGTTTGAGTTCCGTTTCGAGGCCCTTGTCGCCTTGCTGGTCCATCCAGGCTTCGAGTTTTTTGCGGAGGCCGTCCATCAGCTCGCGGTTGGCCGGATCGCCGGCGAGGTTGTTCAGCTCGTAGGGGTCTTTGACGATGTCGTAAAGCTCTTCGGCCGGGCGGTGCTGGTACCACTTGACCAGCTTTGCGGCCTTCGGGTCGGTCTTGGCCGCTTCGACCCAAGAACGCCAGTAGCCGCCGCTGTCGCCGCGGATCAGCACGTTATGGAACGGCGCCTCGTGGTTGAGGTTCATGATGTACTTGTGCGTGCCGGTGCGGATCGAGCGGATCGGGTAACCCTCGGGCGTGCCGGCGATGATGCCGCGGGTGGTGTGGACGCCGTACACCACGTCGGCGTGCTTGTCGGTCTTGCCCAGCAGGACCGGCAGGAAGCTGCGGCCGTCAAGCCCTTCGACCGGCTTGCCCCCGGCGGCGGCGATCAGCGTCGGCACGATGTCGACGTACTGCACCATGGCGTTGGACTCGGACCCTGCTTTCACCCGGTCCGGCCAGCGGATGATCAGCCCGACGTGCAGCCCGATGTCGTAGCAGGTCCACTTGCCGTGGGGGAACTGGGCCCCTTGTTCGGTCGTGCAGATGAAGATGGTATTGTCTTCGACGCCGGCGTCCTTGACCAGTTTCATGCACTCGCCCACCTCGCGGTCGAAGTCGGTCACCTCGGCGAAATACTTGCACAACGCCTTGCGGGTTTCCTCGTTATCATACAAATAGGGCGGCACCGTCAGCTTGTCGGGATCGTACCGGCTCGGGTCGCCGGCCGACCACGGCAGGTGCGGGCTGTGCGACGTGTAGATCAGGCAGAACGGCTGGTCCTTGTCGCGGCCGATGAACTCGGCGATCTTGGCTTGGCTGATCGTCTCGAAGGGGAACGAATCGGGCGGCCCAAAATGCTTCTTGCCGCAGATGCCGACCCGGTAGCCGAGATCGCGTAGATAATGCACGATGCTCTTGGTACCCGGCTTGACTTTGCTGTGGTTCGGATACGCCCCGTTGCGGACCGGGAAGATGCCGGTGTAAAGCTGCTGCCGGGTCGGGGCACACATGGCCGTGGCCGTAAACGCCCGGCGGAAAAGCATCCCCTCGCCTGCCAGACGGTCGATGTTCGGCGTAATCCCGTCCTTGCTGCCGTAGCAGCCCAACGAGTTGAACGTCAGGTCGTCGGCCATCGTCAGCAGGACGTTGGGCTTCGTGGCGTCCGCCGCCGGCGAGAAAGTTGCGCATGACGTCGGAAGAATGAGAACGGCCGCGAAAATTCGTAAGGTCTTCAGTTTCATGGTGATTCCTTTTCCACGGGAGTTGGCCACTGTGGGATAGTCCGGCTCGGGACAACCGTTACAGTTTAGGCGTTTGGGACAGCGGTGTCAAAACTGCCATCCGCGCAGGGCGCAGTGGTAGCGGCGAGGTCTGCTTCACGGAGATGTTCCGGCGGAAAGGAGGACCGTGGAACCGGTTCTCAGGAGTCAGGCGGAGGCGGAGGAGGCTCGTCGGCTTCCGGTTTCGGGGGGACGTCTTGCGGAGGGGCCGTCTTGGGTTGCGATCCCCCGGGAAGAACGCGCCGGAGCTTGTCCGTCTCCACTTTGATCTGTTCCATCACGGTAGCGTCAGGTTGGTTGCTTCCAACAGTTTTGATCATGGCGTCGATCAACTGGTGGAGGCCGGCGGTTCGCGGTACTCCCGGGACGGTGGCGAATCCCCCCTTCAGCGCGGAACTGGCGGCGGTCAAACGTTCCTTCAGCCGGGCACGAGAAATCGGGGCCTGTCCGTTTTCCTGCGCCAGTTCGCCATCCACGGCGTCGACGGCCAGTTGGCACAGTGCAACGGCGATCTGGCGTCCATTCTCCAGGCGGACGGCCATTGCATAATCCAGATTGCCGAGGGCCTTGGCGGCCGCGACTCGGGTGTAGAGAGGGAGTCTCCGGTCTCCGGCCGTCTTGGCCAGCGCCACGAGGGCCTTGTTGTTGGTTCCGACCTCCCGGAGGTGTCCCAGAACTTCGGCGGCCTGGGCACGCAACCAGGCATCGCCGGCGGCCACCTTGCCGGTACGGTTCGGGGTATTCAGCACCCTATCCATTATGGTGACAATTCCGGTGCGGATATTGCCGGCGGGAACCGCGTTGAGTTTCGTATGGCGCAATATGCCGGTCATCGCCGCTATCTTGACAGCAACCGGGTATTGCTCGTCCGTACCGTATACGACCTTACCCAGCTCCCTCAAAGCGGCCGGCAGCGGAACCGGGGGCTCGCTCGATGTGGGTGACTCCTTCGCGTTGAGGTCTCCGATCATCAAAGCGGCATTGACCCGTATCGCCGGGTGAAAGTTGCAACGCGTGCGAGGATTCAACGGGTCGACGTTGCCGACCAGGCGAGTCATGTATTGCAGCGTCAGTTTGTTGAGGTGTTCGTGGACCTTGCGAGGTTTGTCGCCGGTGCCGCAATTCTTCAAGGCAATGCGGAGATCCCGGCGGAAATCAGTACGGTCGGTGCCGGAGACGTGTCCCGCAAGTTCCTCGCGGTTGTCCACCAACGTCCATCGGGGAAACTCGTAGGTCCAGAAGTAGCGGTCGAAGAACGCCTGCTCTTTGGAATCCGCGAACTCGCCGGCCCTCAGGATCCCCCATATCTTTGACTTCATTCTCGATTGCTTCAGGTCGACCTTGAGTTCGGTCCAGGCTGGCGCCGCCGGCAAAACTGCCGCCGGTTGAGCCGCCGCCGACCGGGTAAACCCGACGGGGAGGAGAAGACTGAGCCATCCCAGCACGATCGACAAGATGAAGAGCGACCGGAGTCGAAACGGGCAGAAAACGCACATGAGAAAAGTCAATCCTTCGCTAAACAGCCCTTGGGCCTTGCTTTACGACTTGCACATCTTGGGACAATCTGAAGGGGCATTTGGTGCTCGTTTCAAGCCGCAGCGCAATGCCGACCCACTTTCAGGCTACCACTACCAGGGCGGGTGTGTCAAGTTGCGTCAACGGGTGGTGACCAAGCTTTCTGGATGGTACGGCTACATTTCATTCTGTGGCCATGCGGCCGTTTCTTCGGGATTTACGACACGGGCACAAATTAGTTCCATTGGGGGGTTCCACCAACGGTTTTATGGGATACACGTCTCAACGGGCCATGGCCAGATGCGGTTCCTCAAGCCCCAGCCGTTTCATTTTCTTGTAGAGCGTGGTCCGGTTGATGCCGAGGGCTTCAGCGGTGTCATGGCGGTTCCAGTTGTTTTGTTCGAGGGCATCGCGGATGATCTGGCGTTCGGGGCCCTCCAGTGCCTGTTTGAGTGTCCGATTGCCGGCCGGTTCGACGCGGATGGAGCCGTCGGCGACGATATCTGCGGGCAGATCGTCGAGGTCGATGAGATCGCCCTTCCCCAACAGGACGGCCCGTTCCACGACGTTTTGCAGTTGGCGGACGTTGCCCGGCCAGGAATAGCGTTGGAGCATTTCCATGGCGTGGTCGGTGAAGCCGGCGACGTGTTTGCCGGCGTCGGCACACGCGCTTTTCAGAAAATGCTCGGCCAGCAGCGGGATGTCGGGAATCCGCTCGCGCAGCGGCGGCAGCTCGATGTTAATCACGTTGATGCGGTAAAAGAGGTCCTGGCGAAACCGGCCCTCGGCCACCGCCTTTGAAAGATCTTCGTTGGTGGCCAGGATGGCCCGGTCGTCCACGGTGAAGGTTTTGGCGCCGCCGACCTGCTCGAACTCGAAGTCTTGCAGGACGCGGAGCAGCTTGACCTGCATGGCCGGGCTGGCAGTGGAGATTTCATCGAGGAAGATCGTTCCGCCGTCGGCCTGCATGAATTTGCCGATTCTCTCACCCGCAGCCCCCGTGAATGCACCGGCGACATGGCCGAAGAGTTCGCTTTCGAGCAGTGTTTCGGGCAGGGCCCCACAAGCGACTTCGATAAACGGTTTGTCGCGGCGCCCGCTGCGATGGTGCAGCGCCCGGGCGATCAACGACTTGCCCGTCCCGCTTTCGCCGGTGATCAACACCGTGGCCTTGGTGTCGGAAATGCTGTCGATCATGTCGAATATCTTCAACATGCGGTGATCGTTTCCGATGATATTCTCCATGCCGAACCGCATGTCGAGTTGGGCCTTGAGCGTCTTGTTTTCTTCGAGGACGTTGCGTTGGTTGAGTGCCCGATGAATAGCGATTTCAAGCTCTTCGTCGATCAGAGGTTTAGTGAGGAAGTCGAAGGCGCCGTGCCGGACGGCCTCGACGGCCGATTCGACCGTGGCACAGCCGCTGATCATAATAACCGCTGTTTGAGGATGGTTCTGCCGGCACTGTGCAAGGATGTCAAAGCCGTCGCCGTCGCGAAGTTGAATATCCGTGATAACAATGTCGTAGGTCTTGCGGTTGACCGCGGCGGTTGCTTCGGCAAAGGAGGCCGCGATATCGGTTGCGTAGCCCTGTTCGCGAAGCCACGTTGCCATGGAAGCCAGCAGGTGTCGATCGGTGTCAATCAGAAGAAGTGAACCCTGGTGTTTCATGCTCTCATCCTAGCCCTGCCCCGCAAGTCAGATTGTCGTGATTGGGAAGGTTGTGCTGTCCTGGTGCGTAATCAAAGTTGCGTGACAGCGGTGGATTGTCGGCAATTTCGTCACAACCGGTGGCTGTTTTCGTCCCAAGGCACGTCGGTGGGGAGAAACCGCACGGGCTGTCGCCAAATATCTACGTTACGGGATGCAGCAAGTCAACGCGCGAACTTGGGTATTTTGGGCATTCTGGATGGAAGTGGATTGACAAAACATCCCATTAGATTTCTAGGCAAAATGGGTTTTGTGCATGACCTGCAAGTACGGTTTTCCCCTCATTTTGGGCCGATTTTTCGCACTTATCCCGCTGGATTGTGGGGGTGACTTTGTTCTGTTGGGGGATTTCGTCCTGCCCTTTAGTGTACTAAGATACGAGCAATAAAGGTGTTCGGACAACTCTAGAAATTGGGAGACCCCGATGAGTATCAGACTTTTGGTTTGCGACGACCATGAGGTCATTCGCACCGGTCTGGCCAGTTTGCTGGCCGGGACGGAAATCGAAATCATTGGCGAGGCGGCCACCGGCAAGGAGTCACTCGAACAGGCCGAGAAGCTCAAACCCGACGTTGTTTTGTTGGACATTCGCATGCCCGGCGGCGATGGTCTTGCCACGCTCGAAAAGATGCGGGCCAAAGTACCTGAGAGTCGGGTGGTGATGCTCTCGACGTATGATAATCCGACCTACATCGCGCGGGCAGTGGCGCTGGGGGCGAGCGATTATGTCCTGAAGGGTTCGTCTCGCGACGCGATTGTCGCGACGATCACCGCCGCCGGGCGCGGCGAGTCGCCCAGCCGAAGCGGCGAGTTGGGGCGGATCGCCGGGGCGATGAAGGTCCGCCAGGTAATCGACGACGACGATGTCCCACTGACCCAACGTGAAACCCAGGTGCTTCGCCATGTCGCCTTGGGGCTGAGCAACAAAGAGATCGGCCGCTCGCTGGAGATCAGCGTCGAAACGGTGAAGGAGCACGTGCAGAACATCTTGCGGAAGATCGCCGTCAGCGACCGCACCCAAGCCGCCGTTTGGGCAGTCCGCAAGGGTTTGGTGTAGCATCGCGCAGATTCTGCGAGCTTGGGGGATCGTTGGGGACTCTCGTTGGGGATTATGGAGCAGCTACTTCCTCCAGCGCGGTGAGCGCCTGTTCTACGGCTTCGGCTTGGGGCTCGTCCAGCGGTAGCCGCCCGAAACGGACGTGGTAGAAGGCGCCGGCTACCTCGGGCGGCAAGACGGCCAGTTCGCGGCGGTTCGAGGTCTCGGCGAGTTTTTCGCCGGCGGCTGTTGCGAATTCACGCTGCGTTTGCCCCGGGGCCCGCACCAACCCATGCCGCGCGAGAATGGTTTCCAGCCGCCTGTAGAACACGACCTTGCTGCGACGGCGTTTCACGCGTGCGGCGGCGCGGCCGGGCAACCGGCCGAGCAACCATCGCACGAGACGCACGAGCCGGCGGCCCACAAAAACCGCCGCCGGGATTCCCGCTCCGATCACTGTGGCCAGCACCAACCACCGCCACCACCCGCCAAGTGTAAACCACGCCGACAAGTTCATTGCCTTGCGGATGCGTTGGGGGAGTCCGCGCCACCAATCGGGGTCGCGGACGTGGCGGGCCGCATCCTTGACGGCACGGACGGCCGGCTCATAAATCGCTTTGTGCTGTCGGCGGCGGTCCATTTCCATGACGTAGTCGGACCAGAGCGATTGGAGCCATTGGATTCCCTGTTCGATCCGCCGGAAGATCGAGGCGTTGGCCTCGGTCAGCTCACCGGTTGCGGGAGTCGGCTCGAGTCGCAACCAGCCGCCGGTCTTCCATCGCTTGGGCACTTTTTCCGATCCGGCGACGGTTGCCGCGGCCTCTCGGCTGTAAACGTGCTCGGGCAACGATTCCGGCGCGATGTAGGCCTCGACCCAAGTGTGGGCGTGCAACTGGCGGACGCGATAGTACTCGCCCAGGTCGTTGTACTCGTCGCACCGGTAGCCTACGACGAGCCGCGAGGGAATTCCCCGGGTGCGAAGCATCAACGCAAGCGCGGTGGCAAAGTACTCGCAGTGGCCGCGAGGATTGTTGACCAGGAAGTCCTCGATGTTGTCCATTGCCAGGTCACGCGGCTGTCCTTCGAGGCTGTACTGGAACCGTGTCGGGTCGTGGAACTTCGCTTCCAGCATCCGGGCGATGTCGTAGCGGTCCTCGGGATCCTCGGGGTCCAGTCCGCTTTCCTCGACCCAGCGGTCGGCGGTCGCGTTGAGATGCGGGAGTTCGGGGACTTGCAGGAGGCGCTCGATGCCCGCGGAATCCATGTCTTCGGGATCGTAGTAGGGCACCAGCGGAGGCTGGGACTGGGCTTCCAGTCCGAAGGTCCACAACTGGTACTCAAAGCGAACGGCACACTGGTCTTCGGGGCGCGCCAGCCGCTTGCGAAGGCGGTCGTACAAGAGGTTCTCGTTCGGCTCGTACATCGGATAGAACGGCCAGATGGCAAACAGCTCCTGGTGGTCCGACGGCTCGATCACGATGGTCTGCAACACGGGATACGTGCGCAAATGCGGTTTCATGTACATCGGGCTAATGCTCGGCAATTGATCGATTTCGTCGGGGCGCGGCCGGTTGGGATGCCAGGCATTATTTTCGTAACGCGTCAAGACCGCACCGCGGAGATAGACGTCGTCCATTTTCGGAAAGACGTGGCCCGTGCTCCATTTGTTCAGTCTGACCTGCATCACTTCCTGCGGGTTTTCGAGGATTTGGCCCAGTTCGCCGAGCGTAACCTCGTCGTCGAAGCCGACGCTTTGCCGGCGGGCCAGTGTTGCGCCGCGCCACGCGGAGCTGCCGAAACGCGGAACGGAGAAGAAGATGATCAGGGCCAGCACGAAGGTGCCAAGGGCCATCATCGACATCCGCCGGAACCATTCGCGATTGATCACCGTGATTGCGCTTCCCGCAGTTGTGCCGACGAAGACGGGTTTGTGCCCGGTAAGCGGCCACCGGTACGTCTCCGGGGTATACCCCGCGTGCGGTTTTCCCGTCGAGCGGAAGCGATTCCATCGGCGAAAGAAGAACAGGATTGCCAGGGCCGACAGCCCGATCAGCATATAGACGACCAGCAACATGCCGAACCCTACTCCCTGGCTGTATGCCGCCGCCACGACGACCTGCAACAGGCTCAGCATCATCAACTGCCAGTAGGCCTTTTCGTCCTTTTCCTGAAAGAGCAGGATGATTTGCAGATAGACCAGGAGTTTGGCCAGTTCGAGGACTTCGTAGCCGCTGCCGATGTGCAGGAGTTCGCGCAAGGACCAGGCCACCGCCGCCAGCGCCGCGATGTTTGCCGCCGTGCGATTTAGCCGGAACAAGCCGGTTACGTCGGTCAACAGGATCGATGCCATCGCCGCGACCAGCACCACCAACGGCAACACCGAGTCCTGCGGGCCCATGCACAAGAGCAAGGTTCCGAGCGAGGCCATCGTGGCGACGTTGATTTGCAGCAGGCGTTCGAGATGCATCGAGGTGAGGGGCCAGGGGTTGGGGGGTTAGAGGTTGGGGGTTAGGGATTGAAAAGCCCCCGCACTGCGTGCGGGGGTTCTGTCACAGGATCTATTCCGCCCGGAAATATTCATTCAGTTTCTCGCTCGACGTGTCAATGCAGCGAATTCCGCGGGCCGCGGCGCGGCGGTTCGGATCGGACCATAGCGACGGGAACCGCTTTGTGTCGGTTAAGTCGACGGGACGGGTGCCGACCAGGATGATTTCCGTACCCTGGTCGATCCGCCGCAATGCGCCGTCGAGCACCTTATCCAAAGGATCGTCCTGGCGGGCTTCGACCAAGGCGAGCTGTTGCATGGTGTCGTTGAGCAACTGCGTGGATGCCGGACCGCTGGTGTAGACGGGTTGGTCGCCCGGGGTTCCGAGCAGGAGGTTTGTTCCGCCCTTGCGACAGAGGTCGGCGACCACGGTTGCGGCAAAGCTGACGGCCAGTTCGACGTTTTCCTCGTGTTGCTGCCCGGATTTTTTCGGTTTCCAAAGGTCGATGAGCACGGCAACGTCGCGGTTGCGCGGCTGCTCGAACTGCCGTACGACGATTTTGCCGACCCTGGCGGAGCTGCGGTGGTGTATCCATCGCCGGCTGTCGCCGGTCCGCCACTCGCGAACACCGTAGAAGTCGCCCTCGGGGCCGTGTCGGCGCTCGCGGCGGTGGGCGCCTGCGAACGATTCCCGGTGTCGCGTTGCCCAGGCCCGGGTAAGCCGGCCCAGGCGGGGATAGACCGTCAGCGTCCGGACCCGGCCGAGGTCGATCGTCCGGGAAAAGAGCCCGAAGGGAAATCGAGTCGAGATTTTCAGTGGCCCGAGGCGGTATCGCCCTCGCTGCGGCAGCCGCCCGCGATAGGCCCCGCTGCGCGATTCGCCGGCGGGAACGTAGGGAAAGAGGACGCCGGTGCGGATGGGCTTTTCGTGCCGTGGTTGGTTTCCGTTGGGCGAGGGTTCCCGGCGGACCTCGTCTTCCACGACAACGGCCCAGGAACCGACGTGCCGCCGCGTATTGCTGAGTTGAACACTGGCCACGAGCAAGTCGCCGGCGCAGACGCCTTCGGGCATTTTGCGCCGCACTTCGAGCCCCCGCAGGGTCAGTCCCATCGCCCTCCAGTTAAAGATCACTGGCCCGAGGAGCATCCCGGCGAGTATCAGCAACAGGTTTACCTCGCGGAGTATTGCCCCGGCAAAAACGAGGGCCAACACAACCAGGTAGTACCAGCCTTCGCGGCAGATGAGCGTTTGGCGGAGTTTCATTACCTTTATCCCGGGACGGGTACCTCGTCGACCAGGCGTTCAATGAAGGCTTCGATGGCTTCGCGCTGGCCGCCGTGGAGATAACCCTTGGTGATGACGCGGTGGGCCAGGACGGGGACGGCGAGTTGCTTCACGTCGTCGGGAACGACGTACTCGCGACCGGCAACCAATGCGGCGGACTGGGCCGCCCGGTATAGCGCCAGCGCGCCGCGGGTGCTGACACCGACGTGCAGGTCGTCACATTCGCGAGTAGCGGCGACGATGTCGAGCGCGTACGCGTTGATCGAATCATCGACGGTCACCTCGCGGACCGCTTGCTGAAGCTCGACGATTTGCTCGCAGGTCAACACCGGTTCGAGCGAATCGACCGGCTCGCCCTCGCGATGGCTCGTGAGCACCTGCAATTCGACCTCCCGGCCGAGATAGCCCACCGGGAGCCGCAGCAGGAAACGATCCAATTGGGCTTCGGGCAAGGGGTAGGTGCCCTCGAACTCGACCGGGTTTTGGGTGGCGATGACCATGAAGGGGCTCGGCAGCTCATGGCTTGCCCCGTCGATCGAGACGGTCCGCTCGCTCATCGCTTCGAGCATCGCGCTTTGTGTCCGCGGCGTCGCCCGATTGATTTCGTCGGCCAGGACGACGTTGGCGAAGATCGGGCCGGGGCCGAACGTGAACTCCTGCGTCTGCATGTTGTACAGGCTGCCCCCGGTGATGTCGGTCGGCAGCAGATCGGGCGTGAACTGGACGCGGCGAAACTCGCCGGAGAGGCTCCGGGCGATTGCCTTGCCGACGAGCGTTTTTCCCACGCCGGGCACGTCTTCGAGCAGGACGTGTTCTCCGGCCAGAAGCGCGACGATCGAGAGCCGCACGACGTCCCCCTTGCCGAGGACCACCCGGCCGATGTTTTGTTGGAGCCTCTCGATCAGGTCCTGGTGTGAAGCTTGCATGACGATAGTATGTCGTTCCCCCCCCGCGAGTGCAACCCGGCGTGCCCGCAGAAATCCGCACGTGACTTGCCAACAAGACCCGATTCCTGCTACAATACCGGATGGTGAGGTAGGTGTAGAGCGTTACCCAGCCTGACCCGGTTGACCCAGTCTTTTTTGAGCAACAGCGGCAAGAATGTCGGCAACCAGTGATTCCAGCACGGATTTCCACCTTGAACCGATGCCGTTTGCGCCGGCACGGAGCGAGAGCGCCTTGACCGGCGAAGGCGGGATCTGGCTCGACGGCGACGTGCTGGCTTGCACCTGCCCCGACTGCAACGCGCCGATGTCGATCCGGTTGTGGTTGATGACGGCCGATTGTTTTCGCTGCGGCAGCAGCCTGGAATTGACGGAGGAGCAAGAGCAGGAAGCGATGCGGCTGTTGCGGGAGCAAGAGGAGTCGCGGCGAGTGGAGTCGGATGCGGCAGCGGCGGCGATTTCGCCGACCATGGTTCGCCGCCCGCGACAACGCGCCGAGCCGCAAATCACGCAGGCGCCGCCGGCGGCCCCGGGGACAGCTTCCCGGGCGGCGTCCGTTTCCGTCGATCAGCCCATCGGTCAACCCGCACCCGAGGCGGAACCTCGGCGCCGTCGTGTGGCCGCTTCGGCGGCGCATCGCAGCGGGGCTCGGGGACGCATCCGCAAACTCTATGAGAAGGGCGGGTTCGTCGTCTGGTGGAGCGAGCTGGGCCGCGACATGCCGGCTTGGTTTATCAGCGCGGTGATCCATGCGGTTGCCTTGTTGTTGTTGGCACTGTGGTTGGATAACCCTCTGAGTAAGGCGCCGTCGATTACACTATCAACGTCCGTTAGCGCGGAAGATACCTTGGGGGACCAGGGCGACATCGACGAGTCGGATCCCGAGGCGGTCGAGTTCGAAAGCCCCGGGGCATTGCCGCTGGAGAACTCGTTGGAGGACATGGGTGTGATCGAGGAACCGCTGGAGCCCGAGCACGTCGACCCAACGGCCATCATTCCGCCGTCGGACCCGGCGGGTAACGTCCCCGACCGGGCTCTCAGGGAGCGAATCCCCATGGATCTAAACGCTCGCACGGGGCGGATGTTCGCCGGCCGCAATCCGGACACCCGCGCACAGACCGTGCTGGCCGAGGGTGGAACCACCCAGACCGAGGCCGCCGTCGCCCGCGCCCTGAAATGGCTCGAACGACATCAAAACGAAGACGGAAGCTGGAGTCTCCACGCCTTCCATAAAGCTCCCGGTGCGAAGGGGAAAAAACCGCCGGATGTGGGGAGCATCAACAGCAACATGGCCGGAACCGCTTTGTCGTTGCTCCCGTTTCTCGGCGCAGGACAGACCCATCTCGAGGGCGAATACCAGGACACCGTCCGTCGAGGGTTGGAGTGGGTGGCCACCAACCAGCTCGAAAACGGCGATTGCCGGGGGGATGGGAACCAAGGCCGGATGTACGCCCACGGCCAGGCCTCGATTGCCTTGTGCGAGGCCTTCGCCATGACCCAGGACGAAGATCTACGCGAATACGCCCAAATGGCGCTGAATTTCATCGTCAAGGCCCAACATCACGAAGGCGGGTGGCGATATTCGCCGGGTGAGAGGGCCGACACGAGTGTCGTCGGTTGGCAGATCATGGCGCTTCGCAGCGGGGACTCGTGCCATCTCCACGTGCCCGCCAAGACCTACGATCTGACCGCCATGTATCTCGATCGGGCCAAAGCCGACAAGCTGGGAGGAAAGTACTGCTATCAACCCCGCGGCAGGATGAACGAGGCCATGACCGCCGAAGGTTTGCTCTGCCGAATGTATCTCGGCTGGCCCAGGGACCACCCCGGCATCCAAGAGGGAGTGAAGTATCTCATCGAGAATCATCTTCCCAACGCCAAGAAGCAGAACATGTACTACTGGTACTATGCCACCCAGGTCATGCACCATTACGGCGGCAAGTCTTGGGAGACATGGAACGCCAAGATGCGGGACGTGTTGGTCAACACGCAGGAGAAAGCCGGCGACCATGCCGGGAGCTGGCCCGCCAAGGGCGGACAGCACGACCAGCGCGCCGGACGTCTTTACATGACCAGCCTGGCCGCATGCATTCTCGAAGTTTACTACCGCCACATGCCCCTGTACGCCACACAAATCGATGGGGAGGTGTCCTCGGAGTCGGATGCCGGCAAGGGCAAAGAAGTCGGCGGAAACCTGCACGAACTCCACACCCGGCCGGGCGAGAAAGAACTCCACACGCGGGGCAGGGATTAGGGGCTAGTGCTTTGTCAAACCTAAGAATTGGGGTAGCCACGGTCGCCAGACCGTGGCTACCCCAATTTCAAAATCTGACAAAGCACTGGGGGGCTGGAGCATTAAACCACGATTACGAATCCCTTAATTACCAATGCCCAACGCCGAATTGCACGTTGTCACCGGGGCCTTCGGATTCTCCGGCAAGTACATCGCCGGGCGATTGCTCGATGCCGGGCACAAGGTCCGGACGCTGACGAACTCGCTCGATCGACAAAATCCGTTCGGCGATCGGGTCGAAGCCCATCCGTTCCATTTCGACGAGCCCGAGAAGTTGGTCGAATCGCTTCGCGGGGCCGGCGTGCTCTACAACACCTATTGGGTCCGTTTCAACCACGCCGGTTTCAAACACACCGCAGCGGTGGAAAACACGCTCGTCCTGTTCGATGCGGCCGGGCGGGCCGGCGTCGAGAGGATCGTCCACGTCAGTATCACCAACCCGTCGGAGGACTCGCCGCTGGAATACTTCCGCGGCAAGGCCCGGCTGGAACGCGCGTTGATCGAATCGGGCATAAGCCACGCCATCCTTCGCCCGGCCGTCCTCTTCGGCGATGAGGACATCCTGATCAACAATATCGCCTGGAGCCTGCGCAAGTTTCCGGTGATGATGATCTTCGGCGACGGGCAATACCGCTTGCAGCCGATCTACGTGGACGACCTCGCCCGGCTGGCCGTCGAGCAGGGTTGTGCGACGGGAAACCGTATCATCGACGCCATTGGGCCCGAGACATTCACGTATCGCGAGCTTGTCAAGACGATTAGGCGCATTATCGGCCGCCGGCGGTTGCTGCTCGGCGTGCCGCCGAGGATTGGGTACCTTGCCAGCAAGTTCCTCGGCCGGCTCGTCGGCGACGTGATCGTTACGTGGGACGAAATCCGGGGACTGATGGCCGGCTCGCTTTGCGTCGATTCTCCGCCGGCCGGCGAAACCAGGCTTACTGATTGGGCCGCCGAACACGCCGATCAGCTCGGTCGCCGCTACGCCAGCGAACTGGCCCGGCGACGAAATCGTACGCAGGCGTATGAGAAGCTGTAAAGGGGAGCTATGAGCGACAGGAGACTCCGCGGCCATCGCCTGAACGAACCGGTACCCGGTATCGGCGTTTTGCGGCTTTGCTCCGCGATTTCGTATGGGATGTTTTTTGCGGAAAACATCGGGTTCGGCTGCTCCTCCCACGGAATCGGCCGCAATCGATATTCTATCCGCCTCTTGGCATTCGCCAGCCGTTTTTGTATAATCGCGTTACTCGAAATCTTCCTTGTGACAGGGTTCTGGGGTTTTTCATTTACCTTTAGACGCCTGAAAACACGGAAGATTTCAAGCTTTCCATTTCTTCGCCAAAAAATCACGCTTGCTTGAGGACTAGACTCCGGCATGGCTCGGCACGCAAGAGACCGCATAGTGGCTGCATTCAATCAAGATCGGCATTTCATTGCAAAGAACTGGACTCGCATGTCACGAGCCAAGCAGTTAGGGTGTAAGTTCTTCCGCCGTTCCTCGTTTAAGGTTCCCACGGCAATAAACTTCGACAGCGAAGCCACGCTCGCCATTTCCTATCCGAGGGGTGAAAAGGGTGTCAAGTACGCATTCCTGGACATTTTCCTGGATGATGTCTATGGGATCGCATCCTTGCCGACTTGCCAAACCATATTAGACATTGGCGCACATATCGGGTTCTTCAGCATCGCAGCACGACGACGGTTTCCGAGTGCAACCATTCATGCCTATGAACCAAATGTGGAGCTGTTGCCCTATTTGCAGAAGAATTTAGCCACCATTGATGTTGACGTGTTTGATGAAGGAATTGGTTTGTCGGCAGGCAAGCTGTCTTTGACGGTTGCTGACGATAGTGTTTGCACGCGTAGTCATGAAAGTGCGAACGGCGATATTGCTCAAACCGCGTTTGCTACTGCCGTTGAACGTATCGGAGGCACCGTCGATTTGCTGAAAATGGATTGCGAAGGTGCCGAATGGCGGTTTCTGGGCGATACTGCCTCATGGCAAAAGGTAAAAAATCTGCGCATGGAATTTCATCTTTTTGAGCGTGAACAAACCTTGGCGAAGTTGTCGTCGCAATTGAAGGTCATGGGCTTCGAAGTCGATTTCGTCCGGCCAGAGGGTGATAGTGGGATTTTGCACGCTCATAGAGCTTAGTGCTTTGTCAGATTTTGAAATTGGGGCAGCTACGGTCGCCAGACCGTGGGATTCCCACGGTCTGGCGACCGTAGCTGCCCCAATTCTTAGCTTAGGTTTGACAAAGCACTCGCCACAGTCCCATTTTAGGATGACTGGCTCGACCGTTTTCCTCTGCTCACGCCGCGCGCAGAATCCCGCCGCTGTGACGCCCGTTCCCTGCCGCAACCCGGCACGGCGAAACGGGAGGTGATACGTGTGCAAAAATCGCGATTGCAGGACCATCGAAAATGTGCAAAATTCTGTGGTCTGGGGTCGGCAAAGCACCCCTACTCCGCAGGGTGAGTCGTAAGGACGGAAGGTCGTGCCGTGCAGGAAGCCGCATTTATCAAATCGCGAGATTCCGCGATCAAGCCGCGAGGTGCCACAGGCCGCATGCCGCCGGGTGTAATCCTCGCGAGATTCTTCTCAACGGCAGGTCGCCGGGCAGCGGTCGTGCTGGGTTTCACCATCCCGATTTCCACCACTGCGACGGAGGCGGTCCTCGGCTTCTTGGTTGTTTGCTGGTTGTTTTCGGGCGACTATGCCGTACGATTTCAAATGATTCGGCGAAGCCGGGTCGCTGTGCTGGCGCTGGTCCTATTCGCCGTCTATGCAATCGCTGTCATCTACAGTTCGGCCCCGCTGTCAGAAGCAACGCGTACGCTGTTCACCTACCGCAAGCTCCTGTGTGTCCCCATCTTCCTTACGGTGTTCGCAGACCCGCGAGGACGCAAGCACGGCATCTGTGCGTTCTCACTGGCAATGTTGGTGACTCTGGGGGCGTCGTTCCTGGTATCGTTGGGGGTCCTGGAGTCCCTGTGCGGAGATATAACCGGTTGTGCGTATTTCAAGAACTACATTGCGCAGAATACTCTAATGGCATTGTTTGTGGCGGTGCTCATAAGCCACGGTTGCCCGAAGCCCCGCCTGCGATGGCTATACGTCGGCGTGATACTGCTTGCCGTTTACAACATTTTCTTCATGGTCGCCGGGCGCGTGGGTTATGTCGTGTTCTTCGCATTGGTCTTTCTGTGGATGTACCGCCTGAAAGGGTTTCGCGGGCTCCTGTTGGCGCTGGTCGTATTGAGTTGTGCAGGTCCCGCCGTCTATTTCTGTTCGAGCAGATTCCACGGTCGCGTGAGCAAGGCATTTCAGGAGGTCGTCGACTACTACGGCGGGGATACGGGCTTTGCCGCGAGCGGGGATTGGTTTCCCTATTCTGGCCTGGGCTTCGAGGATGACTTTCATTACAGCTTTGTGGGTGACGGATCGGGCGCGGCTTCTTGGAGTTTCACGGTTACCCCGGGGCAGTATAAAGTGGCGGCAACCTGGGCCGCCCATCCGAACCGGGCGACCAACGCGCCTTACGAGGTCTATGACGGCGTAACGGATTTGGACACGGTGCCGGTAAACCAGCGGGTGGCCCCGGATGACTTCAGCGACCGAGGGGCCGCTTGGGAGACGCTCGGCACCTTCACGATCAGGGGCGGCACACTGCTGGTGGAACTTTCGGACAATGCGGATGGTCTCTTGATTGCCGATGCCGTCCGCATTGAGCGACTGGGTGATCTGCCGCCGGCGCAGATCATCGATGACGGCCTCGCCGTTACGCCGCAGGCATCCGTAGGCCAACGTTTGCTGTTCTACCAAACCGCCCTTCGCATCGCGTCGCGAAGCCCTCTGGTAGGTATGGGAACCGGCAGTCTTCAAACCGAGTTCCGGAAGTCACTCGATTACAAGGGAATAGACCCTACCAGCAATACCCACAACGAGTACCTGAGCATTCTGATCCAGACAGGGCTGATCGGGTTTTGCCTCCTCCTCTGGTGGATCTGTGCACAATGGAAATGCAGCAATCAACTACCGCCGGAATTGGCTTCCTTGGCGCAGGCCACGATTGTAGTGATGGTTGTGGCAAGCCTTTTCAATTCGATCCTATCCAGCACTGCCGAGGGCTGGATTTACTGCTACTTCATCTCGTTGTGTTGCGGAGGTATTCTCGAGGCGCCGCCAGCCGCGCAACCCATTCCCAACGGTTCTCGCTTTGCGCACTTGATCGGCATCGCCTGAATGCCGGTTCCTGCCCTGCTGCGGTTCGCCCGGCCACAAAGACATAGTCTCTGTAAGTCCGTTCGGGGTTTTCATGGGCAAATTCAGCAAACCGGGAATAGTCCACCCGTTTCCTCTTGTGGAAGAAATATCCGCGATAACCGAGCCCCTTCAAGAACGAGAAGACGTCCCCCTTCTGCGCCAGGCCGTCGTGACATTCAAACAACAAGAGCGGCTTATGTTCCCTCAACACGTTTTCAGCACCCTCGAAGACCTGGAGTTCATGACCTTCGACGTCACATTTAATGAACGAGATTCTTGGAACGCGTTTGTGTTTGAAGTATTCATCCAGGGTGGTAACTTCGACTTCAATCGTTTCGAACCCTTCACCTCCCGTGAATCCCGCCCCTCCTGATCCTGCTTCACTTCTGAACAGACAAGCGTTTCCACAATGATTGGACAATCCCTTGTTCTCGATAACCAGATTATCGAGCCGGAACGTTTTTCTTAGATCTTTCAGAAAAGATTCCAGTTCCGGCTGCGGCTCAAAAGCAATTACTTTTCCGGATTTTCCCGCCTTTTTCGACATCCAGTACGAGTAGATTCCATGGTGTGCCCCGACATCCAGGACCGTTGTGCCCAGCAAATCCTGCTTTAGAAGAAACTTGATGGAGTCTTTCTCGCTCCTGAGCCGATAGCGCCAAAACCTGTGAACCATGTGCAGCCGGTCTACCAAGTTCATTGCCTCTACTCCTTACTCCTCAAATTCTCTGTAGCGGACCATGCATTACTTCTTTACCTGCAAGAGAACGTGTATGAACTTTGCGGGGAAGATATGCGCAAAATGGTCTTCGTAGAACCGCGACATCGCATTCGCCCACAAGGGCACTCCAAGAAAGTTGTACAGCTTGCTGAATGTGATGGTTTTGCTCCGGACTTCAAACCTGATGTCTCTCGAACTCATATAGCAGCCGGCAGGGAAATAGTGTGTGAAGGTAGTTGACGCGAAGTACCTGACGTGCGTTGGGTCTGCATAGGCGATTCTGGACGAGAAATGCGGAACGCCTATATAAACGATTCCATCAGGTTTGGTGATGCGATGTATCTCTTCCATCACCCTCATCGTATCGTGAAGATGTTCGATGATCTGGCTACAGTGGACATAGTCGAAGGTATTGTCCTCAAAGGGATACGGGAAGGAGTTCAAGTCGTGTACATAATCAGGACCATATCTAGCCTGAAAATCAACGTTCACGCCCCCCGGAATTTTGCTCAATCCACAACCCAAGTTCAGCTTTTGCAGGCTGTCATTTTCGAGATACCGGTCCGTGTTCCTCCAACGGCGTTTGTCTTTTACAACAGGCATGCCATCGTTCTCCTTTTTCTTCACACAAGGATTTTGTTTTCGTGCAAGAGATGCTGATCGAGCCCTTTCTCGCACCATTTCATCCCCAGTTTCTGCGTCTGTGCCAGGAGCTGGACGTTTTTGTCCAGGAACTTCCGGGAATTCTCGCGATGATACAAGTGGTAGGCGAGGGCCCTGTACCTCAAGTTCCGGCGGTGGACCCCGCTGTTGTGAAGACGCGTGGCAAACTCCGTATCTTCCCGCCCCCATCCGACAAATGCCTCGTTGAATCCGTTGACTACGATGCCGTCGGCTCGCCAGAAGGCGAAGTTGCAGGTTCTTATCCCCTTGAAGGACGAGGTTTCGCTGAAAGTCAATTTCGAGAGCAGTTTGGAACGAATGGTATTCTTCCTGTTGAAAATTCCCCAACTGAAGGGGTGCAGGCGGGTATGGCCGAAGTCCAGTATCCGCGACGTTCGCCGGGAACCGATGATGACCCGTCCCCCTTGCACGAAAAATCCCGGCTCCGCCGCGTCGCAATGATCTTCCACAAAATGCCTTTCCAGGATGACGTCGCCGTCGGCCAGAATGATATAGTCGCCGCCGGCTGCGGCAATGGCCTTGTTCCGGATGGCCGCTGCTCGAAACCCTTGGTCCTCGTGCCACACGTGAATCAGGGCCGTTGGAGACTCCGCCCGCATGCGATCGATGAGTTCCCTTGTCGCCGGACGGGAGCCGTCGTCGGCGACAATGATTTCCCGGACGGTCCGCGTCTGCCGAAAAGCGCTTCTGAGGCACGCCTCGAGGGCTTTTTCCCAGTTATAGGTCGTGATGATGAGAGAAACGGCCATTCCCGGTTTTCCTCATTTAGCCTCGGTGAAGCATCGTTTGCGGCCCGCTTGACGTCGTGTTTCTCCAAGCAGCAACGTCGGCGCGGGACGGACTCTTGTTCGGACTACCTCGTCGTATACTTTGAGCATTTCGCTGACATTTCGCTGAAGTGAATAGCGCAGTGCAAGCCGGCGTGCGGCTTTGCCCATCCGATCACGCCGGGCGGCGTCAAAGAACATTTCGATTCGCCCCACCAGGCCGTCGATGTCGGTCGGATCGGGAAGCAGGTAGCCCTCGTGCGCTTCGGTCATCAGTTCGCCGGCCCCGTTCATCTCGCTGGTGACTACGGGCAAGCCGCAACCGAGGGCCTCGAGCACAACCAGGCTGCACGCATCGTAGAACGTGGGGTGCAGGTAGAGGTCGGCAGCCATGTAGTACGGCAGCGGATTGTCAACCGTGCCGACAAAGGTCACTTTATCTCCAACGCCCAGCCGCCTCGCCGTCCGCTTCCAACCGGCAAGCGACTTGCCGCCGACCACGACCAGACGGACCGGTGTTTTCGCCTTGCGGAGCCGCCGCACCGCCTTCAACAGCGCCGGAACGCCTTTGAGATGGAAGTTGTGCGCGACAATCAGGCACAATAACGTGTCGTTGCCTATCGCCAGCCGCCGGCGAATTCCCTCGCGGTAGATATTGCGATGACGGGGGGAGAACTGATCGGTATCGACCCCGTTGTAAATCAGGCGAATCCGGTCTCGCGGCACGCCGTGGATCCGCTCGAAATCGGCCGCCACGCGTTTCGAGAGCGCCACGATCAAACGCCCGTCGTCGCGGCACTGCCTCTGCAACAAGGTCTGAAAGCAACGGCGCCGCGGCAGCAACGGATCCACCCATGCCTTCAACGCCCGCTGCCAACGTGGCAGCATCGTCAACTTCCGTTCGGCCAGTGCAACCATCGACCCGCTGTGCGGGTGGAAGACGTCGCAGAACCAACCGGCTCCCATGTCGTGAATCGCGTCGGGGGCGAGCGAGAGCAGTTTCATCTGGGCCGCTTCGGCAAAGCCGAGACGCGAACGGATTCCCTCCAAACGGTGCGGGACTATCGGCAGTGCGAGGGTCTCGCTCGAGAAGCGCTTCGCCACGACATGGACCTCGTGCCCGCCGGCAGCCAGCTTCTCGGCGAACCGTGCCGTCCACATCTCCGCCCCGCCGCGGTGCAAATCGAGCTGTTCTATTACCAGGCCGATTCTCATGCTTCAACCGTTCTGTCTCGAATCACGTTCCTACGCTGCTTCGCGCGACTGCTCTTCTTCCAACTGCTTTGACACTGCCTGAAAAACCAGGTCGGGCTTCAGGTTCCGCATGCACGCGTGATGGCCCAAGGGACACACGCGTTTGCCGCAACCGGCGCAATCCATCCCGTCGAGAACCAGGTTGACGGCCCGCTGCGCGGGATTCTCGACCCACACCGGCAGCGTCGGGCCGAACAAGGTCACGACCGGCTTGCCGAATGCCGCCGCGATGTGCCGCGGGCCGCTGTCGGTCGAAACCATCAACCGCCCGCGACGGATGCACCCCTTCGCCCGCCGAAGACTGATCTCTTGATCCGCCATGGAGAAAACGCGTGTGCCGCCCGAGTGGCGGACGATCGTCCGGGCAATGTCCCGCTCCTTCGGCCCGCACATCACCAACACGTCGTGATCCAGCTCACCGGCAATCCGCCGCGCCAGCACGCCGAAATGCTCCGCGGGCCAGAGCTTGGCTTTGCCGTAGGCCCCGCCGGGGTTCAGCACGATGATGCGCCCGTCCCTGCGCAGTCCCAGGCCCGCGAACGTCTCATCGGCCATTCGCTCTTCTTGGGGCGTAGTGGCCAGTTCCAGCCGAGGCGACTCCTTCGGGCAGCCCGTCGCCTCCGCCAACGCAAGATACGAATTGACCATCGGCTCCGGTACAATCCCTCGACCGTCACGGCGCGGGAGAAGCCTTCGGGTCAACAGGGGCCCTCGACCATAGCGGACGAAGCCAACTCTCTCCTTGGCTCCTCCACGCCATGCCAACACCGCCGAGCTGAGCGAGTTGGTCAAAAGAACTGCGACATCAAATCGCTCGCGCCGCATTCGCCGGGCCACGGCCTTCATACGATCGTTTTGGTCCTTCGAGCGCCGATCGTAATACCACTGTTCGTCCAGCCAACCGGTGCCGTCCAGCACGTGCCGGAAATGCGGCCGCATGATCCCCACCAACCGTCCATCAGGGCCCAGGTAACGCCGCACCGCGCGAAGCACGGGCGTCGCCATCACCAGGTCGCCGAGCCAATTCGGGAGGATAATCGCGATTTTCACCAGGCGCACCTAAGAATCTGGGCCAAGCAGGCAGAATGGGCAAGCAATTTCGCGGGGTTCTATTGGAGCCGGGGAAGGGTACCCAGGTTGCGAGTTTCCGCCAATAGCAGTTGCTTACCGTATCCCCTGCAAGAGGGAATCCAGCCTCCCCTCCAACTCTTCACGGCCGGCGAGGATTTCCAGCCCGACCGTCAATGCCCAGAGTGGCCGATACCCGAGTTCGTCGAGATCGAACTTGACGAGGTCTTTTCCGGTACAGAGCAGGGCCTCCACATCAAGTGATTGGACCCATTTTGCCAGGGCTACCAGATCGGGCTCGCAATAGATGTGATGGTCGGGGAACTCGCAAAATCCGGCGAGTTCGTAGCCGCACGCCTCGAGCGTGTGTCGGAAACCGGCGGGGTTGCCCAGGCCGCAAAATGCCGCCACGGGCTTCCCGGCGAGCGAATCGAGCGGCTCTTGACGACCTGAGGCGGAAATCAACGCCTTGGCGGTGTGGGCCACTTCCATCCAAAGGGCATTTGGGGCGAGTTTCTCGACTTGCTCGCGAATCTCGGCCCGTTCGGGCGGCTCAAGCAGATCGGCCCGCGAAAGGGCCACTATGCCGGCCCTCTGCAACCCGGCGATCGGTTCGCGGAGTGTTCCTCGGGGGAAGACGTGCCCAAAGCCGAACGGCTCCAACGCGTCGAGCAAAACGATATCCAAGTCGCGGGCAATCCGGCGGTGCTGGAAGGCATCGTCGAGCACGATGACCTGACAATCGTGCGCCGCGATCGCCTCTTGGGCCGCGGCCACGCGGTTGGGGTTTTGCAGATGCGGCACTCCCGGCAGTCTCTGGGCGAGTTCGAGCGCCTCGTCGTTTTGCGATCCCTTTTTCGATCCGTACCCTCGGCTAACGATCACCGGCCGCGTGTCCCGCTCTTGGAACCACCGCACAAGCCACTCGACCATGGGCGTTTTGCCGGTCCCGCCGAGCGTGAGATTCCCGACGCTGACGACCGGCACGCCAACGCGACATGTTTCCGCTTTGCCCGTGTCGTAACGCCTGTTTCGCCAACGGCCGGCCCAAGTGTAGGGTACTTCAAGAATCCGAAACACACCGCGCAGCACGGCTGCCCAAAGACCGCGGCGGCGGCCGCTTACAAGATCACGGAACGAAGAAGGTGTAAACAACGGACTCAGAGTTCGGAACCGCGGGGAATTTCAGCGGACACTATCCAAAGCCCCCGCATTGCAGTGCGGGGGGTTCAAGCTGCAAACCTCCAACGTGCCGCGGAACGACGAAGGGGCTTTGCTGCGGGGGGTATTCTCGCAGAACGGGCGTTTCGACGCTACCCCGACATTGCCGCCAGCCGCTGGGTAACCCGCTTCTTGAAATCGTCCACCTCAGCCTTCTTCTCGAACCCCACGATCATCACGTCGACGCAGCCGAGGTCCATCGCGAACTTGAGCGTCTCGGCCCGTTGTTTGGCGTCGAACTTCCCTTCGCCGATCAGCTTCATGGCGATGATGCCCTTCCCGGCCTTGTGGACCTTCTTCAGCACCGGGGCAACCTGGTCCATCGGCCCGTCGGTACGGTGCTGAAAGGGATTGATTCGGGCGTGGATCGCGTCGACCCACGGCTCTTCGGCGGCGACTTTCAGGGCGTCGAGCGAATGGACCGAGACGCCGTGGGCACGGATGAGACCCCGCTCCTTGCACTTCTCCAAGCCGTCCATGTACCCGCGAAACTTCTTCGGCCAGTCGGGCTTCTGCACGCAGTGGATCTGCACGAGGTCGAGGTAGTCGGTCTGGCACTCCTTCAGGAACCGCTTCACACAGGCTTCCGCTTCGGGGCGTTCCGTCTCGGGCAGGCCCTTCGGGTGCGGCCAAATCTTGGTCACCAGCGTGAAACTTTCCCGCGGTTTGCTCTTCAACGCCCGGCCGGCGTAGGGCATCGTCCCGTAGAGATCGGCCAGATCGAACATCCGCACGTTCTGGTCGTAGCAATACGCCAGCAGGTCTTCGAAGACCTCGCGGCCCAGTTTGGTCTGGTTCGTCCGCCGCATCCATCCCGCCATGCCGGTGCCGAAGCCGATCCGCGTGGTCTTCAGGCACTTCCCGAGCGGCACGATCGCCGTGGGGTCGGTTGCCTTGCTCTTCGACTTCTTGGGCGGCCCCGCCTGCACGACGTCCGGCAACCCCGCGACCATCACCCCGGCCGTTCCGGCCACTGCTGTTTCAAGAAACTCGCGTCGTTCGATTTTCATGGGCTTCACTCCTCATACTGGTAACTGCCCTCTTTCCTCTCCAACAGGTTCCTGGAATTATACCCGGCATGGGACACAGCGTCCAATCGCCTGCAAAAAGCGGCGGGATTTGCAGCGGGTAGTCGAACATGGGCCGACCCGGCGCCGGCGATGCCATCCGCTCGGAGGTAGAGCCCTCAAAGCAGTTGCACGGTGGGGTTGACAGGGCCGCCGACGGCTGGCAAACTGAATGTGTGGTCGGAGCCGCCTGCCGCGAAAGTGAGTTTCCAATCGTTGGGCCCGTTGTTGGAGTATTGGACATGCGAACCGAAGTCGTGCGAAGCGAGGTGCAGCGCTTGTTGCGACTTGCGCCGTTTCAACCGTTTGTTCTCACGCTGGAAAACGGGGATCGCGTTCCCATCGAACACCCGGAAAACATCGCCTTCGATCCGGGTGGGGAAGATTCCCAAACCGGGTCTTCCGACTTCTACGTCATCACACGGCGACTGCGTGTGTTCGGCACGTTCGACGCGGTTACCAGCGTCGCAGTGCTCGATAAAGCAGAAACCCCGCAGACGGACTCGTAAGCACCGTCAGGCCGGACGCCACGCGCAACTTGCCTGCACGGGTGCCATGCTCCACACGTGTGTGGCCATGCATTGCGGTGGACTCTCAGATCAACCATGTGATTGACTGCCGATCGACCGTCACTCCTCGCCGAGAAATCAACGCTCGCAATACTTTATGCCGCCACCGTGGGCACGGCACCCGTGTGCAGACGCACTTCGGTGCCCATGGTGTGCCGTTAGCCTCCCCACGACTTGACCAAGGGCCCCATACCCAAATACAGTTGTTGAGTTGCGTCACAAAGCGGCAGGAGATCCGTAGCATCCGTCATGCGATTCGCAAACCGCTCGTGTTCGCCGCCTAACTCTCTCCAGCAGCCGGGAAAAGACCCAGCCGCGAAAAGCTCGTTACCCGTCAGGATCAAAACCGGATTGAAGGGCCTTTCTGCTTTCCAGTATTTGCGTCCCCTATTTGTAACCCGCTTAAGTAGACGCTTCTCCTTGATGGTCAGTTTGCGTCGGAGTGTCGAGAACACAAGTACAGAACCTGGATAGTGAGCCCCGAGCGCTGACAGACGTTCGGCGTCCTCTGCTTCGAACGGGTTGTACGATTTGCATTCGGCTAGGACCACCTCTGTTCGGCAACTACGGAACCTAAACATTTGCAGGAAACAACCGAAATCGATTTCGTGCTTTTCGTCATCGCGCGCTATCTCCACGCCGAACGCAGGAGTCAACTGAGAATCCATCAGTGAAGCGAAGAAATGAAGCGTAAGCAATACCGAGAAGGCACCTGATGCTGTGCCTAGGGATATTAAAGGTCCGGTGCCCCGATATACCCATTTCAGTTGTCTGGGGTCGTAAGTTGGCACTTCGATTTTGCCAAGACATTCTGTGCATTCGACCGTGTAATCAATGTCAGCAAGGCTGTACCAGGGATGCCGTCCGCAAGATGGGCAGCGTATCGCAATACCCAAATGCGCCAAACGTGAATCGATTACGTTGGCGATAATTCCACGTGCATCGCCGAAACCCCGACGTTGTGCAATCTCTGAAGCTCGGTCACGAACTGCGTCAAGGGCCATCCGGCTCTTGCTGCTTAGCTGTTTGAGCAGCTTGACTACGCCCTCATCAGCGAGTCGCGATATCCAGTGCTTTCCGCCGAAGTGTTTCAGCAATTGCCTCGCCGCACGTCCCTCCGACGAGATCGAAACCTCCCAACCCTTTGTTGCAAACCACTGCTCAAAGACTCTCTGTGATAAAGGAAGTCGTACGGTAACCGAACCGCTGCTCCAGCGGGGAAAATGGACCAAACCTCTCGAGGAGAACCTCCAATCATCAAAAGGAGGCCCAATACTTCCAATCGCTCTTGCCAGTTCCTCACTCGCCTCTGGAAACACCTCAGCTATTGGCTCTCCGTCCGAGTACGTCTGAAGTGCTACTTCGTTGGCCACCTTGGAGCCGAACCATATCTGGTCGACGAATTCCGGCACGAGGGGCTTGAAATGCAGTCGGTCTTCGTGCGCAACAACGTCGAATTCGGTAGACTCATTGTACTTTGCTATGCAACGACATCTGTCCCGCTCGCGCGCCCATTCGTCCCAAAAACGGGGAAAAACGGTTCGAATTCCGGGGCGGGCATGCGAATCTCTAGGCAGACGCAATAAACGTGATTCCTTGACAAATCGCTTGAACTCATGTTCGTCGACGGACCTTGCCCGCAAGATCGTGGCATCGTATGTGATATCAGCATTGGTCGCATGCACCTCATGGCTTTCCAAAATGAACGCCTGCAGTTTCTTAATTAACATTTGGTCATTTGAACACTGCTTAGGCAAGGGCAACACACGGAATCCAAGTGCTCGCAAGTTCCAGTAGTCCAGTACGTCCGCCACAGATGAAGCATCAAGGTAGATGATGGAGTTGCGTTCCCAAGGCCGCGCGAATTGTTCGGGTTCCAGGAACTGAGAAACAAGCTTCCTTGGAGTAACATAGCGACCTGAGAAGAACTTCCAGAAATCACGAATGTCGCATTTCAACTCTGGGCTCTTATAGCCCTCCATAAGCTGTCTACGTATGTCGTTTTCAACTCCCTGGGGAAGCTTGCCGACGACGCTTGCCAGAAACGGCTCAAAAGTCTGCGCGAGATGGGGAACCACCAAGTCAATAGGCTCCTTCCGGACGAACCGCAGTTCTTCTTTACCGAAGTACTGCGCAAGTTCATAATACCCAATTTCGTATCTCGGAATCCCGGTCGATTCAACGTTCTCCAAGATTTCAGAAGACTCAACTACCTTTCTGTTCCCGACGTCAGGGAGGTCATCCGTTTTGCACCCGATGACGCTGACAAAATCAGGATCGAAGGCGTCGATATACCCTTCAAGTACCGTCTTGACGGGAGGCGTGGGAAGCCCTTTCTCTCTCCAGTACCTAGGTATTTGCTTGTGGAGGGGGATGATCGGGTTGAGGTAACCGCCCCATAGGAACGAATTGATCGCAATTGCGCGCAGCAAGGAAGCGCTGTCGTTCGGGCGAACGAAGAATGCTATCTTGATCGGTCGGAGCTTAAGGGAAACGGTGAATCGCATTTGTCGCTGCACCTCAGATCACTGAATCGACCGCCGTAGGCAATGGCAGTCCGCCTTCGCGCATGCACCTGTACTGAAAAGTAACCAATTTGGGTGCAAGACGGCGTCTATTCTAGTTCCATCTGAATAGATTGTCAATCACCCCCCGTGTAATGGTTCACCGTGAACTGGAATCTCGGCGGGTCAGAATAAGCAACAATTGAGTGTGGTGGTTTGGTTGGTTGTTTCGGGACATTGTAGTTCTTTATGGCTGCGGTACCAGGGGCTGGGCAGCTTTGGAAATGAAGG
>Ga0180431_10000875_pt1 | contig 42615 bp, 66 predicted proteins | sample SS_ome_11_FD_132459 | JGI IMG/M metagenome (GOLD analysis project Ga0180431, IMG submission 132459) | Hypersaline lake sediment archaeal communities from the Salton Sea, California, USA - SS_1_MS_1 metaG | ecosystem: Environmental > Aquatic > Non-marine Saline and Alkaline > Hypersaline >... | reverse complement strand
TATCCGGCTCCAAACAAATAATGCAAGTGTATAAACAAATGCGGTAATTACCAAAATCACCCATCCGCTTATTTCTGCAACTACAAGATCTGGTTTCAACATGAGACCGACTGCTATTATTCCTATGCCTACATATCCGGTGCCTACTCCTGCAATTGGCAGTAAGAATGCCATGACTATCGCACTAATTATTATTAGCGCCATGAAATAAGCCCAGTCTGGTATTAAATCGAAAACTGGAGATGTCCGCAGACCTCCATAATCTAAAAAGAAAATTGTTGATCCTGTCTGTGTTACCTCGTATGGATCACAATTTGTTTTTTTATACCAACATTCAATTTTGTATTTGCCTGTTATATTTGAAATGTTGACATTTTGAACTGTGTAACTTATGGATCCTCCGCTTGGTGAGGTTGATATGTTTTGACTGTAGAGCAACTCCCATGCTCCGGAGGTTTCATTGTAATAATAAATTAATGCTTTAAACCATTCAAGAGCGTTTGTGCTACTTGAAATATTGAAATAAAAAGTAAAATTACCAGTCTGGTAATGGTTATCTGGTTCTATGCTCCAGGTGATCCCATAGAAAACATCTGTGTCTGTGGGATCTGAAACTGTTTGCTCCTCCAGTCTAAATGTTCTGGCTCTGTCTTCGGGATCCGGTGTGAAATCAGAGATCTCTGTCTGGTAAAATTCTTTCTCGATAAAAACTTTATAGATCTGGTGCGGGATCAGATACAGATTTACCTGCCCATTCGCATCGGTATAAAGACTTGAAACCTCCTCGAAACTATCGGTTGTATTTATGTATCTTTTAAAAGTCATCTTTGCATCAATGATCGGTTCGCCATAGTAATCTCTCACATAAAGAACATAGAGCAACCCGTATTCTTCATCTGGATAGATCCCATAATAGTAATATTCGATTTTGACCATTGCTGTGTCATTATCAACTGCGCTTGCATTTATGATACACTGGGATCCTACAATATCGTATTTGTCTTCTGGAATAAAAACCCAGGTGTAATATATATTTCCCTCGCCATAATATCCTACTTTAACAATTGTTGAGTTTTCATCGAGAACGTCTTTGCTTACATTTACATGGGTGCTGTTTGCTGTATAGTTGTCACTGGAGATCGGCACCCAGTAACTTATACTACTATTGTAAACACTGACCTCCACAATTTCTGTTGCAACATATGAAAGAGGGATTATTAGATCCAATGCCGGGTTTGTTACGCTTTTTGTGTCTTCATGGTATTCTCGGCTGTCACTGCTCACTGTATATTTTGCAACCTGGATTATTTCTTCTATTTCGTGATCCAGGTTTATTGTCTGGTCAATTGTCGGATCTGTGACACTGGCGCTGTCTGTATGTGCAAAGAGTTGTGGTTCGCTTGGAATGTCTCCGCCTCCGCTTTCATCCTCGCTTTTTGGCAAATAAGTATTCACAAGATAAAAATGATTATATTCAAGATCTCGATAGTAATATCGCACTTCATAGCCATCGCTGTCGATCTGGATCGCTGTTTTGTTACCAACTGGGATGTCATCGACATCTATGTAATATGTATTTACACAATTGTAAGCGATGAATGTGTCGGATCCATCCTCCGATGTCACGAAAAGATCAAAGGTAAGATTTTCACTTGGGTTGCTTTCATTAAAACAATTTACTGCGACTACCCCCCAGATTGCCTCCAATGCTTTGCTGTAACAGTTAAAAGTTGAGTTGTAACTAAAAATACTGAAATACCCTGTTGTCATAGGTGAAAAACTATAGTTTGATAAAACATTACTATCTTGCACTATTGTCCCGTCACTTGGGCATTCTGGATAATCAATCTCACTATATACAACCACATCGCTATCGCTACTTGGTGCGGATGTCCAGTTTAACTCCTCGATGTTTGTTGTTGCATTGTAAACCTCTGTGATATTATACGGAGGAGGCAAAACATAAAAAACATCAGCAAGTATTCTGTATCCCCGATAAATCATTGTATCGTTATATGCAGTGACCGAGACGTTTACACTGAACCATCCCATGTCTTCATAGTCAAAATGATCTGGGTATTCATATGTAAAATTTATTTTTCTATGAGTTGAGTTGTATTGCACTACAGATGAGGTTTTGTTGTAACTATCATCGGATGTGTCATTATAACTTATTATTGTTGCAGAGAAATCTGTAACTGTCCAGTCTGCGGGTGCATAAGCATATGCTGTAATGTTTACCTCTGTTGATCCACAGTTGCAGAGATATGCAGGTGAGGAACTTACATCACTTACAAAAGTGCAATTGTAATATGTGGATCCATCCCAGGAATAATTAATAAAATCACTACCTAATATTACTGTATCGAAATCCTGGGTTGATCTTGTATTTAGAATAAAGTTTCCCGCTCCGAGATTAATGTTTGGATCTATTATCAAAGCAGTTGCAGTGTTACCAAAAAACAACATTAAAACTAAAAACCCATAAAGAATTAAAGTTGTCTTTCTTTTTTTTTTAGATAACATATCTGCATTACCCTATATTTTTTTTAGTTATTCCAAAGCCATCCAGAGCCAGAGTATACTGCTATGTCGCCTGTTGTAGTATTTACATATGCACTTCCTGCGACTGGATGTGCAGGTGCGCTTGTCGGAAATGTAAACTCATCCCATCCATAGTTGCCTCTGAAAACTGTTCTTGTCCCATGATCTGTAATTAGATCGCCTTCTCTTACATCGTTATATGCTAAAATAACATCGGCACCATAAACATCTATCCCTTCGGCGTTGTTAATCAAAATATTTCCCATGACTGTAACAAAATGCGCTCCGTCTGTGGGTTGTATCCCTTCATTTGTGCAGTCTTTTATTAGGTTAAACGAAATAGTTGAATTATCCCAGGTGCAGTAAATGCCATGTCTTTTGTCATGTATTATGTTGTTTGAGCAGATAACCCAGTTTCCAGATCCGGTTATTCCATCACTGGCTGTATTTGTGTGAATGGTATTACCTGTTACTGTCACATAATCTCCGTTTACTGTTATCCCCGCTCCGGCTGTATTTGATACCTCGTTTCCAATTATGTTTATATATTCTGCATCTGTATTCATGTCAATTCCATTTCCTGCTATGTTTTTAACAATATTGTCTGAAACAATATGTCCTTTAAGAAATAAATAAACCCCTGCGTTGTTTTCATTATCAGATATGGTATTTCCAATTATTGAATTGCCAGATCCGGATACTCTTACACAATTGCTGTATGTTTTTCTTATTACGTTGTTTGAAACTATATTTGCAGAACTGGTTGCTGATAAATATATTCCATATCCTCCTGCTTTGTTAACATTTTCAACTACATTATTATCTATTGTGTTGTTTGTCCCCTGTATATATATTCCTTGATCGGCTGTTGCTGTTTGACAATCTATAATATTGTTTGTTATACTACAATTAAAAACATCTGCATCTGTAATTATTGCATCATCTCCGATGTTGTAAAAATGGTTGTTGTCAACTGTAACATAATAAACATCTCCAACTCCATCATCTAACACAACTCCATGATCAATGTTCTCGAACCAACAATTTGTTATTTTCGCATGAGAGGTCATAGTAAACCTTAATCCATTTATTTCGTTGCTTAAATCAGATTGAAAACAAATACTGTCAACATGTATCCCTCGGTTTTCTGGGTAGTCTTTTGTCCGCCCATCAAAAGCAAGTATGTCATCGCTTGCTGTATCCATATAAAGTATACTTTCATGTCCCTGTCCCATTATTTTTATTTTGTTATAAAGAGCAAGAGTAGATGTTATAGTTATATTGCATTCTGGCAGAACTATTGTGCCTCCACTATTTCCAAGATCGTTTATTGCTGTTTGTAGATCAGTGTTTGTGCAGTCATAGAGTTGCCCGTTGCTCGCCCATATTTTTGTGCCTTCAAAGTTTCCCTCATCTAATGCACCCCAGTTGTCATAATAAATATTATCCGCTCCGTTTTTTACGATCTTGTTACTGCTTTGTTGCCGGAGATCATTATTATAAATTACATTATGGTTTCCATATGTGTTTATGCCTCCTCCACCGCAGTTTTCGATATAGTTACCAAAAATCATGTTGTAGTTTGCACCTGTTGTCGGCTGTATCCCCTCATTATCTGCATCTATGATTTTGTTATTTGAAATTGTAGAGTTTTCCCAGGTGAAATACATCCCTTCACTGGTTCTTGTATATTTTATTGTATTTCCAACAACTAATAAACGATCTGCGGATCCTGCCATTCCCATTGCTGAATTATAAATTGTATTTCCCATTATTACATGGTCTTTTCCGCTTGCATATATACCCTGGTCTACATTACTAATATAATTGCTTGAAACTGTTACATTATCAGAGGAGGCGGAAAGGTCAATACCTGGAGCATCTGGTGTCCCGCTTTCGTCATCGCAGTCTCCGATTGTGTTGCCTGTAATTGTATGCCCGGTTCCTGTGACATATACTCCTGCATTGTAATAATTATCGGAGAAATGGTTGCCTGTTATTACATTTCTTTCTCCGCCTATGTAAAGATTTGAGTTTCCGCTTTCTCTTACTGTATTTCCACTTAAAACATTGTCATCTCCTGTTACTTGTATTCCATATCCTACATGGCTTTCAACTCCGGTGTCCCAGACTTCCTCAATTGTGTTATCTGATATTGTGCATCTATGACCTCCCCATCTTATTCCAGTATGCGCTCCGTAACTGTCAATAATGTTACCTGTTACTACGCATTCCTCTGTCCCAGTGCCGTAAATTGAACAGAAATCAATATAGTTGAAATGGTTATTTGCCACTCTGCCGTTATCAACATCGTGTGTGTCTGCTTTCAAATAAATTCCATAATAAACATTTTTGAAGTAACAACTTTCTATTGCCCAGTGGTGAAGTTGATCCAGATGTATTGCACTGCTTGCATGGGAGGCTGTCCCCTCGAACCATATATCCCGGATTATTACTCCTCGATCCGCAGGAAAAACATCTCCTTTGAAATAAAGAAAATCAATGTCACCCGCAGTATAAAGAATTGTTTTTTTGCCTCTGCCGAGCAATGTAAGGTTATGTATTAATTCTATTCTACTTGTAAGAGTTATTGTCCCCTCTGGGAGTATTACCTCTCCACCGTTTGAACTGTTGAGATCCCATATTGCTCTCTGTAAATTTGTCTCTGTTGCAGTGTATAGTTTTCCATTGCTGTTTTCGATATATTTTACATCCTCAAAATATCCAACTGTGTTGTTATCCGGCGGTGATTTAAGAGTGATATTTCCAATTACCCCGGCTGAAAGTATTATTGCTATTGAGATCATTATAGTTAATGCCTTGACTTTTATTCTTTTCAACATTTCTTTTTCCATATTTCTTAATCCCTCCTGGGAACTATATAATAAATTATACTCATTAAAATCGCAACTGCGATCATAAATGGGATGAGACTTACGATCAAACTTGCCATCTCATAGTTACCGGCAAGCAGATCTGTTACAAGATCATCTATATATGGCTCCATGATCGGATACATTTTTGCAAATACTATCAACATTATGAAAACCATTATTAGCGCTACAAGCGTAAACTGTGCCTCAAATTTTTTAAATCTATTTTTTTCAGATGAGAACATCCTTTTGCCTCCTCATAATTTTAGGTTTTTTCTTTTTCTTTTTAGATCTCATTTCGACTGTCGGCACATGCATATACAAAGTTTTTTCTCCCTCTTTCCAAACTTTTTTTGTAAGTTTTGGATGTGTCGCTGTGCCATATCGAGCCTGGGATCTTGTTACACTCAATAAGTCTGATAGAAGACCTTTATCTCCCTCACCTGTAGTGAGTATTCGTGGTCTCCTTTTTATTTTTTTAGTTATTTTTCTTTTTGCTCTTTCTTTTTCATCAAAAGGCAAAACTGGTTTTGGAGTAATTGGTTTTGGAGTTGTTATATCTGTGATCGTTGTTGTCACCAGTGTCGGTTGTGTCTCTGTGATCTGTGCCTGTTTGAGTTTTAGTTGTTGAGCCTGTGCGGTTTTTGTTGCCTGGCTTTGTTGTTGTCTTTGGATCTGTGCATTATCAATTCCTGGTTCAAATAATGGTTTTTGATCCATTATTTCTCCCATGCCTATCCCTGGGGTGATCTCTGTAACTGGTTTTATTTCTGTATCTGTATCTAAAACATTTTCTCTGCCGAGATCTGTGCCTACGAAATCAATTTGTTTTTCCATTATTCCAGGTTGTAGATCCTGCGCCTGGTCTGTAAGTTGAGTTGTGATCACTTTTTGACCGGTTCTTGTAGTTGTCACTGGTGCGGATCCTGTAAAAACATCTGTTTTTCTAAAATAATCTGGCTCTGTTTTTTGATCTTGTTTTGTCTCAACTACTTTTGGGGTTGATACAAGAACTACTCCGCCAGGTGATCCGGATATTTTTTGATCTGCGACTGTGGTTGTATCTGCTTTTTTTGTTGTGTCTGTTTTTGTGACTGTCGGTGTCTCTGTTGTCTGTCCGAGACCGGCGATCCCGGTATAAGATCCAACTGGTGTGAGAGATGTATCCTGGGCAAACATTGTTATTGCATCCTGTCCAACTCTCCCGAATATCTGGCTGTAGTCAAGTCTGCTTGCTCCGCCGGATCCTCCAACTGTGCCTCCCTCGGCGGATCCGCCGATTTTAAAACTTATGGTTCTGCCGAGTTGAAACTGTCTTCCAAAGGATCCCTCACCTTGATAGGATCCACTGTAAATGCTCGTATATTTTTTAGGCAGAGGCATTTCTATTTTCATTGCTCCGCCTTTTAATTCAAAAGGCAGTGTCTCGGCTGTTACTCCTTTGTCAACAATGTTTACTTTTCCCCAGTCTCTAACCAGAGATACTCCTTTTCCGGTTGTGGGTTCCCCTCCGGATCTGAACATGGATCTGCTTACCTGGCTAAATGCTCTGTATTTATCAGAGAGATTAAAGATCCTTATTTCTCTCCCGGCTCCCTCGAAATCAAAGAATTTTGTTTTTGTGATCTTGGCTCCCCATTTGCCTTTTTCTGTCCATGTCATATGACCTGTGCCTTTGCTATATGAGATGTCTTTGCCTGGTAGTTTTTCTCCCATCCCATGTAGTCTTATGTTTACTTTTCTACCGCCGATGTCTTGCACTCCTTCGGCTGTAAACATTGTTTTATCGCCTTGTTGATATTCTAAAACATCCTGGAAACCTTTGACATCTATTCTGCGAATTTCCTCCGGAGACCATTCGGTTCTGCCTTTTTTCCAGTTGTATTTCCAGGATCCAGTGTGTCTTTGTGTCCAGGCTTTTTGACCTCCTTTGAAACCTGCATATGCCATGCCAAATGTAAAAGCGGTCTCTGCAACCTGTCCAGGTAATGCCTCTGGTCTATCCTGGTAAGTTTGATAAAGACTTTGTGCGGTTGTGATTGTGCCATAGGCTCCTGCTCCGATCATGGCGGTCTTGGCTCCTATGGTTGTTAGTTTTCCGGCTGTCGTGGATCCTATTTTTGCGAGTGTGGATGTCCCCACTGCGGTTGATCCGGCTCCGCCGGCGCTTAAACCTGTGAGAGCGTAACCTCCGCCATATGCTATTAATGGGATGTATACTCCTTGCACCATTGCAGGAGATGTCCCTACTTTTGCAACATAGCCTCCATAGTCTCCTTTTTGGAGGCTTTCTTGTAATCCTAAACTATAAGATGTTAATTCTTCTTTTCTGGTTTCACCTACTTTTTCGTCACCAGTTGCCCATTGCCAGATCGCAGATCCAACTGTTTTAATGGCAAGTGGGCTTTCTATAAAAGCAGTTGCAGTGAGCGCTATTCCCTCTTTGTCTCCAAAGATCTTTTTATGCACTTCACTACTTTTCGGGAGGCTAAAACTATATTGATCGTCTTTTATGTCAACTTTGTAACCGAGATCTTTGTATTTTTCAACTGTAAACTTTGTATCCTGTAAACTCTGTTTATCTGATTGTAATTGAGAGATCAAGTTTTCTTGATCTGCGACACTCTGGTTGACGTCTATAAAATGTTGCATTATTTTTTCTGCCTCACCTGGAGTGTATTCTGATTTGAAACCAACATTTGTTTGGATCCATTTATACATATCTGGAGACTGGTTTTGCATGTTTGCTTGATCAAAATTAAATTGCCAGGTTGCATTTGGATCTCCAGTCTGGATCAAATTAAGGTTGCTTTGTAGATCTGGCAGGATGTCTTTTGCCTGTCCCACATTCTTTCTAATTGTAGATATAGTTTCATCTATTGTATTTGTCTTTTCATTTATGTCATTTAGAATAATATTATAATCTGGATCATTCGGAGTGTAACCAAATTTTACTTGATATGGGCTTTCTGAAATATATTGTCTCTCTCCGCTTTCATCGGTGCCTATGTAATGTTTTTTTGTTAATGCCATGTCTTCGCTACTTGTCCCCACATCTTTCCATTTCTCCAGGTTTTTGCTTGCCTCCTCTTGGATCTCATCAAATGTCGGGTTATAGGTGCCTCCTTTTGAGAGTTTTTTCTGCGCTCCCTCATATGTCCAGGGGAGATCCTCTGGTCTCGCTGTCCCTCCAACTATTCCTTGATCATATTCACTCATAAGCGGATAATTAGATGGTATATCAAATTTCGGGGATCCCTGGATGTATCCTTTATCATCTGTGCCAGGGATTTTATAAGTCAATGCATCAACATTAATTACCGGCGGGTTGTCTTTGAAATCTTGCGCTCTCTCCTCATCCTGTTTTTGTTTGTCTAATATCGCTTGCTCTTGTATTTCACCGGATCCAAATGTCCGATCAACATAATTGATCCAACTATTCGGATCTGTCCCAACTGCTATTGTATCATAGATCTTTTCTTTGTTTTTAAAAACAGTATAATTTGGTTTGTTAAAATAACCAGTTGTATTGAGTTTAACAACCTCGTAAACATCATTATCTTTTTTTACTGAATGCGCAACCTCAACTGGATAAGAGGTTGACCATTTTGTATTTCGATAGTAATCATAACCGGGTAGTTTATCAGATGGCTCCTGCTCCTCTTGTATTTTTGGTTTATCTGCGGTTGATCCTACCATGCTTTTGATTGTTTTTCCTGGCTCTGTCTGGATCGGGGATCTCCCAGTATCTCCAGATGTCAAATATACTGCGTATTTACCTCCGCCTTGATCAACAACTCGGGCATTATAACCTCTGTCTCTATACCTGCCTGCTATTGTCTCTGCGTTGCTTTTGCTTGTATCTCTCACTGGCACATCCGCCGGGGTTGCCTGGGGAGTAGATCCCCCACTTGATCCTCCCCCTCCTCCAGATGATCTTGTTGTTTGTTTTGGAAAATCAATTGATCCTGCGCCGGTTGCTCCCATCGCAGTTGAAACGTCAGTTGATTTGTTTTGTTGTTGTCTTGCTTTATTTCTTGCTTGTTGTAATCTTTTAAAAAAAGCGCTTTTCTCCGCAAGTTTATTTACAATTTCATCCAATTGCTGTTGAGTTGCCATTTAAACCTATTTACCCCCAGATCTTTTTTTTGCCATGCGGATCATTATTTTTCCGGTTCTTGGGTTTTTCCGAACACGAACATATCGGCGCCTACCATTCAGCCTTCGATACCGGTAACTCCAATAAGTTGACGGCACCGGGGATCCTATTTTAGCCATGACTTAAACATCTCTCCTTAAACTTTTAAAATTTATTAAGAATGTATTGCATGAGGTTTATTTAAACCCTACAATTTTTGCGAGAGGGCATGGTGAGGAGAGGAAAAAAGGATCCCTCTCGCATAGAAAAAGACGGGTTCACAATAGAGTATACAATGAGGTTTATATAAAGTGTGACACACCCGCAAAAATAGCAACCAATGCAAATAAAACAACTGGGATAAAAGGCATCGGTTTTTTGACCATAAGCGATGTTTTTTCTCGGCGGATTTTTTTGATCTGTTTTTCAGTGAGACCTTGCATGAAACCGTCATCGGCTAAAACCATTCCAGGTTTAAGTTTTTCAACTGGGATCTTTTGTTTTTTACCAGACCACATGCTTTCAAGATCTGGATCTTTTTTATACCGCCAGAGCCAAAACACTCCCCAGGGGATACTCATAACTCCCATAGTAATAAGAAATGCTCGGAGGATCGTAAAATCAGCGAGCATCCATGCAAGAGCAGAGATCACCAATACATCACCGAAACCAAAACCTTTTTGGCTTATAAACCAGAGGCATGAAAACGTGATCAAAGTAAATATAAAGCAGATCCCCGCCGTTGCATAGTTTGCATTTGAGGTATAAAGGAAAGCCGGGACTAATAAATAGAGTGCAATTATTATTTCCCTTTTGATTGTGATCGTTTTAAGATCCTGGTAACTTGCGATTATTAAAACTATCAAAATAAAAAAAAGAATTATTAGGGGGATTATCGCAGTCACCATTCTTTCCTCACCAATTACAATTGATTTAAGATCTCAATTGCTTTCTCCGGCGAAATATCTTTTATTACAATATTAATTTTTCCCCCGGATCCTGTTATCTGGGCTTTCTCTGGTTTAAACTTTGGATCCTGGATCTGCCGGAGTGCTATATATTCTGGTCTCTGTTGCGCTTTTTTATCTGGCTCGAAACTGTCATCGTTTAACACTACAAAAAACCTGCCTCTCTCGCTCTTGCGGAAATCCCAGTTGAGATAGTCTCCGCTATCTGGTTTTCCCCAGAGATCTTTTTTGTTTTCGTTTTCCTCAAATTCCATTTCTTTTAGTTTTTTTATTATTTTTTCTTCCATTATTTTTCACCTTTTATTTTATCTTTTATTATCTCCAAAATAACAAGTGGGAATATCAGGATCCCCACTATTAGAGACATTAAATATTCATCCATTCTTTTTTATCTCCTCTTTTATGATCATTAATCCTTTCCAGACTGCATCTCGGATCAGATCACTTTTTTTGAGATATTTACCAGATCCCATTATTTCTGCAATGAGATCTGCCTGTGTTTTTGTCGGTCTAAATGTTATACGGGTGTCTTGGCTCATTTTATAAACTCTCCAGTAATCCCAGGCATTCTTTGTCATCTGGTAATGGCTCTGTCTGTCTCACGTTGTCATCTTTGTCTATCTCGGTTGCGATGAGGATCTTAATGTTTTGTTTTCGCAGTTTCTTGATCAGTTTTTTATCTCTTGCTTGTTTTTTAGTGAGGATCTTTTCAACATGTGTCGGTCTGAATGCATAAAAAATTGCCTCGCATGGTTCTATCTCGCCGTCATCGTTTTTCTTTTCTCCGGCTTTTTTATGAGCCAGGAGGATCCATGTCTCACCAAATACTATGTCTTTTGGCACTGCGCTTATTCGCTTGCAGATCCCTTGTTTATGCGCCTCGTCAATGAAATCCCCAGGTGAATAGTATTTGTCTCCTACCCACATAATTGCATATAACTCCGGTCTGTCTTCATCTGTAGAGAAATCAACATGGTATCTATAAGTGTCTTTGGGGTGACAGATCGGGCAGTGATCATCGCATTTGCATTTCTCATGGATCCCTGCATATTTATACCAGTGGATCATTTGATAGCCACGTTGAAACTTGATCCCGGATCCGCAGACTGGGCAATACTCCAGAACATATGGGAGCCTGTCACATGGCACTGCGAGACCGGTGCCTCTTATGTAGAGACCGCCGGCTTTTCTAAAACCACAACCTCGCTCTTGCTCGATCATGTTATCACTCCAGTTATGATCACTTTTCTTTTGTCACCGTCAAGATACAACTCGAAAAACTCGCCTATTGTATTTAACTCATTATATGTTATGTTATCAAAATCTATATTCATATTATTCTTTCCTCCATTTATTTATTATTCTGAATGGTAGATTAAGAAATTTAGCAGAGGCTTTTCTCTGCTCAATAAAATTGTCTCTTGCCTCTGGAGCATAAAAACATTCCTCGAATTTATGGGATCTGCCATCCATGTCATTCTGCTCGAATTTCACACAATATTTTGGTTTCACTCGATCACATCCAGTTTATGCTCTCGGATTATTCTTTTTGCGATGGGTTTCGGCAACACGATTTTGCCGTATTTCTGGTAGTTTGCGACATTGTAAATTGTGGGTTTGAGACCATATTTTTTAAGGAAATCTGCGGTCTCTTTGTAACAATAATCTGCTCTTACCTCATTGACTTTGATCCATGTAAGACCATGAGGTTTTAGGCTGTCATAATACATGGATCCATTTTTATAAAGGATATACATTTTAGTCATAGTTTATCCTCCTTTTTTATTACATGTTTGACATAGTTATATCTGTATTTTGTTACAGATCCATCCTCCCAATATATGTAAAATGCATCCTCTGCGGGAAATTCTATCTTGACTATTTTAGTGTCGTCTCGTTCCATTTCAACTGTCACATTTTCCTGGGTTTTCATCATGTTTAATCCTCCTCATCTTTGAGGCTGTTTACAAAATCTTTCAATGCTTTCTGGTATTCCTTTTTTTCATCTGCCTCTGTGTCTTTTAATTCTCTGTAGAGATCCCTATCGAAATATTCTTTAATGGCTTTCTCGCACATCTTTGCAAGTGTTTTTGGTTCTATCGCATCGCACTCTACCGCAGTGTGTCCATCCCAGTTTAAGGTTCTTGTATCAGTGCGTTTTGGAGGCACTCCAGGCAATCCCATTTCTTTGATCTGCTCTGGGGTTAAGGCAATTCTTTTTACCTCTACATCCACTCCGAGCCTCTCTAAATTGTTTTTCAATGAGATCGGGATGTTATCTCCAGAGGGATCGTGATCCCCGAAATATAAAATGATCAATCTTTTGCCTTTGTTTTTAGCGATCATAAATCGCTCTTTTGCCTCATTAAGAAAAGTAATACTTGGATAGCCTTTGCATGGTGCAAGACCGACACCGCCGAAAAGACATGGGGTTTCAAAGACACCTTGCAATGCTTTTTTCTCGATCCAGACCTCAACATAGTTTTTCTGGTTGCTCCACTTGTTAAGGCGATATGCTCGCATCCAGGCTTTGATCTGTTCTTTTGCGTTTTCTATTTCGTCATCGAGATCTTTTTCCTCTGCCTCGGTTCTATGATACATCCCTCTTTCACGATCTATGAATGCATCCATGTCCACAATGTTGTCCCATCTGGCGGATGTCATGGCACTTACAACTCGTTTATAGTGGTTTATGTCGTTTGTCATCCCTATCGCTACCAGTCTATAATGCAACTGTCTTATTGTGATCCCCTGGCTGTATTCTGCCAGGATCTCTTTGGCTTTTTCTATGATCCAGGCTCTATCGTATTGATCAGTCATTTTCTTCATCCTCTTTAAAAACAGATGATCCTACAAAATCAAAAAAGCGGATCACGTCTTCTTCTTTTATTGTGTTCGGGTGATTTGTTTTATTTACCATTTCGCAGATCTGCGGTAGATTGACCTCGATCCCGCAAAGGATATATGAGATCATTTGTTGCACCGCATCTGGCGAAACTCGAAATCTTTGTGTTTTTCTCTTGCCTACTTTCAACCATGCCTCTTTGCGCATGATCTTGCCGACATTTATTGTCTCGCTTGCCATTTTATCATATCAACTCCTGGCACTTTTTGTGTAAAAAAATAAGTTTTGGGTAAATATTTTTTTCCAATACATTTTTTTGCACATTTTGGCACCTTTTATATACATATGTATGCATTAATAGTATAAATAAGTTTTGTGTAAAAATATCATTTTTGAGTAAAAAGGGGGTATTTTGGGGGTTTTGGTGAACACTTTGCATGATTTTGTGAAGGCTTTGTGAAGGCTTTGTGAACACTTTTCCTCCTGTTGTGAACACTTGTGAACACTTTTTAGCCTATCTATATACTCTATAGTTATACAAAAACTTTTGACAAAAAACCAAAAAGAAAGAAAAGTAATATAAAAGAAAGAAAAATAATAAAGAATATAATATATAATGCTGGAAAAGTCTTCACAGTGTTCACCCACTCCTGTAAAAGTGTTCACCAAAGTGTTCACCAAGTGTTCACCTTTTTTCAAAAAGTGTTCACCCACTCCTGTTACACTCCATATCGCCTATAGAGATAGCCCAGTCTTTTTGAATTAGATCCAGTTAAAGACACCACTGTCCCATCTCGTCTTCTCACTGTTTTTAATCCCATGTTTTTTAGTATGTATCCCAGTTTTTGTGTCGCTCTTTTCTCTCCATCCCATCCTATACCATCCACAATGTCTTTAATGTAGATCTGTTCTGGCGCATCATCAAGTGTCTGGTTCTCGCTATGCCCTTTTATAATCAACAAAATATCATGTTGAATGCTTGCTTTCATTTCTTCGTATTCTTCTTTTTCTACCTCCAGAGCAAACTCGATTATGTCTTTTGTCTCTTGCCCGATGTGCATTGCGGTGCGGATAATACTTTCATAGACCTCTCGCAGTCTCCCTTTGAGAATAAAACTCTCGCCGAGATCCGGGGGATCATCGGTTTTGTATTTGTAGTTGAGCAACTGGGTTCTTATTTTTTCAAAATCAATTTCCATGTATTTCATTTTAGGCACCGGGGGATCTCCTTTTTCCATAAAGATGTCGATCCCTCTGCTCACCAATGCAGGATTAAAACTTTTTTCACCTGCAAATGCTTTGAAACCAAAATTATTTCTTGCTATTACCTCGCCGACATGATCAACATCGCTTATGACATATTTGGATCCTCGTTTGTAACTCTGTTTTACAAAATCAAGTAACTCGGATCCTTTTTCGTATTTTGGTTGCAGTCTGTTATCTGCCTCGTCAATTGTGAGTGTCACGTTATGGTAATGAGAAAGTGTCGCTATCGCCGGGAATGTTGCACTGCTTGCGGATACAACCCGGTATCCTAATTCTGCGATTATGTTTAATGCCCTGGTTTTGCCGGATCCTATTATGCCTCTGAAAACTGGAAATCCTACGGCATCAAAACATTCTCTTTTCCAGGTGCTAATGATCCAGAGAGTTATGACTTTGTAATGGATCTCCCTGGGGAAAATAACTAACTGTTTTGTTAATTCATAAATATCTTGATAGAGGCTGTAACCATCTACCTCCTCGTCTTTCCAGATCGGGAGTTTCCATATTTCATTGATCGGTTTTGTGATCATGCGGAATTTCGTGGTTCTACCACATCCTCCCATTTCTTTAAAACATTCAATCGGAGGCTCTGGGTTTGACTTCATTACGCATCCACATCTGGTGCATTGCCAGAGGCAGGGATCTTTCAATTCAAATTCTGTTTTTGTATCTGGTTCTCTTTCTGGTTCTTCAAGTATTTCTTTCGGAGATCTATCTGCGGGGTAATATTTTTTTTCTGTTACTTTCAACCATTTTCTTTCTCCTTTTTCTGTGATCACCGGCTCTGTTATTTCCTCCACTGGTTGTATTTTGTCCAATGGATCCGGCATCTAATCACTCCCTCTATGGTTGTTAGTGATCTCTTTTATCCGGTCAAAACTTATTATGGATGTTGCCTGGGATGTCTCAAAAATTATGCAGTCATCGTTTACTTTTTTAACATATCCATATAATACGAAACCATCGCTTTTTACAAGTTTAACCCTGCTATCTAAAAAATAGATAAAGTCTTCCTTTTGCATCTCATATCAACTCCTCACCGCCTCAACTCATGCGGGCATAAAAGTATGATTTTTTTATTTAAAATGTTTACGATTTTTTCAACAAAATTTTTTATACCAGTGTGAGATATGGGAGGAGAAAAAAGAGAAAAGAAATCCGGTGAGGATTTTCCACTTTCTCCTATTCCCCATGTATGTTATAGACTATATGGATTTATGTTTTTCTGTCGTTTTGACATTTTACCGGGATATGTTTTTATAGATCCACTGACAAAAATATTAGTGGTGAGATGAGAAAATGGATAATAAATATCGAGATCTCTATGTAGAGTTTCGATGTGCCGGGATGTCTCCCAGTCAAGCAATGGCAAAAGTGCATGATATCTTGTTTATGGATAATATGGATCTATAGTTTTTTATTCCGCCAGTCATGGTATTCTTGGATCCCCTCTCTCATTTTTTCTTTGCTCGCTTTTTTAATATTTTTCCATCCTTGTTTTAGATCTATGATCTCTCGCAACCGGATCCTCCCGCTATCTGTGATTAATAACAACATAAAATATGCAGTGACCGCAACCGGTGCCACTATGACTGCGGAGGGATACTTGTATCCTGTTATTGTTTTGTTGTCTTTGTAGATCGCATTTCTTGGCGGAGGTATTGGGGATCCTGGATCATGGTAAACCGGTTCTGGAGGCACTACAAAACAATAATAAAAAAATACGGCTGTGCCAAAGATAAACACAACTGCAAATGTTTTTTCAGTCTGGTTGATCCGCTACTCCCTCCTCGATGAGACTTTTTAGTTTTGCATCGGCTTTTGTTTTGAGATATTTTGCTTTTCTAATTGGCACTTTAAACTCTTGTGAAATTGTGTTTTCTCTATAGGTGCCTCTTTCATTCATAAAGATCGGGTTATTTCTCTCTGCGAGACAATGCTGTATTATTTCTTCGTCTGAAAGCCGATCTCTGCGTTTTTGATCTACAGATTTTTGTTTTTGGTGCTGTATAATTTCATCGTTTTCTTTAAGCAACTGTCGTTTTTTCGCTACGCTGTGAGTATTGTATCTTTTTGTTAAGTCATCTGGAGGTTTCATAAGCCGGAGTGTTTTAATTTTTATGATCCTGCCTTTGCCATGTTTGCTTAATCCCAGTCTCGGGGAGGGAAAAAACATTTTACCTGTTCTTTTGTTGATATTGACTTGATATGGTCTGATCGTGTTATACTGATTATTGGTTCGATCTATTTCCAGAAAACTATGAAAAAGTTTTCTTGGTTGACTGTCAATAAATGTTACATCCTGGGTGACAAAAAATATGATCGGTCTAATAAATCCAAATGCTTGCACTGTGAAATTTATGTGTTTATTTGCCTGGGTATACCAGTCACGACTACTCAATCCTAAATTTGCCTCATCCCAGACAACAACTCCTCCTATAATCCCTTGATCTGCAATTTGTCTCACAACCCAACTAAAAGCCTCTGGAGTATAGACAACTCGCTCCTCCAGGTTAGGAGCAAAAGTGGGATCCAGGAGATCTCCGAAACTTATGGCAGATAAAGATTTTCCTACTCGGTGCCTACCGGTCATTGTAGAAAGGTAACTAAATTTTTTTTCATGCACACTCCTATATATATCTCGCAGATATGCCTCTGCGATCCCCTGGCTATTTGGTTTTCCGAAATAAAGAGGATCTGTATTAATTGGAGAGAGAAAATGCACCATTATCCTCCTCCTCCTCTGGCTCTAAAATTTCGGTGTCTTCTGTTTTATTGCCTCGCACTGGTAATGCTTTTGCTTTGCATTGGATCCTGTCTTTTATCCCATTACTGTTCATATCAATAATTCCATGTGCCTCTACCTCTACTATTGGAGAGTTTTGCATCACTCGAATGTTTTGATCCAGGATCGGCAATGCATATTCAAAGCGGATCCTGTTTTCTGTTTGTTTTTTTGTGTCATCGTTTAACTCTTTATCTTTTCTAATCTCTCGGATCCTGTTATCCATTTCTTTGAAATGATCATTTGTAATCTTTCTTACCTCATCATTTGTATAGTTTTCAAGTAACACTGATAATGATTTTGTTTTGATAGCAAAAGCATATCTTTCTTTGTTGTTGCCCTCACTCTTTGAGAGATGATCTATGCAATCTTTTGATAGTTGCACAATATATCTTTTTATCTGATCACTGGGAGTTACTTTCCAGTCTTCACTCTTTAAACTTATCTTTTCATTCATATTCTCCTCACCATTATTGTGTAGATGACGTATGTTCCACACAATGATATATTTTACGCACATATATACAATAGAATATTGTTTTTTAGGAATTATGATTGTAAGGAGGCTTTCTCCTGTTGTAACTGCTCTCCGTTTACTCAACACTGACACAGTTGCGTAAAGTATTTATGCGTGGATGACATTCGCTATTTTCGATAAAGAAGGGATCCAGAAAATGTGGGGAAATACCTCTTGCTTGGAAATTTCCTCCACCCATTCTCTCAAAGATCCCTCTCTTTATTCTGGAGTGAAAGGATGGATGACGATAAGATGATAGTTAAAAGCGAATTTTGGGAGAAATGGATCCAGGCAAATGAGATCGAAAAGACAAGACTGGTTGAGACACTACCGCTTTTAAAAGACATTAAATGCCCGCTATTTTCGGCGAGCCTGGTCAATAGTTATTTTGAAGATCTATATTTATTTTTGAAGGATCAATATGAAAATAATAAAAGAAATTAGAGATCATAATTATAACCGCCGGCTCTCAAAATATTTTGACATGAAAAACCCGGTTGATCGTGCAATCTATGAAGAAATAAAAGCCGGCAAGTTAACTTTTGCTGTTGTGGATCTCAAAGAATGGATATGCGAGATCTGCGGAGCATCGAATAATGACGAGAGCCGTTATTGTTGGTTTTGTGAGGCTTATAATGAGGCACATCTTAAACATAATTGATAATGAGATCCAGACTGCCTATGGGATGTCCCTGGCACATTTTTGCGTAATGTCAACAATTATAATCGTGACTATTAAATTAATTACAATCTATATTGGAGGTTGAATAGAATTGAGTTGTTGGTATCATATCTATGTTTATCAATATCTGAAAGCAAAGGGAAAATTGAAGAAGAAAAAAGAAAAAAATGGTATTCATGGCACGAAATAATATCCCTTGCTCTGTCGATGGGTTTTGAGCAATACGGATGGAAAGGATCTCATCTCGTAATGAAAAAGGGAGATTATTATGTTCATCTGCCATATAAAAACAAAACGAGAAAACATAACTATAAAAAAATAGTAAAAAAATTGGAGAGGAAAAATCATGTTTGAGACAAATAGGATAGCCGATGAGATCGCAAATGAGATCCGGGTTTTTATGGTTGCTCATAAGGTCTTTTTTGAGATCCTGGAAAAAGAATTGGCAAAAGCAGATCTTAAAGACGATACGAAAAGTTTGATCCGCACATGTGCGGTCTATGGTTTTACAACTAATATGAAAGTTACTATTGAAAAAATAATGAGAGGTCTCCGGGATGGATCCAAATAAAGTGATCTATGTCGCTTTGCTTTTTGTTTTCACAATTGCTCTACATGAGTTTACACACTGGCTCGCTCTAAAAAAGATGGGGGGATCTGGTAAGTTTGCAATTATCCGGGGATCCTTTAAAATGTCTACAATTGGGATCCGGTATACTGGCGGATTGAAAAACTGGAGGCAGGTTCTTTTTTTCAAAGGCACTCCGATCCCAGTGACTTTTGTTTGTTTTTATTATCTTGGCAGTGTCATTGTGGATCCTGTGAGATCCACTGATTTTTTAGGATGGTTTATTGTCTGGGTTTTCGCTCTGGCGCTTACCTGGATCGCTTGCAACAAAGATTTTTTTGATATTAGAACTATTTTATTACGGGGAAATGAAATGGATTTTGAGGAGGTTTTTAATGCTAAACAAACAACCAACAAATGATCAAATAGACTATGCAAAGTATCTTTTAAAAGACACACCTAAAATATGGCGGGGAAAAGTTGACGGGGATCCAGAGCAAAGATTAATAGGTCACATCGCACAAATAATCATATGTGATGAGTTTGGTTGTAAAAGACCAAACAAATATAACGGGTATGACGGCGGAACCGATGTAACAATTTTCAATAAAAAATTCGATATAAAAACAGAATTAAGAAATGTAGATTTTCGTTTAGATTTTGTGCATAATGTCTTGGAATGCCAAATGAAATATTTATGTGATGGATATATTTTTGTCAGTTTTAACAAAGAAAAAAATGAATTTACAATCTGCGGGTATATTACAAAAGAAAACTTTTTAACAAATGCAACTTTTTTTAAAAAGGGAGACAAAAGAGCAAGATCCGATGGATCATTTATGAAAGCAATTGATAATTATCGAGAAATAAAACAGAAACATCTCCTACCGATAGAAATATTAAAAGGTGAACAGAAAACACTTAATATTTTAGGAGGTTTTTAATGCTAAACAAACAAAAGGGTAATATGTATCCCTGGGTGACACACACCTGGAATGTGATCAAAGGCAAATGTTTCCATGACTGCGAGTATTGCTATATGAAAAGGTTTCCACAAAAAAAAATACGGTTTGACGAAAAAGAAATGAAAACAGATCTTGGATCTGGTAACACAATTTTTGTTGGATCCAGTTGTGACATGTTCGCAGAAGGATTACCTGGTTATTGGATCATCCGGATTTTAAATCACACAATTAGTTACCCGGATAATACTTATTTATTCCAGAGTAAAAACCCGCAGAGGTTCTTTGATCATATCATGCCTCGCAATGTGATCCTTGCAACCACTATTGAGACAAACAGAGATTATAAAGTTTCAAAAGCGCCATCTGTAATAATAAGAGGTCACGCTATGCAAAAGGTGAGAACTAAAAAAATGATCTCAATTGAGCCGATCCTTGATTTTGACGTTGATATATTTCTGGGGATGTTGTCTATAATTCAACCAGATTTTGTAAGCATCGGAGCCGATAGCAAAGGGCATGGTCTCCCAGAGCCAGATAAAGAAAAACTTGAAGAATTTATCACGAAACTTAAAAAGTTTACAGAGGTCAAAACAAAAAATAATTTGGAGAGGTTGCTATGACTAAACACACAGATGATATTTTTGTTGCAGAGGTCATGGGATGTTGTTTCAGCCAGGCTCGCACAATTGAGCAGATCACCGATAGGATCTACAAAAACCAGTATGCAAAAAACATTGTGCGGGTTTACCAGTGTGTCATGGTTCTTATGAAACATGGGATCATGGTGCCAAAGGTGAAAGGCAGGATCCTTATGTTTGAGGTTAACCAGGAGGCATTCAAAAAATGAAATGGAATTATCTCTCTGTAAACGAGATCAACATGGAGCCGGATCTTGTGGATCTGCAAATAGCAATTGCTTTGCAGACATGCGAGACAAAAAAAGATGTCATGGATCTTTTAAAAGATGTCCGGCAACATGAAAGGTTGCGGATCATAAATGAATTGGATGAAATATGTTTATGCCCAGAATGCGGAAAGCCGATGGGATGTTATGATCATTTCTGCGAGAGTTGCAAAGAGAGAGTTGCGGTGCCGGAGGATGGCGGGTTCTGGGTTGAGTTTTTTAAAAAGGAGATGAATAAATGATTTTCTGCGCAAAGAATGAGGATGGGATCCCGACATGGAAACTTGTATTGGATCAGAAAAAAATTGTCACCAGGCGCATGAAACCTATGCCTATTGACAAAGAATTTGCAGTGCAACCAGGCAGAGGCAAATATGCTGTTTGCAGAGCCAAAGTGACAGACTGCCAGTTAAGCAAAGTGCATTGGTATGTTTATGCTCATAACAAAGAACTCTTTGAAGACATCCAGGAATACAAACAACATGAGGCAGAATGCGAGGGTTTTAACAGTTGGGATGGTCTCATGCGATGGTTCCAGGATCATAAGATCCAGTTTGCAGATACATTCCGAATTGAGTTTAATGTGGTGAAAGAATGAAAAAACATTCACTGCGATTTACACAATATGAATTACAAGTAATTAAAAAACTCTGCAATAATAGTTTTTTGATCCCGCTTAATGGTTCCGAAAACTCTGCCATAACTCGAATAAAAAACAAAATAGGAAAAAGAGCCGGTGATGAAAAAATACCAGTGATTTTTAGACATCCTATAAAAATAGACAATTCAAAATATAGAGAGTTTAATAATATGTTCTCGGCAATTTCAATATCTGGAAATCATAGATATGGAAAAAGTTATGCTATGATTAAAAAAATGATAGATTACAGTGGTTTTGAAATCATAGAACCATCAGATGAATTGAAAGAGGCTTTTGACCGGATCAATAAATCAGCAACATGGATATGTTTAAAAGAAAAAGAGGCAACAGATGGAAAGAAGGATCAGTAAAAGAATGAATTATCCATTTGATAATTATAAAAACAAAAAATGTGAGACATGTTATTATCAGAGACGATGTGCAAAAGACAAAGCAACAATGCATTTCTGTGCCATGACTAACTCGTATAGAAACCAGGAGATCCAGATCAATGATTTTCGAGAGCAAGTTGGTCTTTTTCCTATAGATCTAAAAACAATAGAATTAAAGAAAAAAGCAAAGAAATTGAAAAAAGACTTACAAATAACCGATGAGGATGTAAACCCGACATGGGTGAAATATTTTGAGATCCTGGCGGAGATCAGAGGCAGAGAGGAAAGATCTAAAGAACTCGCAGATGTCCCCACTGAAATTGGGATGATCATGTATATGATCTCAAAAGAAAATGCAGATACTCCAGAGGTTGCAGAGTTTCAAACAAAATTGTTGAATATTTTACATAAATATTCTAACCTGCCGAGAGTGTGATAAAATAAAAATTCCAGACTATTTGAAAGAATTAATACCTTACTACATAATTTTGTGCATTGTTGCACTGTTTGTTGCATTCGGTTTACCTGCAATAATGGGGGAATAAAAAAAATGAAATTTAGTGAATATAGAAAAACAAAACATTTTAGGAGCAACCAACTCAAACGTGGGCATGAAATAAAAGATAGAGAGGAGGAAAGAATAATATGAAAAAAATAAAATTAGGAGACAAAGTAAAAGATAAAATAACTGGTCTTGAAGGGATCGCAGTTGCAGAAATAAAATTCATAAATGGCTGTATCCAGATCGCTATACAACCAGAGGGATTAACAAGTGAGGGAGAACCAAAAGAGCAACATTTTGTGGATAGCGCACAAGTTGTGATCGTAAAACCAGAAAAACCAAAAAAAGAAAAGAAAACAAAACCAATTGGAGGGGGATTTAGACAGTATCCATGATTAAATGTGAGATCTGTGGTTGCGAGATCACAAAAGACAATTTCTGGTCTCACAAACACAATGCATATATTGCTCTATGATAAAAATGACAGAAAGACAACAATATATTAGGATATATTCAAAAATTGCAGAAAAACGAATAGAAAATAATGAATGCCCAGTTTGCGGAAAACCAAAAACAGAATGGAACCGCCGAACAGATTGGCGATGTTGCAGTAAAGAATGCACAGAAAAATTCTATGACGAACATGACAAAAGCCTGCATTGGAGTTGGGTTAGATCAAGAGTATTCAAAAAAGACAACTATACATGTGCAATGTGCGGAGAGCGCTTTGTCATAATAGCCAAACATCCAGACTATAAAGGAGAGGAGTTTGCGGATACTGCAAAATTGGTTTGTGATCACATTAAGCCATTGGCGATGGATGGCGAAATGTGGGATATGGAAAACTTGCAGACACTCTGCATTGAATGCAATAAAAAAAAGACTGCGTTTGATCAAGCAATTATTGCAAAATATAAAAAAATCAAAAAAGCCCAAAAATTACACAAAACATTTAAAAAGGTTTAAATAGTATAAGTTTACGGCGGTGAAAAAACCGGTCTATAAGGAGAGATGGGTTACACACCGTATAAGTTGGTGAGTAAAAATATGAAAATTAAAAAAATTAAACCTTTGACAAAAAAACAAATGAGAATGTTTTTAGGAATTACAATGATGTATGCATTTCTGGTCATGGCACACATGATCTATATTGTCGCACAAATTGCGATGGATGCGGGGATCCTGGCGACAATGGGATTTTTCACACTATGGTTTTTCCCGCCAGTTGCTTTGATCTGGCTCACCTATTTTATGCTAACAAAAATTTATCCTCCGGAGGAAAAAAAGAATGCCGAATTATAGCAAAGCAAATATTAGATACACAATAAGAGATGAAGAATTTAAAAAAATTGTTAAGCAGATGATAAAACCGAGAGACCGATTGTTTGTCTCATTGCTTTATTGCACCGGTGCCAGACCGAGTGAGGTTGCCGGGGATCCGCAACGTGGGTTAAAAGGGATGACATTCGATGACATCGAGTTTGATTTTGAGCAGGGTTACATTCTTTTTCATGTGCCAGTGAGCAAGATCCAGAAAGGAATGTATGCAGTTGACAAAAGAAAATTAAAACTCGAGTTTGATCCGCAGGATCCAGATCCGCCGGTCTTGGCTTTAATAGAAAGTTTCAACGATCTTTTAAAGAGGCAGACATATCTCCAAAAAACAAAAGACATAAACCGGGATGTTCAACTTTTTAATTTTTGCAGAAAAACTGGTTATAATATTATTGAGAGAGCAGGAAAAATAATCGGCACCGAGATCTGCCCGTATAATTTCCGGCATAGCAGGCTCACCCAGTTATCAGAGCAGGGAGCCGGCATTGAGACACTTATGTATTTCAAAGGATCCAGGGATATAAAAAGCATTTCAAATTATTTGCATGCGAGAGAGATCCAGTTTAAATTGAATAGAGGCGAAAATAGAGAGAAGAAATAAGCATCCCGTTACATTGGGGGTATATGCATCCATATATTCATCTCATCCCTTCTTTTTCTCTATCGCTTGATCTATGAAAATAAAAGTAAACTTGCATCCAGAAAAAAAAATAAAATTGAGAGATAAAATTTTCATGTATCTTTTGTTACTGTTGATTATTTATTTTGTTTTAGGTTTGCACCATAGTTTCATGTATCGAGATCCGGATTATGTCTGCCGTCATATGGCGAGAGATCTTGAAATCAATTTAGAAAAAATTGGTATTGATACAGTGATCGTATCGAATGGGGATTACATGTGGATTAAAGTTTTTGGAGTTGAGTTTGACAGTGTATCTCTTTTGCCTATGGTTTTTGTGCGCTCTAACTATGGCAATGGATCACTTGAATATTATAATTCTTATGAGGAGTGGATGGGAGCAAAAAATGTATCTAACAATTGTTATACCGACATATAAAGAGAGAGAAAACCTGCCAGAGTTATTCGATAGGATCTTTAAAGTCTTTGATCAACTCAATGGTTATTGTGAAATAATAATTGTAGATGACAACTCAAATGATGGCACAAAAGAATATGCAAACAAGATCTGGCGACATCCTGTAACTGTTTTAGTGAGAAAACATGAGAAAGGTCTCGCTACCGCTTGCGTATTAGGCTTTAAACATGCAAAAGGCAACAAAATAATAGTCATGGATGGGGATCTGCAACATCCTCCAGAAAAAATCCTTGAAATGGTCTCTAAATTGGAAAATAGCGCAGATGTTGTAATAGGATCCAGATATTTTGGGGATGGCACTGCCGGATCCTTTGGTCTAAAAAGAAAAATAATATCAAAAGGAGCAGGTCTTTTGTTTAATTCTTTTTTCCCAGATATTAAAACAACTGATACACAATCTGGTTTTTTTGGTTTTAGAAAAAAAGTTATTAAAAACGTGGATCTAAAACCGAGAGGTTACAAGATCCTCCTTGAAATATTAGTGCATGGCAACTATAAAAAAATAGAGGAGATCGGTTTCACATTTGGAGAGAGGCAAAAAGGAAAAAGCAAACTTGGTTTTTTCACTATTTTTTCTTATCTTTCGCATCTCTATCATTTATTATGGTCATCTGGAAAAATGAAAACTATGCTCCAGTTTTTCTTTGTTGGTTTTACTGGTGTTTTTGTCAACCTGGGATCTCTTTATATTTTTACAAACATGGGTTTATATTATGTTGTCTCCGGTGTCATCGCAGTTGAATTATCATTGATCACTAATTTTTTGATCAACCGGTTTTGGACATTCAAAAAGGAGGCAAAAACAGTTAAACTTTTTAGATCTCTTTATCGTGATCATCTAATTAGATCTATTGGAATTTTGATAAAAATTAGTTGTCTATTTATATTAACAGAAATATTTGGTTTATTCTATATTATTTCAATGTTAATTGGAATTGGTATAGCAACCATGTGGAATTTTCTCGGTAATATTAGATGGGTGTGGAAAAAATGAAAAAAATTTATTTGATTTTAGGAGCAATTATACTGTTGACACTTTCGTTGCAATTGATCAATATTCATAGCGGTCTCGATGGTTTTCACAACTGGAAATCAACTCATTACCTCGTTGTTGCAGAGCATTTCACAGAGGATGGGATCGCAAAACATGGTCTCTTTGTGCCTCGGTGTTACTGGACAGTTGAAAATAATTATACCGGGATCGCACAAGACAACCTCCCAGTTTACCCGATGATCGTTGCCGGTTTTTTTAATTTGTTTGGGCATTCACTGGAGGTTGCGAGATCTGTCGAGATCACATTTCATATTTTGAATATTCTGCTCATGTTTTTAATTGTAAAAACAATAACTAAAAAACAAAACCTGGCTTTGCTCACCAGTTTTTTTTATGCTCTTTTTCCTATTTCAATTTATTTCTCGCAAAACATTCAAAACCTTTCAACTGGAATGTTTTTTGTTTTAGTATCTGTTTTCAGTATTTACAAATGGTATCAAACAGACAAATACAAATATTTTGCAATCTCAATTGTTTTTGCAGTGATCGGGATCCTTTCATATTATACCTTTGCTGTTGTGATCCCATTAATGATAGGTCTATTATTTCCTTTGAAAGATTTTTGGAGAAAATCAATTGATACTTTTTTTAAAAAACCCGTTTTGTATATAGGAGGTCTCATAGTTGGTATTTTGTCTCTGGTGTCATGGCAGTTGCATATTAACAATTTGTTGATCATGCATGATATTCAAATGGGAGAGATTTATTTTTTTAACCCGGAGTGGTGGCTTAAACAAATGGTTTTTTTGAAAGACAACTTGGGATATGTGGGGATGATCCTTTTTCTTTTAGGGATCTATTTTTATCAAAGAGAAAACAAATTGAAAACAAAACATTATCTAACAATTGTTTTAATAATCGCTTTCTCTGTGGTCATGTCGAGAAAAACATGGTTTCACCAATACCACTGGTATCCCTTGCTCCCTTTTGTTGCAGTTATGACTGCTTATTGTGCCTGGTTTATAATAAAACAAACAAAACAAAACAAAAAAATACCGACTGCTCTGGGCATCTGTTTTGTCTTTATGATCTCAACTTTGTTTGTTGTAATCCCTACTTATGATTTTAAACCGGCACCTGGCAACAGTATCGCCGGGGAATACATCCATGAGCATTATACAAATGGATCTCTCATGTATAGCGGAGCCTGGAGCGGGCAAAGTTTCGGAGTGTTATGGCATAGCCATATTGAAGGGATCCGACTGCCTGGAAATATTAGTGAGTTAAAAACACTGGAAAAAAGACTTAACACAAAATGGATCTTTATTTACATTGATTATGTAAACGATGACGTTTTTGAATATGTGCGGTCTAATTATAATCTGGTTCTTGAAGGAAAAAATTATGAATGGCTGTTGTATCAAAAAACATAAAATATATATACGCTATGGATTATATGGTCTCTGTGGAATAGATGGGTGACGAAAAAACAACAACTATCAGCCTACATATCCAGACTAAAAAACTCTTGTTAAGAGTTGGAGGGGATTATGCGGTTGAGGATGGGAAAACCTACAGTTATAATGATACAATTATCCGGTTGATCAAAGAGCATAACGAGAGAAAAAAAAGAGGAGAGATACCTTAATGTTGGTGAGGAGTTTATGGATGGTGAGTATGAGGAAATCGAGAGCGATGAAATAGAACTCGCCAGAGCAAGCGCTACAGATCAATATGCCTCAATGATGAGACGTTACCTCGATGATCTCACCATTCTTTATGAAAACATGATGGCACGTTTAATTTCAAACAGAGGAGCAGAAAATGCAGTTAATGCATGTATCGCAAAAATGCTTTCAGTCACGACACATCTCCTGCCTAAAATTGAAGGCGGAGGAGACAAAACCGCAGATCTCAAAAAAGAATTTGACAAATATACTTTCTGGATCAAGCAGGTGCAAGCAATGAAAATTGATAAAGAAGAAATGAATAAAATACCAGATCTTTATGGTTTAATAATCCGAGCATATGATAAACTCGGGTTGACTAATATATGATGTGATACTATGGCAGAAGAAAAAAAGAAAGTAAATAGAAAAAAGCCACGACTGACAGACCAGGATCGTAAAAAGATCTATAATGAAGAAAGACTTAAACAAAAACAAAAGTTTACCGATGAGATCCGGGAGCGCCTTGTAATTGTCTGCGGATCCTTGCTTTTTCCCCTTTTCATTCTTTTTAGCGGTCTCATAGTTGGAGTGGGTGTCCCGCTTTATCTGGTTGCGTATGCTCCAGATGCAATGAGAGAGGCTTTTGTAAATAACCCACTGGGGATCTCCGGGGATCTTGTTTTTGTTGGTATCGGCAGTTTTACTTTTTGGGTTATGTTCGGTCTAACTGGTTTTTATTGTTTTGTAAAAGCAGAGGAGATCTTAAAGAAAAAACCAGAGTTAAGAAAAAAAATGAAAATATGGAATTGGAGGAAAATGTAGAATGTATCTATTGTTAGAAAATTTTAAAGAATTTCTGGCTCTCATTGAGACAGAAGAAGACAAAGCAAGTGTGCCTATTTTTATAGACAAAAACCAGATCACAACTGAAACCGGAATGATGATGGGCGAGATCATAATCCAATATCAATATGACACAAACATGCTCGCTGTCTTCAAAACAAGTGAGGGGATAGATCCAGTCATGTTACCGTCAACTCAATTCTATAATGCACTGGAGTATTATTCAAACAAAGAGGCAGTGGAAAAAGCCAGGGAGCAGTCAAAACAAATGGTTGATAAACTAAATAGAGCGCTTGATATGGAATACGAAAAAGCAGTTAAAGTCTTAAAAGAGAGAGGTTTTGAAACGATCATCCCGTATGCCTGGAGCGAGTAAATGAAGGTCAAATACAAATTGAAAGACATGCCTCTTAAACAACAAAGCCTCTGTGTCGGAGATCTAATTCGTTACTACGGCGAAAGCAAATACAAAATGATCGAGAGCGTTGAAAGAATAGCAGAAAATAAAGGTCTCACTGTCAAATTGCTTAATGTGATCCGAAATCACACAACAATGGCAGGTCTCACAATTGACAGTTTAATTAACAACCTTGAACTCGCCAGTGGCACTGATATTTTTAAATTCAAGATCAATGGCAAAGATCCTACAGATTTTTTCAAAGACGGCGACATGGAAATGGAGGTCTATATGAACCCGATCTATTTCGCTACAAAGAGCGCTATCTCATCGCAGTTGCCAGGTTTCAGGAGAAAAACAGTGGGATCTACGACTGAATTGGAGATGAAAGCCAGGCAGGAGCAGACTAAATGGGTGAAATGGTTTGAAAAAGAACTTAACAAATATCACCCGGAATGGAAAAAAACTGTAATAACAAATGATTGAATGGATCTTATTTATCGGCGGGATAATAATTTTTTACTGGATCGGTCTCATTACTGGATATTATCTCGCTTTGAAAGATAGCCACGATCTCGGATGGATAAAAGATGGGAAAAAATAGTTGGAATGAATTTAAAAACAAAGTAAATGCCATGACTACAGAGGAGAAAGAAGAACTCCTGCAAGATCTGCATAAAGACTACATGGAATATAGAACTCGTAAATTCCATGATCCAGATGTTGCCAGGATCCGGTTTACCAGAAAAAAAATTGCGTATTTGAAAACTGTTTTAAATGTGAAAGGGTTTCATTATCACCCGAGAGATTGATTATGCCGAGAGGAGAACTTATGAGTGAAAAAAAAGATAAGAAAAAAAATATGATAATTGCGCTTGTTGTAATCGCAGTTGTGATCGGGATCTACGTTTTTATTTATCTTTAATAGAGCCTGCCTCTATCTGATCCTTTTTTTACAAAGCGCCGTTGTTTTTTTTCCCGGTAACTCATAAACTGTTGAAAGGCTTTTTTTAACATCTCTTTCATTTAAACAACCTGCTAAATAAACCTTTTTTGTCAACTGGCTCTGCCTGTGGTGATAGGTGCCATTTACCGCCAGAAAAATAATAATCATCGACATTGTAACCACGATATGTCCGGGGTTTCGGCTGTGGTGATCCGAGACCGCCGAAATCTTGTTTGTTTTGATCATATGGGTTGCAATCTATTTTGTTAGGTTTTCCATCTTTGTCGAGATCCGCATTTGAGAAATGGATTTTTTTCCCTCTGGTCAATTTAGTATTGATCTTAAATCCTGTTTTTTTTACCATGTTGATCCCTCACGTCTGGATCCATATTTTTTCTGGATCTCTTTAATATATTTATCCCGGAGAAATTTCTCCCTTTTGGTTTTGTTGCTCATATTGGCACCAGGTTATTTTTTTTCCTCCATTTTTTATTGAAAGCCTCCCATTCCTGTTGACGTTGCCAGTCTTCTTGCATCTGATCAAAAAAATCTGGATCGTTATATTTACTCTGGATTTGAACATCGCCGGATCTATGGAGTTTTTTCATAATGTTTTTCTTTGCAAACTCGTATGTCTCTGTTTTATCCCGGCTTAAACCACTGGCGCTTGCGATCTCTGTCTCAATGTCGATGTAATCACTTTTTTTCGCCAGGTTAACTAAATTCATTACTTGAACATGTGTCATTCCAGTCTTGGATCGCAGTCTTTTTACCATGCTTTTTTCGTATTGATCCTGCGGTCTCATTGCGAGTTGTCCCCGCCTCATTTTAGAAAGCCCTATTTTAGCCTTTCTCATCGGCTTTGGCTTTGCAGGTGTCTTAACCCTCGCCGGCTTTTTTTTGATTGTGAGCGCTTTAATAGGCTTATTCTGCTTGATTTTTCGTGTCTGTCTTGGCTTTGTTGTCTGTGGTCTAAATTTGGATCTCTTTGGTCTTGCAGAAAAGATCTTATGACGTTGCGCTATCGCTCCGCCAGTATGCCATCTCCGACATTTCCGGCAGTAATAAGCCATGCATAATGCCTCCTAAAAAAGACTGTCGCCGAAATTGTGAAACTTGGATCCTGTAGTTTTTTTCTTTTTTCTGGATCCTACTTTGGATCCGGCACGATCTATCATTTTTGTGCCAGTCTCCAATACTTTTATTGTTACGAGACCTCCGACAACAGTATCTATTGTATTTCCATAATCCCATGCCATTTTAAAACCTCGTTCCACATTTTAGGCAGAAATGGTATCTGTTACCATAAAGAAATCCTGCTTGGGTTTCTATTTTTTTACTACCACAATATGGGCATTTCATTTTTTTCCTCCTTTATATGGGTGTGAAACCTTTGCCAAATTTTCCATTCTTGTTTTGGATCATCACACTGTAATTTCTTTTGCGAGCCTCTATTCTGGCTCGGCTGATCGCAACTGTTTTTTTGCGATGTCTGCTTAATATTTTTCCATGCATCCTTACGCACCAGTCTCCGCTACTTTGACCTGGTGTCGGTCTACACACTACATATATTACTCTACTTGGTTTTGCCTTCTTCATATATATACCTCAAATTTTAACTATACTTTAACAACTTTTGTTTTGAAACTTGAAAGGTAACTTGCATATTTTTTTGCTTTTGCTCTTGTAGAAAAATATTTTATCCTGCTGTAATCATCATTACGGCAGGTGAGCCATTTTTTTTCTCCTTTTCTTTTATACATTACTTTGTATCTTGCCATTTATTTTTTCTCCTAATATTTTATTTATTTTCTTGGGTTTCGGCATCTGTATTTTTTATAACTATGTGGATACCTCTTTAGGTGAAAATTCCTCTTTGGTCTTTTCACACTTGGGCAACAATGTTTTCTCATATTTTTTCGACCTCCTATTTTTTTATATGACGTTTTTGTTTTTGCCTCCCCATCGGGAGTTTGTGAATTTGGCATCCCATCGCTCTTTGCCTTCCATGTGGTGTTTTACACTCATATTTGAAAGGGATACCATTTTTTTAGATGGATATTGTTTTGCTACATCTTTTCCTGCTTGTGTTAATTTTCCTTTTTTCTCCCATCCTAACATTTCACCAAATGGTGAATTAATTATGTCTGTTTCAGCCTCTTGTTTTGTATATTTTTTTGTTTTTTTCTTCGGCATGTTTACCTCTTATATTTTTTATACATGGGTGTTTTCATAAATTTCTTTTTAGCCTGGATCCACTGGTTTAATTCTTTCCTGGCTTTCTCTGCGGTTCTATGTCGATCTCCGATCACTAAAAGGTTTTTTCCTTTTACTCTGGGGTAATATCCTTTTTTGGTTTTGATCACTGCGAATTGATCTCCGCCGGCTGTCTTGGCTTTTCCTATGATCTTGATCCCGTAACTTTTCCTGCGCATCTACCATGACCTCCCGGTTTGCTCTTTGTATTTTTTCTTTGTCATTTTTTTGTAGTATTCCTGTCTTTTTTCTGCATGTCGGAGAGCATTGACAAATGCTTTACTGGATCCATATTTCTTTTTTGTCACTGGATTTCTGCCATGAGGCGGATATTTATGGAGACTGTTTGCTATTATGAATGCTCGATCTCCCCATTTTTTCCATTGGCTATGATAATATCTCCATGTATGTTTTACCATTTTTTTCCCTCTTTTTTTTCTTTATATGATAGGATCTTTTTCACTATCACTGTGTTACCTGGATGGTGAAATCTTTTCTTTAATTTCTTTCTTGCATCGGCTTTGTTTTTAGCATTGATCTGTGAGACTTTGGATCCATAGATTTTGCCTTTGTATTTCAGTGTTACCAGACCATAGTATCTCTGCATGTTAAAACAACCTGTCTCCGAATTTATGCAGTCTTACATGTGTGAGATCTGCTCCGCAGTTTCGACAGTAATGGCGCTCTGGATCATTCGGCACTCCACATTCCGGGCATGTTTTTTGTCTCATTATCTCACATCTATTTTTCCTTTGTAGTCTTTCACTCTCTTTGCAAGTCTGTCTATTTGATCGCAATCTGCGTATTTTGATTTTTTACGGGCATCCCAATAAGATCTCGCAACTACAACCTTATTGTATCTCCCGTTATGAACTCTAAATACTGGCATGTTTATCGGTGCCTCACATTTACTCTACCGGATCTGCCTTCATCGTAATCCTGGATCAATACTCCATAGCCTCTCGGCACTCCAGTAACTTTGTCCACTACTCCTTTATAGGTGTGAACTACGATGTATTTTTTACCGGATCTTTTTTTCTTTTTCATCCTTTTCACCTTTTTTTCCAGATCTTTCCGAGATCTTTATAATTCCTGTAACTAACGAGAAAACGTCTGCCTTTGTAATAGGGCTTACTACTCGTTATGTTAACATATTTCATCTCGGATCGTCTTTCAGCATTCCTGGCGATTGTCTCTGCTTGTTTATATGTGTCACAACCAACTACGAATTTATTGGTTCTGCCTTTTGCATGTCCCCATCCAGACATAAAACGATCTGTCATAGTGACATAGTATTTTTTCTTCGGGATGTCATCACTTGCTTTTTTTTCAACAATTACAACTGGCATTTTTTATTGCCTCCCATGAATAGGATCCCAGGGTTTTTTACTAACACATGTCAACCAACTGCCATAGTGACCAAAAACTCTGTAATAGTATCCTTTCTTCTTCATTTTTTTACCATAGTTTTGAGCATCTTTTTTTCTTTTGAATGTTCTATCTAATTTGTTAGACATGTTATAAACTCCAGAAGTTTTTTCTTCTTTTGATCTCTTTCTTTGATAGTTTTTTCTCGGCTTTCCATCCATCCATCCTGTAAACTGGGTTCATCCTGGATCCTACATTGTCATATCCGAAATTGTTTTCCCATTCCCATCTCTCATAGGCTCTGGTGCCTTCTCGCACTTTTACTTTTCCGCCGAGACTTGATACATTCGCCGAGATCCCTTTGCGGTTGAGAACTGCGTTAATAGCGTTATTTACATTCACCCAGTCATCCCAACTTAAAATTCTGCCTCGTCTCCCGCTATATGGGCTTATGTTATGTCCATGTTTTTTGATCCTTTCCTGTGAAAGCCGGATGTTGCCTATGCTAAATGCTGTAGATGTTGTCTGTCTGACCTCGCATGTGTATCCTTTTGCTCTTATTGCTTTGGCAACATCATACATGACAGTCTTGGGATTGACTGGTTTTCCATTTTTTCTTAAACTTGTAACCTTCATTATTTTCTCCTCCTAACAAAAATCCTATAAACTGTATTTCCTTGTGAGGTTTTTCCTTTTATTATCCGGTAATATGATTTTGCTCCGACACGACTTGCCGTCTTTGCCCATTGTTTTGCTCTTTTTTTACTCCTAAAAGATGTTAGAAATTGATATTTTTTTCCATCTATTATTTTTGGTTTTATTGCAGGTATTTTACCACAACCTTTTTTTGTTGTCTTTTTTACCGGTTGCATTTCCCAGGATGTTTGCATTCATAAACTTGGATCCTGGTTTACCAGATCCAGATTGTTTAAACATTTTACTATTGGATCCCATGAGTTTATTTCCTGTATTCCCCAGGAGGTTAATGTTGCTGTCCATGAGTTTTGTCCCAGTATTTCCCATAAAGTTGCTCTTTGACATTTTTTCATTGATACTCATATTCATAATTTTTGGAGATCCAGATCCTATGTTTTTTTCTCCGCTCTGGTTGAAAAACTTTGATCCGAAACCTCCTCCTCCGATCATCCCAGTTTTTTTACCGGATCTGTCTTCTTTCATGCTTTTACCGAAACTGATCGCTTTTTTCTTCGCTACTCCTGCAAGTTTTTTGAGTTGCGCTCTGCTTTTCTCCCGTCTGGCTTTCCGCTCCATCGGAGATCCACGTTTTTTGTCAATAGCAGATTTGAGTTTACTCGCTCCGCTTTTTAGTTTTTCTCCTGCCTCATAAGCCGGTGCATATTTCATATGGCGGATCTGGGTTTTTTTCTCTTTGATCCTCTGCTTTGTCTTTTTTTGAGCCTGCATTTTCTCCCATTTCTGTTGTTGCCGGTCTAACTCGAGATCTAACTCTTTTTCTTTGTCGGAGAGTTTGAGATCCTCCCGGTCTGTCCCTGCATCGTTAAGCAGGTCTTTTGGATCTGCATCTATCAGGTCTATATGTTCTGGTTCTCCCTCCTCGTATACCATGTCTGGATCTACATCATATTTAGAGTTGTCAAAAACTACATCGTCATCTGGGGTTGCCCATTCTGGTTGATCTGCTCCCTCTTTCCAATGCTCCGGGATCTCTGCTTTCTTCGGCATTTTTATCTGCCTCCTATACTCCCAGAGCGATTTGCAGTGTCACTATCAAGAGAATTACTAATACAAGCGTTGCCATAAGAGTTTCAGTTGTAACTCCCTGTGTAAACAGTAAACCTATGATCATAAGAACCGCTACAACTGCAACCAGGATCGGGATCACGTTATCCAGGAGGTTTTCTGTGGTTTCGCTATAGTTTGGGCTGTCATCATCATTCGGGTTGTCTGGATCCTCGAAATCAAGAGCGCCTCCCTCGATCCGGAGTATACCCCAGTTTGTAGTTGTATTCCATGCCTCCTCCATCCAGGTTTTGTTATCTGTCGCAGGTGTATTTGGAGTTGTATCATTTGTTAAATTCCAGTCTTGCCAGAAACACATCGCATCTGTGGTTTCATTATCATAGAAACCTATGCTTATGTTTACGCATTCACCGGCATCTGTCTCCCCGGAGATCAGATCCCAATTCAAAAAGAATTGATATGAAGGATAATCATAATCCCGGAACATTCTACCCCATGAGGCATCGTCTATTGTGTCATCTATGCTCCCGGATCCATACCAATAGTCAGGGCTGTCTGGGATTTTTTGTGTCCATCCTTGATAGCCATATATTTGTTCTGTCCCATCAACCCAGAATGTATAATCTGTCGCATCGTATCCGTCTCCGTCAAAGTCAAAGCGGAGCCTGCATGTATCATTCCATGTTAAGGCTGTGTCGTCATCGTCTATTGTGCCATCGAGTGTGTTAAAAGCAACTACTATAAGGATATTATTCGGGAAATATTCATCGTAACTGTCCCAGAAATCATCGAAATACTCCTCGAAAAAGTCATCCCATCCTGTCGTAAGAATACTGAATATGTATACTGTGTCATTCTGGGATCCTGTTTTTGAGGCATCGTAACTTTCATTATAAAAACTGGTGACATCCCACTGGTTTATTGCATCTCTAAAAGCGGTTGTGTGATTATAGAAATCTAATTCACCCCAACTTAAAACCTCTGTAAGCATTGTCTCTGCATCAACCTGTGGAACTCCAATATACGGTATCTGCTCATCGACTGTGTGACATTCTGTGTCGTAATCATAACTTAAATTCCAGAAAAAGATCCTTCTAAATTCTGTTACTCCATCTGCGGTGTGTGTGTGGTTTGCTCCTATCCCTGCATACCATGACTGATCGGATGTCCCACTATACATTGAAAATGCATCATCTATCATCCATGTTCTCGGTTCATCTCCATCTGTAAGCCAGATTTTAAACCTGGCTGTGCAATTCATATCATCCCCGGTGTCATAATCTCCCCAATTCCATTGAGCCTTAACCCGGGCAAATGTCTCCCCGGAATAGAAATCAATTTCTTGCTGTCCAGAGTAATCTGTCGCATTGCTCACATTCGCATCCCAATCATTTGCTGTCGTATTCCAATAGTAATTTGTCCCATCTACATGATAAACAATATACGCTCTCGGTGCAACTCCTGCATGTGAAATATAATATTCCATTGCATAAAAACGAGTTGTCGGCAGAGTTGTATCAAGTGTTTGGATAGCGGAGATCCCATGTGTCGGATCCGATGTTAAAACCTCAAATGTTTGAAACCATCTTTGACCTATGGTTGTTGAATTGATCGAGACATTATAGGCTTTGCCTGTGCAATTATAAAGCCATAATCCACTGTAGTTGTCGGCTGTCCATACGTCATCTGCGGTTTCATCCCAATCGCATATCAATGTCCCATCTGCCACGTTTTCCCAGACCGCAAGACTGCCGGTTTGTGCCATTACTGCCGATGTTACAAAAGTCATTATTAGCATTACCATAATAAAAAATGGCAAAAATTTTTTCTTATCTATTTTCATCTTTTTTTCACTCCTTATTTTGCAAAATAATTAGAAATAGATAATATAGTGAGGTTTATATAAACCCTAACATGGAGCGTTTACTAAAACCTATATGGAGAAAAAAATTAAAAAAAGTTGAATGGAGGCATTATGATCATCTGGTTTATTTGTCTCCCTAATTGTTTAATTGTCTCCTCTAATTCTATAATTTTTTGATTATTTATATAACCAAAATAAGCGCTTGCGATTGAGCAAAGGATCACGATCAAAAAATACATGTCGAGAGATCTTTTTAAAAACATGACTTTTGCCATTTGGTTGTCAACCCATCCTTTAAGTGTGGATCCTAACTCCTCTGGAGCGATCCCCTCACGACCTGTCTCCTCAAAAGTCAGGGGTTGCATGCTATTTATATCTATAAACATTGTCGGCACACTCTCTGTGACTGTTACAAAACTATCTGGATCTAATGCCTGTTTTTCTGTTGCTTGCTCTCCGTCTTTGTCTAATTCATAGATCCCGCTTTTTGTGAGCGCCCAACATTTGTTTTTAATCCAGATCAGATCCTCATCAAAGTTTTTGATCCTTGTAACTATTTTTTTTCCTTTGCCTACAAAGTTTACAATCCCAAAATTTTTTCTCCCTTTTGTCATCTTTCGCATGATTTTACATCGCATGAATGGATCCAGGAAAACCCATCCGAGTATCATCCCCAGTGGTAAAAAAAGAGAGCAACCGAGTAACAAAACAATTACCTGGATACTTTGATCATCTGGGTTTTGAGTGAACATTAAAAAAACAAACATTACTGCTATGAAAGCAAAACCTATAACAAATTTTTGTGCATCAATAAGCCTGTTATGCTCACCTGCCATGATCCGTTTTCTTTCTTTTCTGCCTGCCTTGACTTTCTCGATGAATTTCTTTTTAACTGTCTTTTTTTCTTCATCTGTCCATTCTGGTTCTTTTTCAAATTTTGGTTTTGGTTTTTTTTCTGTTTTTATAGTTTTTTTTTGTTGATCCATTTTTGATTTTACTTTATCAAAATAACCAGTTTTTTGTTTTTCTGGTTGCGGATCCGGCTCTGGCTCCGGCTCAAAATCAACTACTTTTTCTGTTATGTTATGTTTGGCTAAAACCCGATCTATTTCATCAAGTTTTGATAAATGACCATCTTTTTTTATTTCTTTTTTCTCCTCTAACAATTCGTCAAAACTACCCATATATATTGTCCTCCTGCGGAGTTAAAAAATCTTGAATGTTTTTCTTTTTCTTTTTCTTTGGGGGGATCGGGAATGAAAAACCAGGATCTACAAACTCTGGCTCCAGAAAACTTTGCAGAGATCTTTCTTTTCCTTTGAGAGCAGACGTCATCCGGAGTTGCCCTTTCCAACTGTAATAAAGCGGTTTAAAAAGCCTCATAACTCCATTGGATCGGAGCGCCATGTCATAAAGCCGGGTTATAAAATGAAAATCTCTCTGATAAAGGAGCATAGTGCGGTTGCCCTGGATGTTGCTTAAAACAATATCTGCATCAAGCAAGTCTCCAAAATTGTTTACCTCTTTATGTGGTCTGTTGAGCAACTGGTATTGGTGAGCATATGGATCTGTCGGCATATTGGCATAAAACTGTGTCTGTGCGACATAATCTCCAAAACCTTTTTCTTTGCCTTGTTTACTTTCGAGATCCGCTATTTTCCGGCGCTGTATCTCTATAACTTTTTCTAACTGGCGCTGTCTTTCTCTCTCCTCACTCATATAGATACTATATTCTCAATAGACTATTTAATATTTTTCTATTTTCTATTTCTGCCTCTGCCTTTGGATCTTGTTTGACTGCATCCTCCTCTGCCTTTATTGGCTCGGGTTCCTCTGCCAGATCCATCTCGTTTTGGCACTCCTTTTTTCATAAAAAACCTCCTTATTGTTTTTTCTTTTTGAAAGCAAGTAATATTAGGATCGCAACTGCTATTGTTAAAAAGAATAAAAACATGTCTCTTTTTACTAATACAACCTGGCTGTCTATTTCGTCTTCTCCGCATGGGCATTCTGAAAGATTATCTGCGGTTGTAAAATTAAAAACATCGGATACCTCATAGTCTCCAGTGATCATGTCTGTGACATTAATATACCATTCATATGTAGTATTATATTGCATCGGTTTTTTCATTGCATCCAGGATTATATGTCCATAGTCAATATAACTCCTAAAACAAATCCCATAAAGATGCGCAACATCTGAAAGGTTATCGTTTGGATCGTTGCCATCTCTCTCCAGATTAAAATGAATGCATCTGTCACCTGCAACAATTTCTGTTATATCAAATGTTGTCATTGTTAAACCATCTGTTGTTGCAGATGAAACTGGTAAAACATCCCGATAATATTCACAACCTGCGGATGTATCCTCATCAAGTGCTGTTATGTCATATGTTAAATTCCAGTTGCATTCTTTTGAGGCTGTCGGTGAAGACCATCCTATATCAAGATTTACGGGATATGAAAGATTTATATGGGCGGGGATCCTTACGTTAAAACTTATTTCTTCTTCCTGGTTATCTGAAAACTCCCATGCACAACTGCATCCCTGTTTAACAAGAGTTGCAGGTTTTACTCCCGGTGCCTGGATCCCACTGGCTCCTATCCATTCTCCTTTTGGTTCCGGTTCTGGTTCGAGAAAGGTATCTGACAAACAAAAACAATATGTGCCATTTGTGATATTAGAATATTTATTTGCAACATAAAATGATCCACCAATTTCCCGGAGGTAAATTGTTGCATTCATCGGGTTTCCGTTTTCGTTATTGATCCCTATACACATTGTATCGCAACATGGGCAGACATCGGTTGAGTTATGATCTGGATGTATAAAAAAAAGTGGGCATTCCTCTGCTCTGAAATTACAAAGAGAGTAACTTGTCCAACTATAGTTTTGTTGCGGGCAGTTGTATTCTGCGACTACCCGCCAGATAAAAAGTGTGCGGATGTCCCCGTCAATAGAACATGTCACATTATCATTCCAGGCGCAATAAGTTGTTGTAGTTGTTGCAAGATCCCATTCTGCATATGCCTGCCATCCTGGCAGTGACCAGTTAAGCCAATAAAAAGTAATGTTTGCATAGCATCCACTGGGGATCCAAATATCGACACATGTTTGCACTCCTTTTGCAGTGATCACAACATCGGTCTCCCCGCATTCTGGTGAATGATTATCAATATAGGATCCAACTGCTTGTAAACTCGGCATTGATAATAAAAAAATCAACATGACCAAACTAAAAAATTTTTTGATCATGGCATCAACTCGGCTTTGGCTTTTTTATCAAATTCGCATAAATAATGTATACTGCAAAGCCTACAAAGGATAAACCGAAAACCAGGCTATAGGTGCCATATTCCAATGTTGCATCGTCATATGTCCATGTAACCGTTGTTGTGGATCCACTGTCAACAATGGTTGCTCCTGCCTCGATCTGGATCCCGCCGACAATTATAAACAGACCAAAAAGTAATAGTATAATTCCTGCCATCGCTCCGAAAATCTGGTTGTTACTGATTATGTTTGCAACTAAAAAAATTACAAAAAATACGATCCAGACTGCAAGCATTATATCTATCATGTTTTCTATATCCTCTATAACCTACATAAACTTTTTTAAAATAGAATGAAAAGGGAGATCCGATGATCTCCCAAAGTTGCTGAACGGCTTTTACCCTCCTACCAAAATTTCTAAATTAATAGAAACTTACGATAATGAGGATTAAAGCGACTGCAATTAACAGTGGCAATAACTCAACTATTGTTGCAGTTGTGCCTGTTAAATTCGCATCGTCAACAATATCTTGGACTACTGGTATTACAACTGCAACTGCAATTATAATTATGACCATTAATCCAATGAAATTTTGGGTTACTTGGGCTTTAAAGCCGGATTTAGTCTCACTAAACATGGTTGCCTCACGACCTCCTTATCGAAATTACTTCTGCTTTCTTATTCTGGGTGCAGAGCCGAGTATCCCATAGTTTGCAAACAATAATTGAGAAATATGTATTGCATGAGGTTTATATAAACCCTAATATTACAATTTAATAATGGTTTTCCCCCGGCGGATCAAATAGCCTTTCTCCTGGAGATGACTAATTATTTTATTGCTGTCATCCTCGCTAAAGCGCATCCTATAAAGATCTTTTCTAAAATCGCAGACTTGTATCGTGGATCCATTGTTTTCCAGGATCTCACCTACTATTTTTTCCATTACCGGTGAAAGACCGGTTTTTGTAAATGACAAACTTTCCTCACCTACCGATTAATAAATTTATGGAGCGCTAAACCAACAAATAAACCCAGGAATAATGCAATAAATATTTTGAGATCTGGCACAAACTCAAAGACTAAAAACATTGACGGGATCAATACAACCGATCCGATGAGCATGCCGAGACCGAGAATAAGTGTAAATACAAAGAAAAATAAAAATATGATACCTGCCAGTATTAGATCAGATCCCATGAGGTTGTGCATTGATTGATATATGTCATGGAATATGTCCCCGGAGGCAGTTAAAACAACCATGCCTTGTAATAGATCCATTTATGTCCTGCCTCCTGTAATAAAATCTATGATCGCCAGGAATAAAAACAAATTGAAAAATACTACAAGTAATGCATCAATTGGGATCCCTCCTGCGACATCTCTTATTTCTCCGCTAACTGGTGAGATCGGAAAAATAAAAATATTTGCAAAGATTGTAACAAAAACAATTGGGATAATATATGCAAAAGCCTGTGCGCCTCCTGCTTTTCCTACCAGGAGCATCCCGGCTCCAACAATAATGGTTCCTACAATTGCCATGATCGGGTTTTCACTGGCTGACGTAAATAGGCTTTTGATCCCGTTTATCATCATGTCTCCTATGCCTTCATCTATGGCTCCTTCTTCTTCTATGCCTTGCTCTCCAGATCCGATGTCTCTGCCGGTGTAAGATGTCCATGCATTTGTAAATCCCATAAGGTAACATATAGCGATCAATCCGAACATGATCATTACAAATGCACTTATCAATCCTTTATATTTTTTCTTCATTATATCCGGCTCCAAACAAATAATGCAAGCGTATAAACAAGAGCAGTTATTACCATGATCACCCATCCACTTATTTCTGCAACTGCAAGATCTGGTTTAAGCATGAGACCAACTGCTATTATTCCTATGCCTACATATCCTGTGCCTACTCCTGCAATTGGCAGTAAAAATGCCATGACTATCGCACTAATTATTACCAGTGCAAGAAAATAAGCCCAGTCTGGTATTAATTCAAAGACTGGAGATGTTCGCAGACCTCCATAGTCAAGAAAGAAAATACTTGATCCTGTCTGTGTTACCTCGTATGGATCGCAATCCTCTTTTTTATACCAACATTCAATTTTATATTTACCAGTAATGTTTGAAATGTTTACGTTTTGAACTGTGTAACTTATGGATCCTCCGCTTGGTGAGGTTGATATGTTTTGACTGTAGAGCAACTCCCATGCTCCGGAGGTTTCATTGTAATAATAAATTAATGCTTTAAAC
>Ga0180431_10000874_pt1 | contig 42639 bp, 35 predicted proteins | sample SS_ome_11_FD_132459 | JGI IMG/M metagenome (GOLD analysis project Ga0180431, IMG submission 132459) | Hypersaline lake sediment archaeal communities from the Salton Sea, California, USA - SS_1_MS_1 metaG | ecosystem: Environmental > Aquatic > Non-marine Saline and Alkaline > Hypersaline >... | reverse complement strand
CTTATTTCACGGGTGACAGGCTCTCCAACATTGTATCCGTTTGCCCATATCTTTAATATGTAGTTTCCGGCCGGGACATTGTAGAAGTAATACATTCCCTTTGTATCTGTATACATAGGGGAGGAGCACTCACCTCCGGTTCTACATAGTGTTACCGGAATATCTTGAACCGGATTTTCTCTTCCCTGTGGTGTTTTTTTAACGATCAATCCCCGCACTGTACCGGCATGGGCAAAGTTTACGCCCAAAACGAAGGATACGAGAAATAGAGTTACTATAATAGTTTTTAGTTTCACTTGTTGTCCTCCCTTCCTAATCATTAATGATCTTAAGGTGGTCCTGGATTGTATGGCACTTCCTCTTTTTCAAGGACAAGCGGATTATGTTCATCATTAATCGCTATCGTTTTTGTTTTTTCATCATACTTAACTTTAATCCTGTCGCAATCTCCAAATTTAATAGTTCTGTAGTGTTCTCTGTCAAGACAGATTGGTAACGTTCCATAACCATCCATCTCTACAGACAGTTTAGTCGGTGGTATAGTTTCGGTTGTCTTTGTCGGCAGCACCACGCCGGTTATAGTAAAATCACCACTGGTTCCCGGATCGACTTTAAAAAGGTCTGGTCTAGGCCTAACGATATATTCAACTTTTGATTCATTATCGTTTCCCTGAAGTTCAATCCAGCCTACAACTTTCCACATTTCATATTGATCATACTCTGGCTTAGATTTGAGAAGGTAAATAGTTAATGGAGTGCCTATAATAGTCAATGCTATAAAGTATAAAGCAAGTGGCCCTTGTAGTTTAATTAAAAGATTCTTGTAAGGTCCTTCTACTGATGCCTTTGAAGATGGAAGTTTGCCCAGATAGCGTGATGGAACAATAGGAAGGATTAATATCAAAATACCGAATACTGTCCCTATGATTACTCTTTCCAATATAAATGAAAAATCCATCTTTCTCACCTCCTTTCAAATATAGTGTTTTGTTAAATAGTTAGCATTGTCAATTAAACGCTAACGCATAAATACATAATGATTCATATATACTAATAAAGGCGCCAACGTAGATATGGTCGATCCCGCCGGCGCCTCTTTTTTATGATGCTCTACGGAGATTTATTAAGTGATGATCTTCCAAAATGCATCATAAAAGATGAAATCCTGGAATCTATACCTCTCCGCTTTCTGAAAAATCAGCTATTTTCGGAGAATATAGCATATTGTAGCGGATGTGTCAAGAAATATTTAATTAATGACTAATATAGTTTACAATGAGAATATATAAATAATGTATGATAACAAATTTCTTATATCGATACCTAATAGATATATATATGTAAATTATTTTAGTTTAACAACAAATAAAGTTTGAGGGTCGGCTACATCATACACAATCCGAAATTAAACGAGAGGGGCGCAACTAATATTTTTGGGATTGACGTAGATAAATTAAAGATATTCGAGCGGTGTAAAACAAACACCGTAATAGAAACAAAAAGGTGGAATATCGTGTTTTCCCACCATCTGTATCCTTCCATCTGTGCCCTTCCACCCCCTTGAACCGCCCGTCGTTTGTATCACTGCCGCACGATTCTGCTTATCCCTCCCCAGCAGCCTATCCAGATATCGCCGTTACCGTCGATCGCCAGGGAGGTTACGCGGTCGTCCACGATTCCTTCGTCTGTGCCGATGAACCTGAAAATCTCCCCGTCGTAGATACCCACTCCGCCGCCCCATGTGCCGAACCAGAGCCTCCCCTCCCGGTCTATCATCAGAGACGTTATGGTGTTGGATAGAAGTCCGTTCTTGACCGTGAACCTCTCCTTTACCTTCCCGTTCTTGAGCATGACGATCCCCCTCGACGTTCCGACCCAGACCTCACCGTCTTTACCGAAGGCGATCGAAGATATGAGGTTGCTTAAAAGCCCGTCCTCCTCGTTTATTACCACCCACCTTCCCGAATCGATGATGCCCACTCCCATGCTGTAGGTACCGAACCATAACAGCCCCCCCGGGTCTTTGACTATCCTGTTGATGATCGGCGTCGCGATGTCGTCACCGATACCTATCTTTACCCACTTCTTGCCGTTGAATTTCCCGATGCCGTTTCTCGTGCCTATCCAGATTGCACCGTCCGGCGCCTCGATGACGTCGAAGACGGTGTTGCTCGGCAGGCCGTCCTTGTCCCTGTAGGTCTTCCACTTGCCGTCGTACATCGTGAGGCCCTCTTTTGTGCCGAACCAGAGCCTCCCCTTACCGTCCACCGTCATCGACGTTACGAGGTTGTGGGCGAGCCCGTTTGCCGTGGTGTATTTTTTCCACCCGTCCTTATATCTCAGCGCCCCCCCCTCCGTGCAGACCCAGACGTATCCATCAAAATGGTAAATATTAGTGACGGCGTTCTGATCCTTGCTTCTGCTTACCGTGTTCACGATGTTGTAGTACTCTTGCGCGCTGGCCCCGCCGAGATCGCCTCCGGGCAGGAGAAGCAGCGTAAATAGGGGGAGGAAAAACAGAATTAACGCTACAGTTCTTGATTTCATTGACAGCTCCGGACTTAAATTTGTTGGAAATAGTACCAGATTTCAAGGCCATTAGTCAAGGGGATGTAATATAAAAATAAGGAAGTGTTATGAGCGGGGGTGGTACTTCTTGTGGACGGTTTTGAGCCTGCTCCTGTCGACGTGGGTGTAGATCTCGGTGGTGGTGATGTCGGCGTGGCCGAGCATCGCCTGAACCGACCTGAGGTCGGCGCCCCCGGCGAGGAGGTGCGTCGCAAAGGAGTGGCGAATCGTGTGCGGGCTGATCTCTTTGGATATGGCGGCAACCTCGGCGAACTTTTTTATCAGCCTCCAGAAATACTGCCGGGAGAGCCTCCCCCCCCTCCTGTTCAGAAAGATATAGTCTTCGCGCTTTTTCCCCAGGCTCGGTCTTACCTCCTTTACGTATCTCTCGAGCCAGAAGAGCGCCTCCCCCCCTATCGGGACGAGGCGCTCCTTTTTGCCCTTTCCCTTCGCCACAAGGTAGCCGTATTCGAGGTTCACGTCGTTGAGCATAAGGCCCAATAGCTCCGAGACCCTGAGGCCCGAGGCGTAGAGGGTCTCCAGCATCGCCTTGTCCCTGATCCCGGAGGTGGTGTCGATGTTGGGGGCGGAGAGGAGCCTCTCCACCTCGGCCTGTGTTAGATATTCGGGGAGCTTCTTCGTGAATCCGGGAGACTCCATCAACTCCATCGGATGGGAGTCCAATATGCCCTCGAGGATAAGGAACCTGAAAAATGTCCTCAATGTACTCAAGGCGCGGGCCCTGCTCCTCGTCGATATCCCCTCGTCGTTGAGGAGTTTGAGAAACGAGATGACGACCGCCTCGTCGATCTCTCCGATGTCGTCGACCTTCATCCTTAAAAGGTGCTCGGTGAACTTGGAGAGATCGGTGCCGTAGGCGGAGACGGTGTTTGTTGAGAGGCCCCGCTCCACCCTGATGTTGTTCATGAACCTGTCGATCAGGCCGTCTATGTCGGCGGTCATTACCAGTTCTCCTTCGCCTTGTCTATCTCTTTGATATATTTCTCGAATCCCTTGTATATGCCGTATGCGATCTTCTTCAGATACTTATCGCTCTTGAGGCGCTTTTCCTCCCGTACGTTGGATATGTAGGAGCACTCCACCAATATCGAGGGCATCTGCGCCCCCACCAGGACCCAAAAGGGCCCCTGCATGATACCGTCATCCTTTATGTTGCTGTAACCGCCCTTCAGGGATGAGACCATCCCGTCCTGAACGAATTTCGCCAGGAGGCTCGACTCGTTCCTCTTGGCACTGACCATGAGGTCTGTGAGGATATAGTCGAGCTCCGTCAGCCTCTCGATCGTCGTATCGTTCTCCCGTGCGGCGACGGCAAGGGCCTTTCTGTCCGACGTCACGGCGAGGTAGTAGGTGGAGACGCCGTAAACGCTCCTGCTCCTGCTGGCGTTGTTGTGGATGGAGATGAACAGATCGGCGTTGTGCTTGTTCGCCAGGGTGGTCCTCTCCTTCAGCGTAAGGTATTTGTCCGTCTCCCTCGTCATTATCACCGTAAGTCCCAGCCTGCTCTTCAAATACTCCTTCAGATACTTCGCTATCTTGTAGTTGGCAGTCTTCTCGTAGTATCGAGTTGGCCCTACCGCGCCCGGGTCTCTGCCGCCGTGCCCGGCGTCTATAACGACGACCTTTATATCGGTGACGGGGGTCTCCGTCGGAGGTGTTATGTCAATATCCTCTCCCTTTCCGGCATTGCCTTTCCCTTTGCCGTCTCCCCCCGACGATATGTCCACGACGATCCTGTCGGGGGATTTCAGGGGGAAGACCTTGTATTCAGCGGGACCCCGAACGTCCATGACGATGCGCAGTACCCCCGGGTCCACACTCCCGGTCCTGATATCCGTTACGAAGCCCTCCTTTAAGACAATTTTCTCGTTGAGGGTTTTACCCCTCGTTCCCTTCTTGATGTCGACGTAGATACGGTTCGGGAGGTTTTTTTTGGGGTCGCTCTTCAGATGGCCGTATGTATACTCGGAGTTTTGGGTCAGGTCAAACACGACCCTCGTTTTCCCCCCGTCCGACGAGGTGCGGATGTCGGTAACGATCGGGCCGTCGGAGGCCTTCGAATTCCGCCCGACTTCCTCCCCACCCCCGTCATCGGCCGCCCCTTCGGTAACGGCCTCCCCCCTGACGTATTTCGCAAGGGACTTCAACCGCTCGGCGGCGGTAAGCTTCATGTCCCCCTTGGGGTACTCGTCTACGACTCTCTGGTAGTTTTTAAAGGCGTTGGCCGGTAACTTGAGCCCGAATTGATATATCTCGGCGATCTTGAATCGGGCGTCGTCGGCGAGCCTGCTCTTCGGATATTCCACCGTCAGCTTGTCGTAGGTTTCTATCGCCCGGTAGAGGTCCATGCCGTTCTTCGATTGCCCGTAGAGCTCCTCGTAGAGCCTCCCCACCATGTAGAGGGAGTCGTCCCCCCTCTCCGACTCGGGATACTCGAGATATACCGAGAGGAACGCGTCTATGACGTCGATCCAGCTGTCCCTCAGCTTCACCTTCGATTCCGAAACCCTCATCAAGACGTATTTCTTCTTTGCGGCCTTGTAGGCGGTCTCCGCATGGGAGGAGCCGGTCCCGGCGGCAAAGATGCTTGTTGAGGAGAGGAGGGCTACGGCAAGGATGAAAAGGCCGACATTTTTGAATTTTTCCCGTAACATGACTACAAAATATAATATTTTATATAGAACTATTTAACTATATTTATGCCTAATTAAATTTAATTAGTTATAATTACATCTAAATATATCTTAATTATAGCTCTTTGAGAAGACAATTATACGACATTTAAAAGAAATAATCAAGTTTTTTTTGGTAATTTTGACTTTTTCCCTGAAATATGGTAATTTTTTCGACATGGACAGACAATATCCGCCCCGGCCGATATTGGGCGTCGGTACGATAGTCATCGAGGGGAAAAAGATACTTCTGATAAGGAGGGGAAAACAGCCCGGGTTCGGGATCTGGACGCTCCCGGGGGGGAGGGTGAACCTCGGGGAGCGGGTCGAGGACGCCGCAGTCAGGGAGACGGGGGAAGAGACCGGCCTGGATGTGGAGATAGGGTGTCTCGTCGAGGTGCTGGACATCATCTTGAGGGAGGAGGGGGGAAGGGTAAAGTATCACTATTTTTTGCTCGATTATCTGGCGAGACCGAAGGGTGGGGAGCTGAAGGCCCAAAGCGACGCCCTGAGCGCCCGCTTCTTCTCGATTAAGGAGCTCGAGCCTCTGAATCTTGTGGAGATAACAAAAAGGGTGATTCTAAAAGCGATGGGTATGGTCAATGAGAGGCCCGAATTTTAATATTATAATTCTCATTTTAGTGGAACCATTCCATATATACAAACGTCATATTTTCTGAGGGGTGTGCGTGACAAAAAACGGGGGGGACACATTCGATGAAAAGTCTCTGATAGCTCTGGCGCAGGGGGGAGATCACGAGGCGTTCAATATCATCGTAAAAAAATACAAGGACCGGGTCTTCAACACGGCGATACGCTTTCTCGGAAACTTCGCAATCGCCGAGGAGCTGACCCAGGACGTCTTCGTCACCGTGTTCAGAAAGATCGGGACCTTTCAGGGCAAATCGAAGTTTTCGACGTGGCTCTACCGTATTACCGTAAACCACGCGAAAAACCGGATCGGCTATCTATCGAGGAGGGGCTACTACAGAAACGACGAGCTCCACGATTACATAACGGGCGACGAGACCGTGGATATCGTCCCCAGGACTCAAAACCCGGTGGATTACACGGAGGACAGGGAGCTTATAGGAATCTTGCTTGAGAAGCTTTCAAAGCTGAAAATGAAGGACAGGGAGATAATCATCCTGAAGGATTTCGAGGGGCTGAACTACGAGGAGATAGGGGAGGTTCTGAACATCAATATCGGCACCGTAAAGTCGAGGCTCTCCCGTGCGAGGGAGCGCCTCAAGGACGAGCTGATCGAATACCTGTAAAAAGAGATTGGTATGTGAAAAGTGGCTGAAAGTTTTTAAACAGGGGGGGATTATAATACCATTAATGTGTTGGGATTCCAAAAGACCTGATATTTCTTGGAAGTCTTTTTAAAAAATAGTCTAATAACGGTTCAATTTCAAAATGGCTGGCGAAAAGAAAAAAGCCCGAATACTGATCGGCCTCCTAAGGGACGGCGAGCTTAACGAGAAGGAGCGATCTATCGTCGAGGAGCAGATCAAGCTCGATCCCGGGCTTAAGGACGAGCTGAAAAAATACGAGCTTTTGGGCGATATACTGAACAAGGCCGAGAAGGTCGAAATCCCCGCATCTCCTCACCTTGAATATGCGGTGTTGGAGAGGGTGAGGTCGGGGGATGAGGAGAGGGGATGGAATCGCCTCTTTAAGGGAATCATCTCCGTCCCCAGGAAGTACTCTTTCGAGATCGTCGGGGCGACGGCCGTGGCCGTTCTGGTCCTCTTCGCAGTCTATCGCTTCGTGCCCGGGTTCACGACGACAAGGGATATCGTAGCCGAAGGGGAGCTGGAGGTGGGTAAGGCCGCTCCTTCAGCCCCCGCAAAGCTGGATGATGCCAAGGCCAAGCCTCCCGAATCTCCCCTCGAATCGACCGGAGACGAGGAGGCGGCCGACGAGGCGTCCGAAAAGGCGTCCGAAAAGGATAAAGCGGTCGTCCCGCTTACGGTCCACGAAGAGCCGGAGGACGTAACGCTCCCCCTCGTCAAGGGAAAACCGAAAGGTAAAGCCCCGACAACGGTGGTCTCGCCCGATTCGGGGGGTACACATACTTATAGTGACATGGTCGCGGTAAGATCCGCCGCAAGGGGTGTCAAATCTGAAGCTCTACCGAATCGATTGGAGGGCCGTGATTCCAGAGGCGATGCAGGGAAGGGCATGAAAACCCTTATCTTCAAGGCGACCGATGAGAAAGGACACCCCATAAACCTTATAATATATACCGATAATCCGGATAAGGTGAGATACGATATAGAGAACAAGGCCATCGAATTGAGTGCTGGATACAGAGCTGAAAAAGGCTCGGGAGGGAGCTACGTTGTAAAGGAGAGTAAAGATAAAAAAACAACGGTATTTAAAGCAAAGAGGAGCTCGAGAAATATACATATACCCCAGGAGAGGGTCAGGGAGTTCCTCACGTATATAGAATCGAACTACCCGCCAACGAAAACCCAGATAGAGGAGCTCGACATCGACGAGAGGAATTCCCTCTTTAACATCGAGTTTTCAATACCGAAGGAGGATGAGTGAAAGATCGAGCGGTTATGCTAAACAAATTGCCGCCTCCCTAAACCCAAAGAAAATATGCTTCAAAAAAATCAAGACTAAATTAATCCCCTGCCCCTCTTGTAAAAACGGCGGCATCACGGATAACCGCCGTAAAAAACCAAATCTATTTCTGTCTGCTCCCCATCACTCAGTATCAAGCGACGGCGCTAAAGCTCCCTCGCCATGATAAGGGCGTCCTCCTTCGTATCGGTGTAGTATCCCCGCCTTATGCCGATCAATTCAAAGCCGTTCTTCCTGTAAAGGGCGTGGGCGGCGGAGTTGCTTATCCTGGCCTCGAGATAGGCGTAGACCCCCCCCAGCCGCCTCGCTATGTTGAGGGAGTAGTACAGGATGTAGCTCCCGATCCCGCTCCTCCTGTATCCCTCCTTAACGGCGATGCTCATTATGTGCGCCTCACCCACACTTATCCAGAAGTTCACGTACCCGATGATCTCCCGGTTGAATTCGAGGACGAAAATGTAAGAGAAGTCGAGCTCTATCTCCCTTTTAAACAGAGTCTCGCTCCAGGGGGTGGGAAAAGAGCTCTCCTCGATCTCCAGTACCTGGTCGAGATCGCCCATGACCATCGGCCTTATGACAGAGCCGGTTACGATGCCGGGAGCTCCCCTCTCCTCTACTTCTCCCTTCTCGACGGACATAGTTGTTCCACCATCCACTGATAAGTAGTTTTAGATCGGTCGTGGCCCTTCAGGGTTAATTGACCGTTTGATTTTGAAACCTGTCTTCAGGTCGCACTGCTAAAACCGCCCCGTTATATCGCCCGAAGCGCCGTAAACCCAATTTTAGTATATTGTGATATTTTGTCAAGGCTCGTCTTGAGAACCTTTTTAAGAAAATCCAATATATAATATAGTCTATCTGCAGAGCAGCGCTAATTTCCATCCACGAGTTGATAGAAAACAGAAAAGCCGTAAATCAAACATATCTTCCAGCATGTCTCATGGAAATTTGAGTTGGTGAAACAAGGGATCAACGGGGGGGGATCAGTCCCTTTTGATCCTCTTTCCCCTGTAGCAGCGCAGGGGGCCGAGCTGCATATAGAAGAGACAGAGGTTGCAATGTATGCAGCGGGAGGGCTCGGTCCTTCCCTCCTCCATCTGTCTCGGAAAGTTAGGCTCGATGATAAGCGCCCTGCATAGGGAGACGTAGTCGGCGTCGCCCCTCTCGACGATTCCCCTCATCTTTACGGGATCGACGTTTCCACCCACAGCGAACACCGGTATTTTTAGGTTGCTTTTTATCACGCGGGCCGCATTCAGGTTGTACTCCTCGTAGAAGGGGTGGGTCTTGATTATCTTACTGCCGAAGCGCCTCATTATAAAGCGCATAACCGGCTGTTTCCTGAACATCCCCAGATCGTCGATTAGAGCCTTTATCGGAATATCCCCCCTCAATGACGAGATGCCGTCCTCCGCAATTCCGCAGCTCACCTCGATTCCGTCTATTCCCATCTCCTCCATCATACGGGCCTGAACTGTCGCCTCATCCAAGGTGAGGCCACCCTTCATCATGTCGTAGGCGTTCATCTTAACGAGGATGGGATAAGCGTCTCCCACGAGCTTCCTCGTCCTTCTGCATATCTCTGCGAGAAATCGCATCCTGTTTTCAACGGATCCACCCCACCTGTCCCTCCTCCTGTTCGTATACGGACAGAGGAACTGGCTGATGAGGTAGCCGTGGGCGCAGTGGAGCTGGACGGCGTCGTACCCCGCCTCCTTGGCGCGTCTCGCCCCTTGTGCGAAGTCCTCGATGACCCTCTCGATATCCCCCTCGGTCATCTCCCTCGGGGTGGTGAAGTTCGCCTTGTCCTTAACCGGCGACGGGGCGATGGGCTGCTCTCCGATGAGCCTTTTCGTGGTCTGCCTTCCCGCGTGGGCAATCTGCATAGCTATATTTGCGCCGTGACTGTGGACGTGGTCGGTAAGCTTTCGGTGTTTTTCGATATGGTCGTCCGAATAGATGCAGTTCATCCTTGGGGAGGCTCGCCCGTCCACCGAGACGGCGGCAAGCCCGGTGATGATAAGACCGACTCCCCCCTTGGCGAGCCGCTCGTAGAGCGCAAAAAGCCTTTCGGTGGGAAAGCCGTCTCTATCCGCCATCTCTTCGTTGGTCGCCGAGCGAACGAGCCTGTTTTTGAGCTCAAGCCCCTTTATCTTCGTCCTGTCGAACAGTTCCGCCATAAATCACCCTTTAGTTATCAACTGTTTCCCTTCAGGAAATCTATACACATCTCGACGCCGACCCTCGGATCGAGGGACCAGGCGTCGGCCCCGACGTATTTCCTGACTTCGTCCGTGGTCGGGCCGCCGCCGATGATTACGTATCTCCCGTCCCTAAGGTTCTTTTCCTCCAAGATCTCGACGACCTCCTTCATCGAGGCGAAGGTGGGGGTTATGAGGGCGGACATGGCGACTATCTTTGCGTCCACCTCGACTATATTTTCGACAAAGGCCTTCGGCTCGACGTCGACACCGACGTCGTGGACGTTAAATCCCGCCACCTTGAAGAGTGTTGCCACGATATTTTTCCCGATGTCATGGATATCCCCCCTGGTGGTTCCGATGACGACGCTTCCGAGGGAATCGCCCTCTTTGTCTTTAGCGAGGTGCGGCTCGATGAGGTCCATCGCCTCCTTGAATATCTCGGCGGAGAGGATCAGCTCGCCGAGAAAATATTCCCCGGAGCTGTAGCGCTCCCCCACGGCGTCCATGCCGAGCCTCAGCTCGCTTAGCACCGAAAAAGGATCCTCGCCGCCGGCAATCGCACCCTTGACGAGATCGCCCACCTCGTCGAAGTCGAGCTCTCCCAGCGCATTGGAGATGGCGCCCTCGGGCATAGCCTTTACCTTGACGGCCTTTTTCGCCTCCGCCGGCTTTTTCGCCCCCTTGGCTTTTGTGTCCTTCCCCTTGTAGTTCTTGCCCGTCTCGACCATGGCCCTCAGGTTCTCCGGCTTTACGTCCACGGGGCACTCGCACCCCGTAGTCAGCATGAAGCCGCCGCCCCTTCCCACATCGTCGATGACCTTCTTGCAGTACGCCTCCACCTCCTCCGGCGAGCCGATGGAGAGCAGCGCCGCCGGCACGTCGCCGCTGATGCAGGTGTGGCCGCCCAGTATCTCCTTTGCGCGAAAGATGTCGGTGGTGCCGTCCAGGTCGCAGACGCACTTCCCCTTGGGGAACTTCTTGAAATATGGGATGTTCAGGCCCCAATCCGTGTCGAGGTGGAGCCAGGGGAGGATATCCTCGGCGATAAAGGAGTCGACGTATTTCGTGAGAAAAGGGAGCTCGAACCGCTCAAAGACCTCGGTGCGGTAATAGAAGCCGGAGCCACGCTCCAGGACTATGAAGGCGGTGTTCTGGTTGTTGTTTCTGCAGACCTGTATTGCGTTTGCGATCAGGTCGTCCACTGTGGCCTTCATCGCCGCCTCCACCTTGTCCGGGACGTCGTGGAGGTCTTTCGTGAACTCGGTCAGTGTCCGGGAGAGGGAAAAGGCCATGAGGACCGAGTCGACGGCGACGCCCAGGGCGATCGGGACTCCGCTCTCCTCGCAGATCTTCATGTCGTCCAAGTAAAGCTGGTTCGAGAACATCTGCATGTTGGTGAATTTTTCGAGGGATTTCCCGCTCATCTTTTCGTAGTGCTCGTCCCAGAAGGCGTTCCAGCCAAGTGCGGCCAGCTTGTCGTAGTCGTCTCTCGAAAAGAGCTCCCTTTCGTCTATCTGGTAGAGGTCGTCCTCGGCGAGCTGCCTTCCGGGGATAAGGTTTCTCACCGGTGCCGAGAGGTTTCTCCCGGGGAGCATCGGGTAGTAAAAGTTCGGCTTCGAGGCGATGTCGTAACCGAACTCGTTGTAGCACCAGATCATTGCCTCCCGGGCGGCGTCGTGGTTGCGCCACGCCTCCCCCTGGGTGATCCCGTTGAGCCTGGCCGCCGCGGTGACGATTATCGGAAATACCGGGTGTCGGTCCACCGGCTCGAGGGCCACCGCAGCCTTCAGCCTCTCCACGGCCTCCATCTTTTCGGGGATTGCCATTTTATCTTTTTCCTCCAGTACATCTCTCGTTTGATAATTGAAAGACGGTATATCGGATATTGAACGTCGAATTAAGGGAAAAGCGCACTAAAAATAAAGCCTTCTATTTCTTTCCCTTTTTCTCCTTCAAAAGCTCCAGTGTCTTGATATGGGAAGCCCTCGTTATCGGAAACCAGATCAACAGGGGCAGGCTGATGAACGTTATCAGGGCGGGGATCGGCCCGAAGAAGAGCTTTATTCCAAGGAGCGCCTTGGGCGTCTGCGCCTGATCCGGGACGTACTTTACAATCTCGAGGACCCACCCCCCTATGAAGAGGGAGATCGCCGTGGACACTTTGTCCGTCAGTCCCTTGACGCCGTAGAAGATACCCTCCCTTCGCTCTCCGGTTATCAGCTCGTCGTACTCCACGACGTCCGGGATTATAGACCAGGGCATTACCCACTGGGCGGAAAATCCGAATCCGGCGATGAAGATAATGGTGTAGAGGGCGATATAATCCCCCGGTTTGAGGAAGTAGGTCATCGACATGGCTGAAAAGGCGATAAAGAGTCCCAACGCGTAGGTCGGCCCCTTCTTCCCCCACTTGTCGGAGAGCCACTTCCAGAAGAACAGGAATGCACCGATAGTCACAAGAAGCCCGACTATTACGATCGGAATCTGTTTCTCTATGTCCATCTGGTAGGTCAGGTAGTAGGCCATGTAACTCATAACGAGGCCGAAGGCCACGGAGGTGAAAAGACCCTGGATCATAAGGAGGAGGTAGGGCTTGTTTTTAAATGTGACGAAGATGGACTTGAAAACTGGGAGCTCGGAGGGGGGGCCCTCCAGCTCGGGACGCTGCTTTACGCCCAAGGCGGTGACAAAGAGCATAAGGACCGAAAATGCTCCGAACATTATACCCATCATTCCCCAGCCAATTCTCTCGGTCATGAAGAGGGAGGCGACAAAGGGAGGAAAGCCGGCTCCAGTCATGTAGCCTACCGTTCCCCCGATCATCCTGAACGTGGTAAGGCTGGTGCGCTCGTCGTAGTCCCGGGTAAGCTCCGGCGTCAGGGCGTAGTAGGAGACTCCCACGACCGTTATCATCGTGAAGTAGAAGAAGCAGACCGCCATGATCCACGCAATTGTCGGGGCGCTCACGGGCAAAGTGATGTCGCCCGGAGTCAGCGATTCGGGCATAATCCAGAGGAGGGCGAAGGCGATACCCAGGGGTATGGAGCCGTAGTAGAGATAGACCTTCCTCCTGCCGAACCTCGACTTCGTCCTGTCCGATATCCAGCCGAAGAGGGGATCGCTCACGGCGTCCCAGAGCTTCCCCAGAAGGAGAGCGGTTCCCACAACGCCCGCGTTGACCTTCGGTATCTCCGTAAAGTAAAACAGCAGAAAAAATCCAACAGCGGCGACGCATATAGAAATTCCCACATCGCCGAAAAGATAAAAGACCTTAGTCCCAATGTTCAACCTGTCCCTCTCGTAGGTATCATTCACATTGACCTCCTTTAGATTGCCTTTAGATTGGATCCGCGGATATCGCCATATCTTCAGTATCGAGATACAGCTCCTCCATCCTCGGATATATCTCAGTGTAGACCTTGTATATTTTATTGTATGTGGCTGTTGTCTCCGGATTTGGCTCGAAGCGGTCTGTTGTGTGGACCATTTTCTCGATCGCCTCGTCGATCGATGGGACGAGGCCGGCTCCGTGGGCGGCGCATATAGCCGCCCCGAGGGCCGCCGCCTCCGAGACCTTCATCCTCACCGTCGGGATTCCAAGGACGTTGGCCGTGATGTTGAGGACCATGTTGCTGTTGGAGCCGCCGCCGGAGACCCTGATCTCGTCGACCTTCACCCCGGATACCTCGTTGATCGCGTCGTACCCGGCCCTCGTCTCCATGGCGAGCCCCTCGAGGATCGCCCTGTAGATATGCGCCCTGCCGTGGGCTATAGTGAAGCCTATTATGGCGCCCCTCGCCCTGTCCCTGTGAAACGGCGGCGACCAGTAGGGCTGCACGATAAGTCCCAGCGACCCGGGCGGGATGTCCCTTATGGCGTCGTCCAGAATCTCCTCGGGGGACCTGCCGCTCTTTTTCGACATTTCCGATTCGAGGTGGGCGAGCTCGTTCTTGAACCAGGTCACGGTAACAAATCCGGCCCCGACTCCCGCCTCCATGATGTAATAATCCGGGACGGCCGCCGGCCACGAGATGAACCTGATCTCTTTATCCTTGACGTATTTCTTTGAGGGGATGTCGAAGTCCACGGTGGAGCCGAGAACCAGCGACGCGCTCCTCTCGTTGACCACCCCCATGCCGACGAGGGCTGACTGGACGTCGCCGCCCCCTACCACCACAGGAAGCCCCTCCGGGATGTTCGTAATCTTTGAGGCTGACTTGGTAATGTTACCCACTACGCTTCCCGCCGGAACCACCTCAGGGAGCTGCTTTGGGGTGATGCCGAAGATATCGTGGATTCCCTTCTGGGGGTAGAACTTGAGCTTGTTGTAGTCGAAGGGGAACATCCCCACCATCGTCCCCACCGACTCCTTCACCTCGCCGGTTAATCTAAACGTAAGGAAGCTCGCCACCTGCATGAATATGTGCGTCTTCTCGTAGATATCCGGCTCGTAATTTTTAATCCAGACGAACTTCGAGTGCCCCCTGACGTACTCGATGGCGCTGTACATCCCGATCGCCTTGAAAAACAGCCCCCAGAAACCGCCGAGCTTCTTCAAGCCCTCGGTGGTGCGGTTGTCGTTGTAGACAATGGCGGGACGGATCGGATTTCCGTCTTTGTCCGTCGCTATCTCGGTCCCCCGCTGGGAGGTGAGCCCCACGGCCTTGATCCTCTTTGCGTTCTCTTTACCGATAGAGGAGATCACTTCCTTGACGGCCTTGCACATCTTCTCCCAGTAATCCTCTGGGTCGTGCTCGATCCACTGTGGCTGGGGGGAGTCGTTGGGGGTGTGGGAGAGCCTCGACAGGGCGAGTTCGTTCCCGTCAAGATCGAATATCGCCGCCTTGACGTTCTGCGTCCCGCTGTCTATGGCGAGGATAAGGTCGCCCTTTCCATCGCTTGATTTCATTTTGGATAATTCCTTAAAAAAACGTTAAAAATATGTTCTATGAAGCGTATCTTTCAAAAATACAGCGTTTTATAATATAAAGCTCGGGGCAAATAAGACAAAAAACCCCCCAGTTATCAAGGATTACAGACCGGTAAAAAATGACCGGACTCTCTTTTCAAGGACTCACTTCTTGTTGAGGAAGAAGCGGTTCTTCTCCGCTACCCTGACGTATTCCTTAACCTCGTCGTCGACTCGCCTCTCGTCCCAGCCGAGGAAGTTCGCCATCTCGGCCGCCACGGCGCGGCCCAGAGACTCGTGCCTGTCCCTCTCGTAGAGGGAGAGGTTCGACCTCCTCATTAGAAAGTCCTTGAGCCTTGTCACCATCTCGTACTTCAGGGAGTACTGGAGCTCCGCCTTTATATTCGGCTGACCGGCCGTAATGGCTTCTCCCAAAGACGGCTCCCTCTTTACGGAGTCGATGATCTCAAGCCCCCCTTTGCCGTAGTTCTCGAAGAGGTGGGTCAAAGTCCTCTCGTCAAGGCCGCTCCCTGTCTCCCTTACGGCGTCGTCCCACTCCTCCTTCGTCATGGACATTATGAAGCGGGACCTCGATGTATCTCTGTTGTAACTCTTCAGCGGGACTCCGCCCCTCTCCGCCATGTATACGAGGAGCTTTTCCGCCATCGTCCTGAATATGGTGAGCTTCCCGCCGGCGATCATGAAGAAACCGGGGCTTACCTCCTCGAAGCGCTCCTCCCTGGAGGTCTTATCTTCGTCCACCCCCTCCTCGCGCACCAGGGGCCTCGTGCCGGCGTACGTCCCGATAACATCTTTCTCCTCGAAGTTTCCCTCCGGGAATGTGTGATCCACTATCCCCTTGAAGTACTCGTACTCCTCCCTCTCTGTGTAGCACTCGTCGAGGTCTCCCTTGTAGTCTGTGTCGGTTGTGCCGATGTAGGTGTAGTCGCCGTGGGCCAGAACGAAGCAACTCCTCCCATCTTCGGGGCTTTTTGTGTAGAGGCCGGCCATATTTCCGATCGACTCCCTCTTGACGACTATGTGAACCCCCTTGGCCGGCCTTATTACGGGGTTTCTCTCTTTCGGCATCAGATCATCGGTCCAGGGGCCGGCGGCGCTGATTACACTCTTGGCTTTTATGTTGAGGGAATTTCCGGAGAGGACGTCTTGAGCCTCGACGCCGATACACCTTCCGTCCTTCTTCAGGATATTTTTCGCCTTGACGTAGTTTACGGCGGTGCCCCCAAGCAGGACCCCCTCTTTTACTATCTCGCAGGTGAGCCTGGCGTCGTTTATGATGCACTCGTAGAGGAGTGAGCCGGAGTGGAGCCCCGGGATCTTGATGTTCGGCTCGAGCTCGCCGATATCCTCTTTCGTGAGGTGGCGGTAGCTCCTGTAGTTTCCCCAGCCAGAAAGGAGGTCGTAGAGCCTTAAGAACCCGCCCATGAAGACAGATTCGACGGTGCTGTAGTTCGCCATGACGATCGGAATGGGCCTCACCATGTTCGGAAAGGCCCTCCTCATCCAGTCTCTCTCGTGCGTCTCCTCGCTGACGAGGCGAAAGGCCCCGTGAAGGATATAGCGGACGCCGCCGTGGGCAAGCCTGGTGCTCTTCGAGGATGTGCCGAACGCGAAGTCCTCCTTCTCGATGAGCGCCGCCCTGATTCCCCTCAGTCCCAGCGCCCTCAATATCCCCCCTCCCGTCATCCCTCCGCCGATTATCAGGACATCGTATTCGGTCTCGGAAAGCTCCTTGATATAGGAGGCCCTCTCTCTTGCACCCCAGATTTTTTCGGGAAATCCTGTCTCCGTTTTCATTTTACAATCCTGTCAAGAAACATTGGTAGGTCAACTATCTCGATCTTCGCCTTTTTAGAGCCCTCTTTCGATAGATTTTCAAGAACGACGTCCCTGCACGTGGGGCAGCCGGTTATTAATATCTCCGCCCCGGTCATTAAGCCAATCGACACGATTCTCTCGGCCATCTTGGCCGCAACTTCGGGGTGGGTGTACAAAAGACCCATGCCGTATCCGCAGCAGGGCGCCCTGTCTCTTGTAAAGGGGAGCTCCACGAAATCGAGGCCGTCGACCATGTTGATGATCTGTCTCGGCGCCTCGAATATCCTCAGCTCCCTGCCGAGGCCGCAGGGGTCGTGGTAGGTGACCTTCAACCCACTTTCGTTTTTAAACTGCGGTTTGCCTTCTTTTAAGGCCTTCAAGAGGAACTCTGGGAGGCTTACGATATTCGTCCCCTTAAGCTCGACGCCGATGGACGAATAGACGAGGTTTGTCATCCTCAGGTCGTCGGCGGTCAGGACCATGAGCGTCTCGGGGGAGAGGTCGTCTATTTTTTTAGATAACTTCTCGGCCGCCGCTTTGGCGTCTCTCGTAAACCCGAGGTAGTAGAGGATGCCCCCGGTGTCGGGGTCTTCGTCCATCACCGAGAAGTCCACCCCCAGCTTATCGAGGAGGGAGAAGAGGGCCTTTATCGTCTCGCCTCCCTCGGCCCTCACTCTCTCTCCAAGGTAGACGACCGTCTTGGACGAGGCGTCCGCCTTTTTTGATGCGAGGAGGTCTCTGGTCTGTTTGGGCACCTTGCTGTAGAGCTTGCCGTTGATGAGCTTTCCCCTGAGCTCTTTTACTTTCTGCGGTAGGAGGCCCTCGTCGAGCTCCCTTCTCGCATTGAGCATCACCTCCCCGGTGTCCTGGCCGGTCTCGCACGCCTCCCTGCACGCCCTGCAGATGGCGCAGCGGTAGAAGTAGTCGACGACCTCCGGCGTAAGCTCTCTCTTCTCTTCAATGATCCCCTCGGCGAAAAAGGCGCGGTTGTTGGGGGAGTCGGATTCCTTTCTTGTGGCCGCCGCCACGGAGCAGTAGTCCCTGCACATCCTGAAGCACACGGAGCAGAGTCTCGTCATCTCTATCATGTCTTCTGTCATATTCGATCTCTTGATGTTAGAAGGTAAAAAGGTTAAATGTGTAAAGGGTCAAATGTGTAAAGTCAATCGTCATGGTTTTTTTAACGGCGCCGCCCCGGCGCCCGACGCACAATCCATCCCTCTGGATTCCCGTTTTCACGGGAATGACAAGCGCTGCTGGATTCCGGTTACTCAAGTGAATCCTCCCTATACTGTCATTCCCAACTCGATTGGGAATCCAGATTGATATTGGGGAGCGCGGCAATCACGTGTTTACCATATTGACCCGATTGCATCGTCCGTTTTTGATAAATACCGCTCCTCGCAATGACAATCTTCATATTAATATCACAGTCCCAGCTTGCCGGGATTCATTATGTCGTTCGGGTCGAGCGCCCGCTTTATCCTCCTAAAGGTCTCCATGCCGTATTTGCCCAGCTCCAGCCTCATGAATCTCCCCAGGTTCAGCCCGATCCCGTGGTGGTGGTTGATCGTCCCCCCCAGCGAGTGGGAGAGCTCGATCCCCCGCCTCCACACCTCGTTGTATGCCTTTACCGCCCCCGGCCCCTTTTTTATCTCAGATACAAATGTGGGGTAGATCATCCCGCCTGACGGGTAGAAGTGGGAGAAGTGGGCGGCCAGAAACATGTTCATCCCCTCCACCATCTCCTTGAGTCCCCTCTGGACCTTGAAGAGGTAGTCGAAGGTGCCGGCGGAGTCTATGCAGCCGGAGATCCTTATGTGTCCCGGGGTCGGCTTTGCGAAAAGCGGGTGTGTGCTCGAGGGAAAGGCGATGGAGAAGCGCTTTTCCTCCCACCACTCCCTCGCAGGCCCCTCGCCAAGGTCTTCGGCGTCGAGATCCTCAGCTATCTTCATCGCCTCCTTACGCTCCAGGTTGCACAGCTCCTCAAAGCCGTCGAACATGAGAGTCATCTGGCTTCCGCTCTCGCGGTGGTGAAAGTAGACGGTCTCTAGCTCGTCGGAGATGCGCATCGCGGCGGGCCATAGACCCCGCCTCATTATGAGCCTCGATGCGTCGATGGCGACCTCGAGGTCGGAAAAGAGGAGTGCCTGAAACCTCCTCGCCTCGGGCAGCGGCCTGATCTTAAAGGTCGCCTCGGTTATTACGCCCAGCGTTCCCTCCGCCCCCATGAACAGGTAGTTGAAGTTCGGACCGGCGGCGGAGTTCGGGACCGCCTTTGTGCGCATCACGTCTCCCGTGGGCAGCACCACCTCCATCCCCAGCACCATCTCGGTGATCTTGCCGTACTTGGTGGAGAGGACGCCGGCGCTCCTGGCCGAAAGGAATCCACCGATGCCGCTCACGTGGAGGGACTGGGGAAGGTGATTTAACGTGTAACCCTCGTTGTTCAGGACGGCCTCCAGCTCCGCGCCGATAAGGCCGGTCTGGGTCGTGACGGTGTGGTTTTCGATGTCTATTTCTATGACCTTCTTGAGGCTCTTGACGTCCATGATGATGCCGCCGAAGATCGGCAGCGTGCTCCCGCTCCCCTGGGCGCCGCCGCACTGGGGCGTTACCGGGACGCGGTGGACGTTGGCGATCCTGATTACCTCCGACACCTCGGACGTGGTCTCCGGATGAACCACGAAATCGGAGAGGGGAGGGGGGCAGTCTTCTTCTTCGAGGGGGCAGTTGTAGGGAACAATGAGGTCTCTGGAGTAGGACTCCCGATCGATAAGGGACGTGGAGACCTTTTCCGGCCCTATGGCCTCGATCAGCTCATTCTCGACAACCGCTTTTTGAAACGAGTAATCTCTCATTCTTTTTTGCTTTGTCCTTTAAATAGTCAACAGGTGCATTTCGCCCGTCTGTAAAGTGTTCGTGTTTCAGGGTTAAGGGTTTCAGGTTTAAAGGGGATTGTATGTGGAAATCGATTTTGGTGTCAAGGCTTTTTTTGGATTATTGGAAGATTTAACTCTCAATTTCGAATTCCACGACATTATTATCTTGATTTTCCCCACGCACTGCGATATTTGTTTATCTGGATCGGGGAAATTAAACAACGGGAAATTTGGAATAGATTTCGGATTCAATATCGGAGGTGGTGAGATGTCGGTGGTAAAATGGGAAGTGGACGAAGCCGTCGGGGTGATCGTCATGGACAACGGCGAGAACAGGATGAACCAGAAGTACATCGACGGGATGCTCAAGGCGTTTGACGAGATAGAGGCGGACCCAGAGATAAAGGCGGTGGTCATCACCTCGTCGGATCAAAAGAACTGGTCCCAGGGGATAGACCTCGAGTGGATGATGGGGAGGCTTGCGGAGAACGATATGCAGGGGATAAAGGATTTTCTGTACGGCATGAACGCCCTTTTCAAGAGGGTGCTCCTTTTCCCGGCGCCTGTCATCGCCGCGATAAACGGTCACGCCGCGGCCGGGGGCGCGATTCTCTCCTGCGCCTGCGACTTCAGGTTCATGAGGGCGGACAGAGGGTACTTCTTTTTCCCGGAGATCGATATAAACATCCCCTTTCTGCCGGGGATGATCGCCTTCAGCAAGAAGGCCTTTCCGTATTACAAGTTCGAGGAGGCGATGCTGACCGGAAGGCGTTTTAAGGCCGACGAGCTTGAAAAGTACAACGTAATAATGAAGGCGTGCCCGGACAGGGACTCGGTCCTCAAGGAGGCGGTGGCCTACGCAAAGACGTTCAACAAGAAGCGGGGGATCTTCGGCGTAACGAAAGAGAGGATGAACGCGGCGATGGTTGCGGTTATCGACAACGAAGACCCGGCATATATTGAATCGGGCAAGCTCACGGTGGAGGGGTAGGTCACAATCTCATTGACGCCCGAGACTCCTATAAAACCTGAACCTAAATATACAAATAAAAAGGGGTGGAAAAAACCACCCCTTTTTCGTGTTCTTTATATCACTTTAGATTTTGAACTTTCGCTCTCCCCTCTCCTCCTCTCCCCACAAATCCATTTTTCCCCATCCCCCGTGAGTCAACGAAATCGATATCAAGTCCATGGACGTCAAGATGACACCGGGCCCGTTACTAAAACATCTTGTTAAGCCTCTTCTGCTGTTCCTCCGCCTCCTTGACTATCCTGTTTATAACCTCGGAAACGGTGGGGATGTCCCTCACGAGTCCGGTGGTCTGGCCGACGGTGAGGACACCCTTCTCGTTGTCGCCATCCTCGGTGGCCCTCCTTATTGCGTCGAAGCCGTTTGCCATGTAGCCCAGCTGTATCGCCGTCTTGTAGCCGGAGGCCATAACGCCCAAAAACAGCTTCAGGTATGGGAGGTGGAGCTGCTTTGCGATGATCCTTGAGTTGATAAGCGCCCCCCACGGATTGAATCCCCTCTTTACCGCCTTTCTTGCGGCCTCGGTATCCAGTACCCTGCACCCCATCCCGTCAAATTTATCGGAATAGATGGTGTCCTCCACGCCCTTTTCGAGGGAGAGCTCCTTGAAATAGTCATGGAGTCCGCTCTCCTCGGTGGCCATAAAGCGCGTCCCCATGGCGATACCATCGGCCCCAAGCGCCAGGGCGGCGGCAAGCCCCCTGCCGTCCGCAAAGCCGCCGGCGGCAATGATGGGGATATCCACTACGTCGGCGATGCTGGGAACGAGGACGAGGCTTGTCACGTCACCGCCGTGGGCGGCCGCCTCGTGGCCGGTGACGACGACGGCGTCCGTGCCGTAATCCTGAGCCCGCTTTGCGTGGCGCTGGTTTACCACCGTGGCGATTACCTTGCCGCCGTATTCGTGGGCGGCGTTTACTATCCAGTCCCCCTTGCCGAGAGAGAAGTTGATTACGGGCACCTTCTCCTCCAGGAGGATGGCGGCGTTCTGGGCGGCCCCCGGAAAGAGGAGCGTTGCATTTGCGCCGAAGGGTTTGTCGGTAAGCTTCCTTATCTTTTTAACAGCGGCCCTCGTCTGTTCGCCGTCGAGGGGGCCGGTGGCAAGTATACCCAGACCCCCGGCGTTTGACACCGCGGCCACCATCTCGGGTACGCTTACCCAGCTCATGCCGGATAACATAATGGGATGCTTTATCCCCAAAATATCTGTCATGCGTGTCTTCACGAACTGCCTCCTTTTCAATATGATATTTACAGCTTCAACTATTCTTTTTGTGAATCCGTTTCGTAGAAAATTTACGTAATAGTACATAAAGGGGGGAATAATGTCAATGAAGATATTTGGCCGGCGTCGAGTTTTTCCAAGCGGGGTGTTTAATAGATTATCCTTGATTTTTTATCGGGGGTAAGATAATTTAAAAGGCTCTATTTTTAACTTCTTCGGGGGAGAGATGAAAACCGATCCGCTGTTTATGCCGATAAAGATCAAGGGCGTCGAGATAAAAAACAGGATATATATGCCCGCCATGCACCTCAACATGGTAGAGGACTACAAGATCACCGACAGGATAGTCGATTTCTACGCCGAGCGGGCGAGGGGGGGAGCGGGGGTTGTCGTACCCGGGTACGCAACGGTGAACATTACTGCGGGAAATCCGATGATTATCGGAGCCCACAAAGACGAGTTCATCGCCGGGCTTGGGAGGCTCGCCGGGGCGATAAAGGGAAACGGTGCCGTGGCCGGGCTCCAGATAAACCACTCCGGCAGATACAATGTATCGTTTTTGATCGAAGGTAACAGGCCGGCCGTGGCGCCCTCTGCGGTGATGTCGAGGTTCACCAGGGAGATGCCGAGGGAGCTCACGCCTGACGAGGTTAAGGAGACCATCGCCGACTTCGCCGGGGCTGCTGCGAGGACAAAGGAGGCGGGGTTCGACTTCGTCGAGGTCTTGAGCGGCGCAGGCTACCTTATAAGCGAGTTCCTCTCCGAGATAACCAACAAGAGGGAGGACGAGTGGGGAGGTGATTTCGAGAACAGGATGCGCTTTGGCATAGAGATTGCGAGGGCCGTTCGCAAAGCCGTAGGGAACGACTACCCGGTGCTCTTCAGGATCAACGGCAACGACTTCATGGAGGGGGGGATCGGAAGGGAGAGGACGAAGATATACGCGAAGAGGCTTATCGAAAACGGAGTTGACGCCCTCTGCGTGAACATGGGATGGCACGAGACGAGGGTGCCCACGATCGTAACCGAGGTCCCCAGGGGGGCCTTCAACTACCTGCCCGCGGGGATAAAGAGGGAGGTTGACGTCCCGGTGATTGCCAGCCACAGGATAAACGACCCGGGTCTCGCCCGGGAGATGCTCACAGACGGGATATGCGACATGGTGGCGATGGGAAGGGCTTTGATAGCCGATCCTCAACTTCCCATGAAAGCCAGGGGCGGAAAAGAGGAGAGCATCGTTCACTGTATCGGGTGCGCCCAGGGGTGCTTCGACCACCTATTCGAGATGAGGGCGGTGGAGTGCCTCGTGAATCCGCTGGCGGGACATGAAAGGGAGAGAGCGGTTGAAGAGACGAAGGAGCCGAAGCGGATAATGATCGTCGGGGGCGGGGCCGCGGGGATGGCAGCGGCAACGGTTGCCTCGAGGCGCGGCCACAGCGTCTCCCTCTTCGAGATGGGTGCGAAGTTGGGGGGGCAGCTCAACATCGCCGGTGTACCGCCGGGGAGGGGGGAGTTCATCACACTGTCCCATGACCTTGCGGGGGAGGTCGGGCGGAGCGGCGTTTCGGTAAGCCTCAACGTTACTGTGGACGAAGATATAGTTAGAAGGGAAAACCCCGACCTTGTAATCCTGGCCACGGGGGCAAGGCCTATGATATTGAATATTCTGGGGGCGGACCTACCGAACGTCGTCCAGGCGTGGGATGTCCTGTCCGACAATATAAGGACGGGAGAGAAAATCCTGGTGATCGGCGGCGGCGCAGTCGGCACGGAGACTGCCCTATTCCTCGCCGGGAAGGGGACGCCTTCGCCCGAGGCGCTGAGGTTTCTCTTGATCAAGGGGGCGGAGCCGGCCGAGGACCTTCGGGAGATCGCCGTCAGGGGAGTGAAGGACGTTGCATTAATCGAGATGTTGGACAGGGTAGGGAGCGACATCGGAAAATCAACCCGCTGGGGAATCCTCCAGGAGCTGGAAAGATCGGGCGTAAACGTGATGAAGGGGGCGAAGGCGGTCGAGATTAAGAAAACTTCCGTTATCGTGGACGTTTCCGGCGAGCTGAAGGAGATCCCCGCCGACACTGTGGTTATGGCGGCGGGGTCGGTTCCCGAAAACCCCCTCGATGATAAAATAAAGGCGATGGGGATTCCGGTCGAGGTTGTCGGGGACGCCGGGGGCGTAGCCAAGGCGTTCGAGGCTGTCCACAACGGCTTTGAGCTGGGACGGACCGTCTGATATTTAAATTGGCAGTTGGCTTGAGACTATGGAACAGGACGGCAAGAGAAAAAGGTCGATAGTCTTCATCCTGATCGCGGCGGTCCTCTGGAGCCTCGGGGGGCTGCTCATCAAGATCATCGATTGGAATCCTCTGGCGATCGCCGGGATGCGAAGCGGCATAGCCGGGCTGATGGCACTGGGGGCACTCTTTATCCTCGGGAGGAAACCCAGCTTCACCCTGTCATTCTCGCAGGTGGGCGGGGCGCTGGCTTATTGTGCGACGGTGATCCTCTTCGTTACCTCTAACAAGCTGACCACCGCCGCAAACGCCATCCTGCTCCAGTACACCGCCCCCATCTATGTCGCCATGTTCGGGGGATGGTTTCTGAGGGAGAGGACGACCCGCTTCGACTGGCTGATAATCGCAGTTGTCTTGGGAGGGATGGCCCTCTTCTTCCTCGACTCGCTGACGCCGGGGGGATTCTGGGGAAACGTCCTGGCGATAATAGGCGGGGTTTCCTTCGGCTGGTTCGTGCTGTTTATGAGGAAGCAGAAAAAGGAGTCGACCTTCGAGTCGATCATCCTCGGAAACGGCCTGACGCTTCTCATCTGCCTCCCCTTCATGTTCAGGTCGATGCCCGATTCAAGGAGCTGGGTCGGGCTGATACTTCTGGGGGTGTTCCAGCTGGGGCTGTCGTACATCCTTTACGCCGCGGCGATTAAGCACGTGAAGGCGATAGACTCGATTTTGATTCCCACCATAGAGCCGCTTCTGAATCCCCTCTGGGTGTTTTTGATGCTGGGGGAGAGGCCCGGCCCCTGGGCGCTCGTCGGGGGGACGGTGGTGCTGGTTTCGATTACGGCAAGGGGGCTTATGGTTGCGAGGAGACGGCCTACGGTTCACCGTCCGCCGCCGGAGATGCCGGTCATCAATGGAGAGGGTGGGGAGGGTTAGGCGTTAAGCTCCCGCTCTAAGATGACCTCAAAGTATTGTTTAGAAGCACTATAGCCCGGTGCAAAAACTTGTACAAGCCTCCACCCTTCCTCGGCATGTTCATTTATTACTTCTTTATAGGAGTATGCTTCTTCTTTAATACCACGATATCCCTCGCCCAGCCGGATGAACTTGTACTCGTACCTCTGCTTCATTTTGAGTCTCCTTACTATATATATCAGCCTTAATATTTATATCATTCAATAGATACGAACGTCAAGCGCGTGGGCGGCGAAAGGGATTTTTTTGGATTTGATTGGGCGCAGTCTTTTATTCCCTCCAGAAGCGAAGGATTATCGTGAGGCCGAAGCCGATGCACCAGAGGTTGATGAAGCCGTTGGTTATTAGCTCCACCGGGGAAACGAGATAGACGCCGTTCTGGATGTTGAAGCTCATATCCAGCGTCCCGATGAAGACGAGCGCCCCGGCCGATACGAGTGAGAGCTTTATCCCCGCCCGACTCTTTTTAATCAGCAGAATCCCCGATGCGATGAGGGTGACAGACAGGATGATGTCGGGCGGCGGGAAGGCGTGCTCGAAGGTAAAGTAACATTCAGGTGCGGGCTCGGGCGCCAGGCCCACGGTGAAAAAGCCGACCCAGAAGAGGATAATGCCGGCCCCGGTGACTATTTCGAGTACTGGAATTACCTTGGATTCTTTATTCTGTTTCATTTTTTTTCCTTTACGTTTTTCTTTTGATATTTCCACTCTTCTGGTTCTCTGCCTTCTCAGCCAATTCTGTATCTTTTGATCTTATTGTGGAACATTTTACGGAAATAGAAAAACGATGTCAATGGATATTATTCTATTAAACCTGTCATTGCGAGGAGAATTTTAATAAGAAATTTGACGAAGCAATCGGGTCAATACAGGAAACACGTGATCGTTTCGCTCCCCGATATCAATCTGGATTCCCAGTGGTGTTGGGAATGACAGAATAGGGAGGATTGTCTTGAGAGGCCGGAATTCATGAGCGCTTGTCATTCCCGTGAAAACGGGAATCCAGAGGGATGACCTGTGCGCCGGGTGGCACTGACAAGCTCCGGCTTGTCAGTGGGAAATTCAATTATACCCGGTGGTGGCGGGAATTGAGCGGTGATGGAACGCCTTGCATTTCGCGGCTCCATCTGATAATCTAATTAAAGAGGTTTTAGTTTTTTAGAGGACCGTTTTCTGCCCCATGGATTGAATTATGAAGCCTTTTCAGTTCTCGAAAATCCCGCAAATCCATTTCGGCGTCGGACAGATAAAAAAGGTAGGGGAGGTGACGGCGCGGTTCGGCACGAGCGTCCTCCTTGTGACGGGTGAAAGATCCCTTGCCCGCACAGGAAAGCTGGACGAGATAACGACACTCCTCAAAGGGGCGGGAATTGGATACCGTCACGTGGCGGTTAAAGGGGAACCGTCCCCCGCCCTCGTCGACGAGACGGTGAACAGATTCAGGGACGAGGGGGTAGAGGCGGTACTGGCCGTCGGCGGCGGGAGCGCGGTCGACTTCGGAAAGGCGACCTCCGCAATGCTCGCGGGGACGGCGGACGAGTTTATCTCCGTAGAGGAGTTCCTGGAGGGGGTGGGCGGCCGTCGGCCCAGCGGTGTAAAGCTCCCCTTCATCGCAGTTCCCACCACCTCCGGCACCGGCAGCGAGGCGACGAAGAACGCGGTTCTGAGCAGTGTGGGGGAGGGCGGCTTCAAAAAATCAATTCGGCACGACAACTTCGTCCCGGACGCCGCGATCGTGGACCCGGAGCTCACGCTCTTATGTCCCGCGGACGTCTCGGCGGCGTGCGGGATGGACGCCTTCACCCAGCTTTTGGAGTCCTACGTCTCCACGGGATCGAACCGGATGACGGATGCACTGGCGGTGAGCGGCCTCAAAGAGATCGGGAGGTCCCTAGTCCCCGCCTGCACGGCCTCTCCCAATGACATAGAGGTAAGGGGATCGATGGTCTACGCGGCTTTTGTATCCGGCATCACGCTGGCGAACGCTGGTCTGGGGGTGGTCCACGGATTCGCGTCGACGATAGGGGGGCTTTTCGATATCCCCCACGGCGTGGTCTGCGCAAACGTCATGGGCCCGGCGATGAGACTAACTGTCGCGGCATTGAGGGACAGGGCAGGAGGTGGTGACGAAAAGTCCGCCGGTTTTTTGAAAAAATTCGCTCGGGTCGGCGAGATATTTAACGGTGCGGAGTGTGTTGAGGATGCGGATATGGATCGATACTCCGATCTACTGATCCAGAGAATTTTCGAGTGGACGGAGTTGCTTGAGATTCCCCGCCTTGGGGAGTTCGGGATGACCGGGGGGGATATCGATGGGATAGTCTCAAAGACCGACATCAAGAACAATCCCGTAAGCCTCTCCCTGGGGGAGATGGCACAAATAATCCAGGAGAGGCTGTAGGTAGGCCGTTTTACAATTCCAGTTTCAAGCGGAAATGGGCCTCAAATCAATCTGGAATGCGAGGCACGAAACTTTTTGAAATTTTCTGTGTGAGGTAGAAATGAGAAAAACTTTTTTGAAATCCGTAACACCGATATTTTGCACGGTATTGTTTCTTGTCGTAGTGATATCGGGGTGCAATTTATTTTCAGGGGATAGGGACGTCCTCTATCAGGTGTCGACCATCGACGCCCTTATGGAGGGGGTTTACGACGGCGAGGTCACCTTCGACGAGCTGAAAAAGCACGGCGACTTTGCGCTCGGGACTTTCAACGCGCTGGACGGCGAGATGATCGGAATGTCGGGGGAGTTCTATCAGATAAAGGTCGACGGAAATGCATATCCTGCCGCCGGAACCATGAAGACCCCCTTTGCGGTGGTCACGTTCTTCGACGCCGATGAGACGGTCAAGCTGATCCCTGGGAGCGATTTCGAGCAGCTGAAAATGGCCGTCGACAATGCCATGCCCACAAGGAACATCTTTTACGCCGTGAAGGTCGAGGGGACGTTCCAATACATGAAGGTAAGGAGCGTTCCGAGGCAGGAGAGGCCGTACCGGAAGCTGGTCGAAGTGATAAAAGATCAGGCGATATACGAGTACGACGACATCGAGGGGACGGTCGTCGGATTCTGGTGCCCTGAATACGCCAAGGGGGTGAACGTCTCAGGCTACCACTTCCACTTCATCTCAAAGGATAAGACAGTCGGCGGGCACATCCTCGACTGCACGCTGGGCGAGACGGTAGCCGGGATAGACTACACGAGCCGGTTTTTTATGACGATTCCGGAAAAGGGTGAGTTTTTCGGTACGGATCTGGGAGGTGGAAAGAAGACCGATCTGGACAGCGTGGAGAAATAGGCTGATTCTCTTGTTTCCGTCCGGGCCGTTTGACTTTACACTAAGCTTTGACTGATCGGCCGATGTCGTCGGTTTGAGATTCATGGAGTGGTGATAGGTGAGGATGTCTGTTACTATGCGGAGTAGAGGCCGTCGCCCGTTTTTGTGACAAGGCCCCCCTCGACCAGCTGGTTGAGGTGCATCCTTATCATGTTTCCCTCCCAGTATTTGAGCAGAGGCTCGGCGTAGGGAAAAGAGCCGTATATGGGCGCCAGCTCAACCATATCCTCGACCGTCTTTTCGCCCTCGGTAAGGAATGCCAGGACCTTCTTTTCGTTGCGGTCGAATTTTTGGAGGAACTCTTCGAGGCGTCCTTTAATATTTTCTGTGATGATACCTTTGTGCCCGGAGACGAAAATATCTATTTCAAGCTCCATAATCTTCTTGATCGAGTCCTTGAATTGGCCGATATCCGACTCCCTGTGGCCGTACCAGGGGCCGAAGCGGGTCAGGTCGTAGTCGAAGGCGAATAGGATCTTGTTTTCGGGCTCGTAGAGACAGTAGTGGTCTATCGTGTGTCCCGGGGTGTAAATCGGCTTTAGCGTAATATTGCCGATCTCGATTGTCGATTCGGCGTTAAACCAATTGTCCGGCCGCCTGTCTTTAAAATTCATGGTGGCCGCCACCCACTCCCGCCAGTACTTCGCCAGCTCCCCCGGCTCGGCCAGCCGCTCCGAGAGCTTAACGATGTTCCCCGCCGTCTCGAATCCCTCTTTCGGCACCGTGATGGAGACACCCTCATCGAAGAGCCAGTTTCCCGCCGAGTGGTCCGGGTGCGTGTGGGAGTTGATGACGCCGATTATCTTGAATCTCTCCTTCAGCTCCTTAAGTATTTCTATCCCGCAGCCGGTGTCTATTAAGGTAGCGTCATCGTCCCCGGGTGTAATCAGTATCGAGTTGGAGAAGGGGAAAAAGCCCTTGTTCTTCCCCTTCACCAAAAAAACATTTTTTGTGATTTTTTCGAGCATAGATGTCTTTCTCTCGTGACCGCTTTAATTTAAACTCCAATCGAGCCTTAATGGAAATCCATAGATTAAATCTACCTCACAAGTTCCACCGCACTGGCGATGTCTTCCGTGATCATCCTCCTCTTGCTCTTCTCTATGAAGAAGCTGGGCCCCGCCTGCAGGTAGGACGGCAACGCCCTGATCCCCTTAAAGTAGTACTCTTCCCCGCGAATCTTGTACGTGGAGCCGGCCGGTAACACCCTCTTCTCTCCAGCCCTCTTCGCGATGTAGTTTACAGCTTTTATGGCGACGTCGCCCATCAGCATCAAGACCTTAAGGTTCGGGAAGGCCTCAAGCTCCCTCTCCAATAAATATGAGCACTCACTTATTGTGTCCGCCTTTATCCCGTATCCGATCTTTGCGCATTTCACGGCGGTGGTCAAGTAAACACCAAATTTTAATATATCAGCTATGGACGAGACACTCACCCCCGCGTCGTTGAAGGCGGAGACGGTGGTTCTTTGAAAGAGGGGATCGCCGTCCGCGTAGTAGTAGTCGCCGCGGTCCTGCGGTGCCGCCTCGGAGATCATAACAACCGAGACGTGTTCCGGGTTGAGGTCCACCTCGGGGGTGATGAAGTGGTCGTGTCTCACATCATTGCAGGGGAATTCCCCGCAGGTCAATCCCGATATCATTTCATCCTCTTCTGCACCTTCTTGATGGTCGAGTTCATGACGAGCTCCACGATCCCCGGGACGAGGCGTTTTGCCAGATAGGTGAGGTTGCTGTCGAAGCCGGGGATTATCATGAACTTCCCCTTCTTTATCCCCTTGATGAACCCCTTCGCCACCGCGTCCGACGACATCACCTTGGCGCTTTCGGAGAGGACCTTAGTCTCCTCCGGCTTCGTGAGGTTTTCCACGTCGAATCCGGGCGTCTGGGTGTCCGGCGGACAGAGGATCGAAACGGTGATACCGAAGGGCTTCAGCTCGCTCCTCAACGCCTCGGAGAGGCCGGTGACGGCGAACTTGGACGCGGCGTAGTCGCTGTAGCCGAAGACCCCCAGGAAGCCCGCGATGGAAGAGACGTTGGCGATGTATCCGCCCCTCTCTTTCATGTGGGGGACGAGGGAGGATATTGTGTTCCAGACGCCGTAGGTGTTCATCTTCATCGTCTCGTCGAACATATCGAAGGTGATGTCGCCGAAGTAGTGGGGGCGCGCCCGGCCGGCGGAGTTTATCAGAAGGTAGGGGGGGCCGAACTTTTTAACGCACTTGTTCATCGTTTCGTTGACTACCTTGTTGTCGGAGACGTCCATGGCGAAAGAGGCGACCTTCTGGGCCTTCGAGATCGTGTTCCCCTTTATCTCCACCACGGCGTCGTCCAGCCTCTTTTTGCCCCTCGCAAAGATGATTATGTGTGCCCCCAGCCTTGCCAGGAGGTTCGCCGTGGAGAGCCCGATGCCGCTCGACCCGCCGACCACGTAGGCTGTTTTGCCTTTAAAGTCCTTCATCGAATTATCTCCCTTTTTCTGATCAATTATTGCCCACTTTTTGAAAACCATTCTCATACATATCGAATTATTAATCAATACTTTTTGCAAAATATTTATGATTTGCATTATTTCTTGAAATATCGGCCAAGTTGGGTTATTGTGTGACATTGGACAAATAGATTTCTGTCATTTCTCTGGTTGGCTTTAAGGAGTAAAGGATGGCGAGGCTGGACAGGATGAACGAAAAGGAGCGGGCGTATTTGCTGAACATGCCGTGCTCGACATACGATACGAAGCCCTGGGCGGAGGGGCCGTCCCTTTCCGAGAGGCGCGTGGCGATAATCACCACCGGGGGCATCCACAAGAGGGACGACCGCCCCTTCACCTTCGATCCGGGGGACATATACAGGATAGTCCCCGGCGATGTCGAGGCGAAAGACCTCGTCACGACCCACGCCTCAACGAACTTCGACCACTCAGGATTCCAGCAGGACATTAATGTCATGTTTCCCATAGAGAGGCTAAAGGAGCTTGCGGCGGAGGGGACGATAGGCTCGGTCGCCGATTACCACTACTCGTTTATGGGGGCGATGGACCCGGTCCAGTTGGAGCCGTCAGCGAGGGAGCTCGCGCCGGTTTTGAAGAAGGATAATGTCGATGCTATATTATTATTGCCGGTCTGACCGCTCTGCACGCGCGCCGTGGGCGGGCTTGCACACTTTTTCGAGGAGGATGGCATACCGACGACCACGATAAGCCTTATCAGGGAGCACACCGAGAAGATGGAGCCGCCCCGGGCACTATGGGTCCCGTTCGAGCTGGGCCGTCCCATCGGCGCCCCCAACAACAGGGAGTTCCAGACCAGGGTCTTGTTATCCGTCTTGAGGCTCCTAGAGGCGAAGGAGGGGCCGGTCCTTGAAGACTTTAACGAGGAAGACCCCACGTCCGAGGACACGATAACCAACCTCGTATGCCCGGTGAACTTCGCCAAAGAGGAGGCGGAGCTTACAGACAACCAGAAGATGATAAACGCCGTGAAAGCGGAGATGAACTCCCTGCGCCCCTGGTACGACATGGCCCTCGATAAAAGGGGGCGGACGACCGTAGGGATAAGCGGAATCGACCTCGACAACATCGTCGACTTCATCGGCGCCTTCTTCGACGGCACAGCACCGGAAAACCCGAGGGACGACATGCCGGCCTCCCTTATCCTGAACTTTGCGACCGACGACCTCAAGGCGTTCTACTACGAATCGATCACCGCCCAGCCGGGCCAGGAGTCGCCCTCTGGTAAGGTCCTCGAAGACTGGTTCTGGGGGGAGACGAAGGCGGGCAGGATGCTCCTAATGCTCAAGGAGTCTTGCAGGAACAGCGACGACCCAATGATGAAGGCGGTCGCCAGGATAATGGTCGTCCCGTCGTCCCAGGCCTACAGGAGGAAGGAGCTTTAGGGGGTTGGGGGATGCTGGCTAGATCGGCGGCTGTCATTGATAGGGGGACGGGTATTTGTAGGGGGGGGTCGGGTAATATGTTCCACCCAGTGTGATTATATTTCATTCCCTTGGGAAGCGGGAGTCCAGAGGGTTGGTCTGTGTGTGTTGGTGTTGGATAATACTGTCATTGCGAGGAGTGAGCCATGCCGAAGGCAGGGCGAGCGACGCGGCAATCGGGTTTTGTTTGCCCTATTGGTGAAAAAAAGGAGTATTCGTCATTTTCTTGGGAAGCGGGAATCCAGATCGATATCTTTTAAGGATTCCCAGTCAAGCTGGGAATGACAGTATAAAGATAACCAGTCAAGCTGGGAATGACATAATAGAATTTCCAATCGAATTGGGAATGACAAGGTTAGGTTGGGAATGACAAAAAAGCCGGGAATTGAATAATATAATAAGAAGATAATGGGGAACATCTTGGATATTTTAATAAAAATCAAGTTTTCCCAGAAAATATAAAGGAGTAATAAGATGATAGTAGTCGCAAAAATGAAGGCGAAGGAGGGAAGCAAAGAGAAGCTTGAAGGTGCACTAATCGATATGGTCTCGAAGGTTAACGGGGAGGAGGGTACGCTCCTTTACACGATCTCTCGCTCCCAGAGCGATCCGAAGGAGTTTCTGATCTACGAGAAGTACGTAGACATGGACGCCTTCGTGCATCATACATCGACGCCCCATTTCAAGGAGCTCTCCGATTCTCTGGCGTCGATCCTTGACGGCGCCCCGGAGGTGGGGATGTATGACGAGCTGGCGGCGCTGGATAAATAGGAGGGATCGTTGGGCTGTTGAGATCGTGGCGGCTGGAATGGGGTGTCAAGCAGTGGAAAAATGTGTGAGAAAGGTGTGAATATGGAACAAAAGAAGCTTACGGAAAATAGAAAGAAGAGGGCAAAGGCGATTGCCGCGGCAGGAGGTTTCGACGAGGCGCTGAAATCGGGGGGACTGCCCCAGTATTCCGATGTGACCCTGTCGGAGGCGGTTGTATTGGGTCTGGTACGGCAGGGGGTGACGAAGTTCCTCGCCATATTCGGCCACGGCTCCACGGAGATAGGGGAGGTCTTGCGGGTATACGAGGAGGAGGGGATCGTAAAGACATACGCCGTCCGTCACGAGACGGAGGCCGCCCACGCCGCCTCCGCCTTGCGATGGGTCACTGGGGAGAAGGCGGCCGTGGTGACCTCCATAGGCCCGGGGGCGATGCACGCCCTCTCAGGATCGCTGGTGCCGTTGAGCGACGGTCTGGGGGTCTGGTTCCTTTTGGGGGACATAACGACGGAGGACGAGGGGCCCAACATGCAGGAGATACCCGGGCACGACCAGGACAAGTTCCTGCGCCTCTTCTCGTCGGTGGGGGATTCATACATGCTCCATACACCGGGGGCGGCCGCCTCGGCGTTGAGAAGGGGGCTCAACGCCGTGGAGCACCCCTACCGGGCGGGGCCGTTTTTCCTGCTGCTGCCGATGAACACCCAGCCCCGTCTCCTTGAGGGCTTCAACCTCGATGCGCTTCCGGTAAATGCTCCGCCGAGGCTGGGGCCGGCAGCGGACGACGGCGGCTACAAAAGCGCCGTTAAGCTTATCGAGAGATCGGAGAGGATTGTGGTAAAGGTCGGGGGAGGGGCGAGAATGGCAGGAGAGGAACTCTCAGAGTTTCTCGATCTGGCCGACGCAGTCGCCGTAACGAGCCCCCTCGTCTCAGGTGTGATCCCATTTAACCACGAGAGGAACATGACGGTGGGGGGATCGAAGGGTACGATCTCCGGGAACTACGCAATGGAGGAGGCGGACCTGCTCCTGGCGCTGGGGACGAGGTTCGTCTGCCAGTCCGACTGCTCGAGGACCGGCTACCAGAACGTGAAGGGGGTCATCAACATAAACGGCGACGTTCAAAGCGCCATGCATCTCAGAAAGACCGTGGGACTTATCGGGGATACGGCGGACACCCTTAGGAGGCTCAACGAAGAGCTTAAGAAATCAAAGTCTCTGAAGAAAAACAGGAACTCGAGGTGGCTCGAGGAGTGCGCAATAAAGAGAAAGGAGTGGGACGACTTCAGGAGGGAGCGCTACGAAAACCCCGTCCTCTACGACGAGACCTGGAAGGAGGAGCTCCTGACACAGCCTGCGTCTATAAAGGCCGCCACAGACTGGGCGAGGAAAAACGATGTCGTGACCTTTTTCGACGCCGGCGACGTTCAGGCGAACGGTTTTCAGATAGTCGAGGACGACAGGCTGGGCAGGACGTTCACTGATACCGGGGCGAGCTACATGGGCTTTGCGGCCTCCGCCCTCCTCTCCACTGCGCTGACATCAAAGCCGTTCTACGGCCTTGCCCTCTCGGGGGACGGCTCTTTCACGATGAATCCCCAGATATTGATCGACGGCGTACATCATGGCGCCAGGGGGTGCATCCTGGTCCTCGACAACAGGAGGATGTCGGCGATAACCGGTCTCCAGTACGACCAGTACGGAGTCGAGTACGCCACCAACGATCCGGTTGAGGTGGATTACGTCGCCTGGGCGAACGCGATAAAGGGGGTCAAGGGAATCGACGGCGGGAGGAGTGTCGAGTCACTCTTAAAGGCCCTGAAGGAAGCGAAGGCCCACGACGGCCTTTCGCTGATTCACCTTCCGGTATACAGCGGCAGGGACCCACTGGGGGGAATGGGGGTCTTCGGGCGCTGGAACGTGGGGAACTGGTGCGTTGACACCCAGGCGTTGAGACATAAGATCGGCCTGTAATTTCTTAGGAGAATATTTCATCTATGACCGTTCCGAACCTGATGTACATTGACGGCGAGTGGGTTCCCGCCTCCGATGGGTCGAAGATTGACGTCATAAATCCGGCGGACGAGGAGAAGGTCGACACGGTTCCCGTTGCCACAAGGGAAGACCTCGACCGCGCCCTCGAATCGGCCGAGAGGGCGTGGCGGTCGTGGAAGGATGTGGATGTCTGGACGAGGAGCAAAAAGATCAGGGCGGTCTCCGATATCATAATGGGGAGGGTTGATGAGATAGCGGCGGTTTTGACCGAGGAGCAGGGAAAGCCGACCGCCGAGGCGAAGGCGGAGATAGGGGCCGCCGCGGAGCAGTTCGACTGGTACGCCGAAGAGGCGAAGCGGATCTACGGCCGCGTCATCGACGGTCACTCGAAGGAGCACAGGATCATCGTCATAAGGGAGCCGATCGGCCCCGTCGCCGCCTTTTCCCCCTGGAATTTCCCGGCGCTTCTCTCGGCAAGGAAGATCGCCCCGGCGATAGCGTGCGGCTGCTCGATCATCGTAAAGCCCGCCGTCGAGGCGCCGAGGACGACCCTCTGTATAGCGGAGGCGGTTCACGAGACGGAGATCCCGGCGGGCGTGCTGAACATGGTCACCGGAAAGTCCTCCATGATTAGTGAGCATTTGATAAAGTCGGACGTTATCAGGAAGGTCACCCTGACCGGCTCCGTGCCGATCGGCCGGGAGTTACTGAGGCTCAGCGCCGACGGGATCAAGGCGGTGACGATGGAGCTGGGGGGCCACTCCCCGGTCCTAGTCTTCGAGGACGCGGATATAGAGAAGGCGGCCGAGCTCTGTGTCAGGACGAAATACAGGAACAACGGCCAGGTCTGTATCTCCGCAAGCCGCTTCTACGCCCAGGAGTCGATCGCGGATAAATTTATCGACAGGTTCGTCGAGGTGACGAAGTCCCTCGTGGTAGGCGACGGGCGCGACCCGAAGACCAAGGTGGGGCCGATCGCGAACAAGAGGCGACTGGAGGCGACCGAGCGGCTCGTTGCGGACGCCGTTAAGAAGGGGGCGACAGTAAAATGCGGCGGAAAGAGGCCGGAGGGCTTCGATAAGGGCTTTTACTACGAGCCGACGGTCATCACCGGCGTCGACGACTCGATGGCGATCATGACCGAGGAGCCGTTTTGCCCGGTGGCGCCGATCTCGACCTTCTCGGATATCGAGGACGGACTGAAAAAGGCGAACGCGACCGAGTTCGGACTCGCCGCCTATATCTTCACTGAGAACACGAAGACGATGTTTCTCGCGGCGGAGGGCATAGAGTCGGGGATGGTGGGCGTTAACACGCTCCTTCTCGCCGCTCCGGAGATACCCTTCGGCGGGATAAAGAAGTCCGGGTTCGGAAGAGAGGGTGGATCGGAGGGAGTGGAGTCCTACACCGCTACTAAATATCTAAATATCAAACTGTAAATATTAAACTGTAAATATTAAAATATAAAACGTCAAACTGTAGGGGCCGCAAAAAACTTTTTCAAGATTGCCGCAGCCCGGTGTGCCGATACGGGGTTTCAGATAAGGACAACCCTCCCGTTTTTTGATAGATATTTTAGATAGAATGTTTTAGATAGAACGTTTTCGATAAAAAAATTTCGATAGAACCTTAAAAATCCTACAAGCTCAAAAAATGTCAAAGAAGAAAGAGAAGACAGGGATCAACAAAAACCTCACCAGCTACGCAGACGAGGAGTTCAGTAAATATATGCGCAGGGCCTTTCTCTCCTCCGCCGGTTACGACAAGGAGGATCTCGCCCGTCCGGTCGTGGGGATTGTGGACACGTCATCCGACTACAACACGTGCCACAGGCAGATGCCGGAGATGGTGAGCGCCGTAAAAAGGGGGGTGCTCGAGGCGGGGGGCATCCCCTTCGCATTTCCCACCATATCGTTAAACGAGATACTGACACATCCCACCACCATGTTGTACAGGAATTTGTTGGCGATGGAGACCGAGGAGATGATAACGGCACAACCCATGGACGCCGTTGTCCTCATCGGCGGGTGCGACAAGACCGTCCCCGCCCAGATGATGGCCGCGATATCGGCGAATATCCCGTCGGTCGTCGTCGTTGCCGGATCGATGATGACAGGCTACTGGAGGGGCGAGAGGTTGGGGGCCTGCACCGACTGCAGGAGGATGTGGGCGAGGTATCGGGCCGGGGAGCTGAGTAAAGCCGAGATCGAGGAGGTGGAGGGCTCCCTCGTCTTCACCGGCGGGACGTGCATGGTTATGGGGACGGCCTCCACGATGGCCTGCATGGCCGAGACCCTGGGGATGATGCTCCCCGGGGGCGCGTCGCCCCCCCACGCCTCGGGGGACAGGCTGAAAAACTGCGTCGCATCGGGACGCGCCGCCGTCGGGATGATCGGGAAAAAGGTAAGGCCCAAAGATATTTTAACGAGGGGATCTTTCCTGAATGCGATTACCGTTTTGATGGCGCTTTCCGGCTCGACCAACACGGTCATCCACCTGACGGCCGTAGCTAAGAGGGCCGGGATAGATCTCAAGCTCTCCGACTTTGACGAGATATCGAGGAAGGTTCCGGTCCTCGTGGACTGTAAGCCGGTGGGTAAAGGATACATGGAGGATTTCCACCACGCCGGAGGGCTGCCTACGCTCTTAAGGGAGCTTAAGCCCCACCTCGACCTCAAGGCGAAGACGATAACCGGAAGGAGCCTGGGCTATATGCTGAAAAAGGTTGAGGGGCCCGGTTCCTGGCAGAGCACGATAAGAAACCTCGACGATCCGCTTTATATGAACAGGGACTTCGGGGCGATAAGCGTGTTGACCGGCTCCCTGGCACCTGATGGTGCCGTGATAAAGGCCGCCGCCGCCGACCCGAAGTTCCTACGGCACAGGGGGCCGGCGGTCGTCTTCGACACGCCGGAGGACGCCCAGAGGCGGATCGACGACCCGAGGCTCAAGATCACCCCGGATCACGTGATGGTGCTGAAGAACGCCGGCCCGATAGGGTCGCTCGGGATGCCGGAGGCGGGATCGCTTCCCATTCCGAAATACCTTTCGGAGAAGGGGGTCAAGGATATGGTCAGGGTCTCCGACGGGAGGATGAGCGGGACATCCTACGGGGCCGTTGTCCTCCACGTCTCGCCGGAGACGGCGGTCGGCGGGCCGATAGCCCTGGTCGAAAACGGGGATATGGTCGAGCTCGACGTGGGAAAAAGGATTATAAATATCGAGGTAGGAGATGACGAGCTGAAGGGGAGGAGAGAAAAATTTGTTCCCCCTAAGTCGCCGGAGAGGGGCTGGAAGAGGCTCTTTGTTACGCACGTCCAGCAGGCGCACCTCGGTTGCGACCTCGACTTTCTGTAGGGTTTTCAAGGAGGTCACATGCACGACTCACCCGTGCCCTTTGTGACGACTTGATGTAATATATTTTTGTAACAGATGAAAGGTAAAGTGATATGATCAAAAAGATACTCTTGGGCTTAGGCGTCCTTATCGTTGTGCTGGTATTGCTCTATACGGCGTTGTTTCTGATAATCGAGCCTAAGGCGAACAAGGAGCCGGACAACAACCCCGCCCACTACCTTGCAGAGGTCAAGGCGAATTCCGAGAACAAGGTTCTCGTCTGCGCGGGAGACAGCATCACCCACGGGAGGGTGAGCCACAACTACGTGGACGATCTCGCAGCGCGTCTTTCCGACAAGGGCTTTGACGTGGTGAACGCCGGGATAAACGGCGACCTCGCCTACAACGTGCTTGTGAGGGCCGACGAGATAGTCGCCTGCGATCCCGATTATATATCGATATTCATCGGTACCAACGACGTCCTCGGCTCCCTGGGCGAAAAGCAGGCGGAGGCTCAAATAAAGAAAAAGAACCTTCCCCAGGAGCCCACGGAAGAGTTCTTCCGGGAGTGCCTGACGGAGCTTGTGAAGCGTCTTAAAGAAAATACGGACGCCGAGATAGCCGTCCTCTCGATTCCCCCCGTCGGCGAAGACCACGACCAAGTCCCCTACTTGAGGAGCGTGGAGTACAGCGGGATAATCAAAGAGATCGCAGCGGAGTATGGACTGACCTACATTCCCTTGAGCGAAAAGATGACCGAATATCTTAAGGAGAAGGGGCACGAGCCGGGAGTCTCGTACGAAGGCAAGGGGCAATTCACCTTCGTTATGTACGTTGCCGTCTTGAAGCGCTATGTTCTGGGCAGGAGCTACGACGAGATCTCTGCGGCGAACGGGCTGCTCCTCATGAGCGATCTCGTGCACCTTAACGGCGTGGGCGCCGATATGGTTTCCGATATGATAGAGGATTTTGTGATGAAGAATTAGGCGGACGGCATAAAGAAATTAAGGCCGATTGATCTCCCCGGCGAAAATCAAGAGGGATTATCATACGTTTGCAAATAAGAAAGGGCCGATTCCGATCTATTTCGGAACCGGCCCCGTTTTTTTAAGCTTTAAGCTCTTTGATTCAGCCTAACTTATCACGCTTACCCATTTGCGCCGAAACCTCAAACCTTTAGGTTCTCCCAAAGGGAGGCGTTGGCGTTTCCGAAGCCGCCGCAGAGGGTGGCCACGCCGTACTTGACGTGCTTCATGTCGGTTTTCATTATGTTGTTCAGCGTGACGAGTATCCTCGCGCCGGACTCTCCGAGGGGATGACCCAGGGCAAGTGCGCCTCCCCAGATATTGACGTTTTCAAAGGGGGCATTTTCGGCGATCCCGAGCTCCCTGAGACACGCCAGCGACTGGCTTCCGAACGCCTCGTTAAGCTCCCAGACGCCGATATCCTTTACCTTAAAGCCCGTACGGTCGAGGAGCTTTCTAACGGCGAAGATCGGCCCGATTCCCATCATGGTCGGGTCGCAGCCCGCCATGGCCCCGGCGACGTACTTCAGGGTGTAGTCGAGGCCCAGCTTGTCCGCCTTTTCCCTGTCCATAAGCAGGAGGGCGCAGGCGCCTGCGGTAAGGGGGGATGATGTCGCGGCGGTGACAACGCCGTTCTCCTTGAACGGGGACTGCATGGTGGCCATCTTCTCCATGGAGATGGTCTCTCTTATCCACTGGTCCCTGTCGACCATGAACTTGGTTCCGTCCTCCTCTTCCCCCTCCATCGGCACGATCTCGTTTTTGAACTTGCCGGCCTCTGTGGCCTCGAAGGCCTTCTTGTGGCTCCAAAAGGCCATATTCTCCATGTCCACACGATCGACCTTGTATTCCACCGCCACCTTCTCCGCCGTGGCTCCCATCGGGAGGTCGTTGAAGTCGTACCTCTCCGCAATTCGCGGGGGAATCTCCATGGCGAACATCATCGGCACATGGGCCATGTCCTCCACGCCGGAGGCGATGTAGGTGTCCCCCTCGCCCAGCATGATGGCGCGGGCGGCGTGCTCGGCAGCGGCCATCCCGGAGGGGCACTGCTGGCCGATGCCGTTTGTGGCCACCGATTCGGGATAACCCCCGGCAAGCCACGCACCACGGGCGATGTCGTTCTGTTTGCCCGCCTGGTTGGCGGTACCGCAGTAGACGGCCTCTATCTCCTCCGGCTTTACCTTCGGATTTCTCTTAAATAGGGCGTCGTAGACATTCGTCAACATAACGTCCGGTGTTGTGCTTCTAAGCCACCCCTTTTCGAGGTGCGCCCGGGCGTTAGGCGATCTCACTCCGTCGATAATCACACATTCCTTCATAGAGTAACTCCTTTTTCGATTTGTAATAAGCTTATTTTGCCTACATTTTCTTGAAAGAAACGGCACTTTTCCTATCTAAACTAACACATTTCAAACTGAATGGCAATTCATTTCTTCATTTTTTTATGACATTCTTTTTTACCATATTGTTTGACATTGATATAACCGAATTGTAAAATAGCGAGTTGGGAGCTGACTTGAAACGAAACAGACCCCGTCCGGGGATATGAAATTTTACTTAATGTGAGGAGAATCATGAAGATTACGGTACTGGGTGGAAGCCCGAAGGGCCAAAAGAGCAACACGATGCAGTATATGAACTACATAATGAAGCACTTCCCGGAAAATGAGTACACAATCTTCAATATCGGCTACGAATCGGATCGGCTGGACACGAAGCCGGAGTTTTTCAAGGAGGTAATCGACAACATCAAAAATACCGACGCCATATTCTGGGTTTACCCGATCCACTACTTCCTCGTCCCATCGAGGATGAAGAGGTTCATCGAGCTCTGCTTCGAGAATAAGGCGACCGCCGCCTTCAAGGGTAAGTACGCCACCGCCATAACGACTTCAATGCACTTCTTCGACCACACGTCCTTAAACTACATCCACGCCATATCGGAAGACCTGGGCATGAGCTTCGTCACACCTTTTTCGGTGATGTTCAACCAGCTGACGGAGTTTAGAACGCGAAAGAACCCACCCCTCTTCGCCGAGGATTTCTTCAACCACGTGAGGAACAAGATACCCACGCCGAGAGAGTATACTCCGGTGAATCACGATGTGCCGAAGTACTCGCCCTCCAAGGTCAAAGAGAGCTCCAAGGAGAAGGATTACAGGATACTTCTCTTGACAGACCAGAAGAAGGGAGATGTCAATCTCGGCCGGATGGTCCACACATTCGTCAGGTCGTTGGATAGCGAGGTGGAGGTGGTAAACTTAAACGAGATAAACCTCCTCGGGGGGTGCACCAACTGCCTCATGTGCGCCTACGACGGTATATGCGCCTACGACGACGATATGAACCACATCTACAGGGAGAAGATGCTCCCGGCCGACGCGATTGTCTACGCGGGGACGATAGTGGACAGGTATCTCTCGAGCCGGTGGAAGCTCTTCTTCGACCGCTTCTTCGTCAACGCCCACAGGCCCACGCTTACTGGAAAGCAGGGGGGATTTATCGTCTCCGGGCCGCTTTCACAGATCCCGAACCTGAAGCAGCTCTTCCTATGCTTCGGAGAGACCTTCGGGCTCAACATCAACGGCTTCGTGACGGACGAGGAGAAGGACTCGACCAAGGTAACCGCCCTCCTCGAGGACCTCGCCGACAGGGTAATCACAAACCTGGAGACCGGCTACAGCGCCCCGCCGACGTTCCTCGGGGTGGGGGGGCACAAGATATTGAGGGACATCAACTTTGCGGCGCGGTTTATCTTTGTGGAAAACCACAAGTATTACGTAGAGCACAACCTATTCGACTTCCCCCACGGTCAGAGAAAGATGCGGATCATGGGGAGGATCATCCCGCCGCTGATGAAGATCAAGGGGTTCAGGAAGAAGTTTCAGGCCGGCATGAACGACAACATGATAGCCCCGCTGATCAAGGCGCTGGACGAGTAGAGAGTCGCAGAAAATATAAATATTGAGGGGGTAGGTTGCGGCATTAAATAGGCAGGAGTTGCAATACAGCTTCGAGGGGGAAAGGTGGAGTTGTTGATGAAATCAAGCGGTGGTAATATTAATATAATGTGGTAATATGATGT
>Ga0180431_10000873_pt1 | contig 42650 bp, 41 predicted proteins | sample SS_ome_11_FD_132459 | JGI IMG/M metagenome (GOLD analysis project Ga0180431, IMG submission 132459) | Hypersaline lake sediment archaeal communities from the Salton Sea, California, USA - SS_1_MS_1 metaG | ecosystem: Environmental > Aquatic > Non-marine Saline and Alkaline > Hypersaline >... | reverse complement strand
GCCTACTGCTCAACTTCAACGTCAAACTGCTCAAGGATGGTATCCGTCGTTTCATCATGACCTAACCATTCCTCTATATCTCTCTGCGTGTCTCTGTGTCTCCTCTGTGTGACTCAGTGTAAACACCTCACGCTCGACGTCTGACGCTTGACACTCGACTCTCAACTTCTTCTCTGTGTATCTCTGCGTCTCCTCTGTGTAACTCTGTGTAAACGCCTAACGCTTGACGTTTGACGTTTGACGTTTGACGCTACAGGATCTCAATCTCCCAATCCACCACCTGCACCTCCGGGTGGTAGGTCTCAATCCAGCGCACGGCCCGCTCGAGGACCGTGTGGGCGCGGCCGGCGTCGTTGGCGACGGTGACGAAAGCCACCTCGGCCGACTGCCACACATCGTTGGATCCCACCTCGGCGGTGGCCAGGTTGAACTCGCGGCGCAGGCGCTTCAGAATCGGCTTGAGGATGCTGCGCTTGCCCTTGAGCGAGCCGTTGCCCGGCAGATGCAATTCGACGCTACAGGCACCGATGATCATACCACCACCCCACTAAACCCGTCCATTCCACTCCCCCGTCGCATACTTATCCGCCCGCAGCTTCCCTGCCCAGACCCGCTCCGCGTCCGTCAGCGCGCCCGGCTCCAGGTGCAGGTTCAGCGCCCCGGCGAAGCCCGCCACCACCGCGCCGGCCACTTCGTCCCACGTCACCGGCCGGCCCAGCGCCTCCTCAACCGTGGTGGCGCGGGCACGCACGCGAACGGGATCGGGACGCGCGGCCAACAGCGGGCAGATGCGCGCGACGTCGCCGGTGAGCGGCACCGCGCCATGCTGGAGCACGGTCGACGAGGCACGCATCTGAGCGCTCCCGATCAGCTTCCGCCCACCGGCCGTCACCTCGTAATCCGAGGGCACCTCGAAACAGACCGGGCCATCGAGGCGATGGTTCTCCGCCCGTTGATCGGCCGCCAGGCCCGCCACGCCCAATCCTTCGAGCCCGGCCATCAGCCCGGCGCTAAGCCGCCGGTAGCTCTCGACGATGCCCCCGGCCACGCGCGGCTCCGTCTCCGGCGCGACCACGCTGTAGGTTAGCTCATCCACATGGAGGATGGACTTTCCGCCCGTGGGCCGGCGCACGAGGTCGAACCCCGCGCCCTCCAGGCGCTCGATGTCCACGTCGGCCATGGACTGCCCCCGGCCCAGCGACAGGCAGGGCGGCTCCCAAGCATAGAGCCGGAGCGTGGGCGGGACCCGCCCATCGGCGACCGCGCGCAGGATCGCCTCGTCCATCGCCATGTTGCCCGCCCCATCGGCCGTCCCCGACCGGATCAGCCGCCACGTTGCGCGGGGATACCCCCCAAGAAACCAGGTTTTTTCCGAAAAAGCTGGTTTCTGAAGACCTGAGTTCCGATGACTTGGTTTCTGATCTGACATCTCCGAAAAACCTGGTTTCTGAAACGGCACGTCACTGCGTTGTGTGCCTTACTACGAACGCACAACACGAGATTTGCCACACAGGTGTGGCATTGTATAATTGTAGCATCATCCTGCGTAAGGAGCAAAGATGCCAACGTGTGCCTATTGTGATGCCAATGCGTTCTTCCGCGATCGGGAAAGCGGCACGTACCTGTGTCCCGTCCACGCCTGGCTGGAGGTGACCGGACCGCGCCGGGACGCCCCCCGGCCGCCGCTCACCATCCGGCCCACGACGCCCGCCGACAAGGCGCGCATCGCCGAACTGGCCGACTACTTCTGGGGCGAGGTCGAGGTGGATTGCTTCGACCACATCTACCAGGTGGATGAACTGCCCGCCTACGCCGCCTGCGACGGGGACGAGATCATAGGCCTGGCCAGCTACGCCCGCGAGGGTGACGCGCTCAACCTGGTGATGCTCAATGTCCTGCCCCGCTGGCAGGGCCGCGGCGCGGCCAGTAGCCTGATTGAGGCAGTGGTTCAGGAAGCGCGATCCGCAGGCGCGCAACGCGTCATCGTCGCGACGACCAACGACGACCTGCTGGCGCTGGGGCTCTACCAGCGGCTGGGATTCATCATCACCGGCGTGCTGGTGGGCAAGCTGGTCGAGCACCACGGCGGGGTCGAGTTGGGATTCGACGGCATCCCCGTGCGCGACGAGATCCAACTGGCACTGCGCCTGTGAGCGAGCACCCTATCGTCGCGATCACGCTGGGCGACCCGGCCGGCGTGGGCCCGGAGGTCACCGCCCGGGCACTGGCGCAGGACGCGGTCCGGGACTGCTGCCGGCCGCTCGTCGTGGGCGACGCGGGCGTGCTGGCGCAGGCCATGGCGCTGGTGGGCGCCCCGCTGGCCGCTCACGCCGTCGCCGCGGTGGCCGAGGCGCGCTTCGATCCCGCCGCGCCCGACGTGTTGGATCTGCACAACGTGGACTTCCCGGCGCTGCAGATAGGCCGGGTCTCGGCGGCCGCCGGACGGGCCGCGGTGGACTACGTGGAGCGGGCGGTCGAGTTGGCCCAGGGCAGGCAGGTGGACGCCATCGCGACCGGCCCGATCAACAAGGCCGCGTTGCGCGCCGCCGGCGTCCCCTACATCGGGCACACAGAGCTGCTAGCCGCCCTCACCGGCGAAGCCCGGGTGACGACGATGCTGGCGACCCCGGGGCTGCGCGTGGTTCACGTTACACGCCACGTGCCGCTGCGCGAGGTAGCGGCACACATCACGCACGAGCGAGTGCTGGAGACGATCCGCCTGACCGACGCCGGGCTGCGGGGCATGGGCATCCCGCGCCCACGGCTGGCCGTGGCGGCGCTCAACCCCCACGGCGGCGACGAGGGACTGATCGGGCGGGAGGAGCTCGACATCATCGGGCCGGCGATCCAGGACGCCCAGGCAGAGGGCATCCAGGCCCACGGCCCCATCCCGGCCGACTCCGTGTTCTTCCGTGCCATCCGGGGCGAGTTCGACGCGGTGGTGGCCATGTACCACGACCAGGGTCACATCCCGATCAAGACCCACGGCTTCGAGCGCAGCGTGACGGTGACCCTGGGCCTGCCCATCGTGCGCACGTCAGTGGATCACGGGACAGCCTTCGACATCGCCTGGCAGGGAACCGCCAGCGAGGACAGCATGGTCGAGGCGATCCGCCTGGCGGCCCAGATGGCGCAGACACGGGCCGTCCCCAGTTCGTAGTGAGGCACGCAGGTCCGCCGGAGTGCCGTCGGGACCCAGTTCGTAGTGAGGCACGTAGGTCCGCCGGAGTGCCGTCCCCGGTTCGTAGTCAGGCACGCAGGTCCGCCGGAGTGCCGTCGGGACCCAGTTCGTAGTCAGGCACGTAGGTCCGCCGGAGTGCCGTTCCCAGTTCGTAGTCAGGCACGCAGGCCCGCCGGAGTGCCGTCCCCAGTTCGTAGTCAGGCACGCAGGCCCGCCGGAGTGCCGTCCCCGTTCGTAGTCAGGCACGTAGGTCCGCCGGAGTGCCGTTCCCAGTTCGTAGTGAGGCACGTAGGTCCGCCGGAGTGCCGTCCCCGTTCGTAGTCAGGCACGTAGGTCCGCCGGAGTGCCGTCGGTGCACACTTGCGTCCTGGGGCCTTGTGTGGTATAAAGTGAGGTATGCCCCCGTAGCTCAGCTGGATAGAGCACCGGCCTCCGAAGCCGGTTGCCCGCGTTCAAGTCGCGGCGGGGGTACTTCTTTTTCCGACAGGACCAAGGGCCATTAGCACCAGCCAGTCACGTATGGCGACGCCGGCCTCGTCTCCCGTCAAGTCAAGCGCGCCCTGAAATACAGTAGCGCCCCATTCTCGCCGGGCAGGCTCTCGAATTCGAAGCCGTGATCCTGGCACATATCCCTCAGCTCCGACTCCGAATACAGCTTGCCCCGGATCGTGCTCCGAAGCGCGTTTCTCTCCGGGACCGGGACGCTACACACAAAGACCCCGCCGGGTGACAGAACCCGCCTGGCCTCTCGCACAACCGCCCGCGCGTCGTCGAAGAAGTTCAGCGACAGGATGCACAGGCACGCGTCGAAGACGCCGTCGTCGAAGGGCAGGTCGTCCGCGCTCACCGCGTAGAACTCGGCATCCTCGAAGCCAGCCGATCCGAAGCGCTTCATCGCCTTGCCCAGGAGTCCAGGGCTGACGTCTGTGCCGGTAAACAGGTTGTCGTTGCTGAGGAAATGGACCGCGCTACCGCTGCCCGTCCCCAACTCGAGGACCCGCTTTCCGTGGACGTCTGCTAGCACCTGGCCGAGGATCTCGGCGTGCTTGTGTATGTCCGCCCCGAGCATCCTGGGGAAGACGGAACGGCGCATGCTAAAATCGTACAGGAATGAAAAGCAGTCCCCAAGCCAGGGCCTGGCTTGCTTCACGCCGCCTCCGTCCTCAACGACGTAATGCAATCCTTGCCTGGTGACAACGTCGATGCCCGGCTTGAGCTTAGCCATGCGCTACGGCCCTCCCGCGATTGGGTAGATAGGTGGTCAAGAAAAAACCCTCCCTTGATGGTTGATACACGTCTTCGAGCGCGAATTCACGCGTGCAGCTTCGTCCGATCTCTGTCACTACCTGCCTCCAAGAGGGGCATTATACACGATCCTGGCCGATTTGCAGCGCCCTTGCACTATCAGGCGCGCGATGTACAATAGGTCCCCGGACATCAACCTGGTTTCTGACATGCAGAGAGGCTGACACGGATATGCACAGACTTGTCCCACCACACGGAGGAGAACTGAAGCCGCTGCTGTTGCAGGACGCCGAACTGGAGAAGGCCCAGCGCCGGGCACAACAGCTACCCAAGGTGCATCTGAACTCCAAAGAGGTCTCCGACCTGATCATGCTGGCTATGGGGGCCTTCAGCCCGCTGGACGGGTTCATGGCGCAGGCGGATTACTTGGGCGTAGTCCGCGACATGGCGCTGAAGGACGGCACCCTGTGGCCGATACCGGTCACACTGTCCGCCACAGGCGAGCAAGCACAAACGCTGGTGGAAGGGCAGGACGTCGCCCTGTGCGACGGCCAGACCGGCGACGTGCTGGGCACCATGACCCTCCGCGAGAAGTACGGATATGACCGGCGGCCGGAGGCGGTACACGTGTTTCGGACGGACGACGAGGCACATCCTGGCGTGAAGCGCGTGCACGCCCAGGGGGACGTCTACCTGGGCGGTCCCGTGCGGGCGTTCAGCGAGGGGACCTATCCCCAGCGGTTTCCCGAGTTCGCCAGGCCCGCCGAGACCCGGCAGATATTCGCCGCGCGCGGCTGGTCCACGGTCGCGGCGTTTCAGACGCGGAATCCTATGCACCGATCCCACGAGTATCTCACCAAGATCGCCATGGAGGTCTGCGACGGGGTGTTCATCCACCCCATCGTCGGGGCCCTGAAGCCCGGCGACGTCCCGGCCGACGTCCGCATGGCGTGCTATCACGCATTGCTCGACACGTACTATCCCCGAGACCGGGTGGTCATGAAGGTGTATCCGATGGAGATGCGCTACGCGGGACCGAGGGAGGCCGTGCTGCACGCCATCATCCGCCAGAACTTCGGCTGCAGCCACATCATCATCGGGCGCGACCACGCCGGGGTGGGTAAGTACTACGGCCCCTTCGACGCCCAGCACATCTTCGACGAGCTACCTCCAGGAGCGCTGGCCATCAAGCCGCTGAAACTAGACTGGACCTTTTGGTGTTATAGGTGTGGGGGGATGGCTTCGATGCGGACCTGTCCCCATGCCAGGGAGGATCGCTGCCTGATAAGCGGAACCGAGCTAAGGCGCATGCTCGCGGCGGGCGAGCCGGTGCCGCCCGAGTTCAGCCGGCCCGAGGTACTGGATATACTCACCACCTACTACAGCAACTCGCCGACTTGCTGATTGGCTGACTTGCCAGGAGAAAACTCAAGTGAAAAATGTCGTGCTGTTGACCATAGACACGCTCAGGCAGGACATCCTGGGATGCTACGGCAATCCAGACGGCCTGACGCCGTTCATGGACGCGCTGGCGGAGAAGTCCGTCCGCTTCACCAGGACTCAGGCCATCGCCCCCTATACCCAGGCGTCCTTTCCAGGGATCCTGACCTCGTCCTACTTCTTCGACTACCCGCGATCCAAGCGGCTCTCGCCCCGGCGAACGCTGGTATCCGAGGTTCTGCAGAAAGCCGGTGTGCTCACCGCGGCGTTTCACTCCAATCCCTACCTGTGTGACTACTTCGGGTGGAACAGGGGCTGGGATCACTTCTACGATTCCATGGACGACGAGGTCACCCCGGCCAGTCCCTACACAAAGGGGAACGTGATCAATCGGAAGGTGGACCGGTGGCTTTCGGCCAACGTCCACGGCCAGGATAGCGCCCCTTTCTTCATCTGGGTCCACTACATGGACGTGCACGAACCTTACGTCCCCGACAGAGCCTACATCGACGCGGTGGATCCGTCCATCCGTCTCTCCGAGGACGAGATGCTCGCCCTCTTCAAGGAGGTCATTCTCCCACGGGACGTCTCCGATCCAGACACCGTGCGCCTGCTGTACAAGCTCTACTGCGCTCACGTGCGCGAGGTGGACGGCTACGCCGGGGAACTGTTCGGCGTCTTGGACAGGCACGGCGTGCGAGAAGACACCGTGCTGATGGTCACGGCGGACCACGGAGACGAGTTCGCGGATCACGGCGGGCTGTCGCACGATGGGAAGATGTACGCGGAACTCGTCAGTACCCCGCTGCTGGTGTACGACGGCGGCTCCGAGGCCGGACAGGTCTGCGACACGCTGGTGAGCGGGCTAGATATCTCCCCCACGCTCGTGCACTTCTTCGGATTGGCGCCGGTGCAGGATTTCCAGGGACATTCCCTGTTTCCGCTGGACGCATACCCGGAGGGCGGATGCTACGGCGAGGCCATCGGTAAGCTGACGCACCGGATACAGCCCACAGACAAGCCGGCCTACTTCTACCGCGAGGGAGACGTCAAGATCATGTACCGCGAGGAAGGCGAGCGCTGGGAGATGTACGACCTGCACGCCGACCCTGGAGAACAGACCAACATCGTGGACACCTCGCCGCTGGCGGAGGAGATGAAGGGGAAACTGAGACCCCGGATCGGCCGGGAGCCAAGATAGCGACGCATACGGAGGGCCACTACTTGGCCAATCATTACACAGAGCTTCACAGAGCGATCCACAGAGTCTCACAGAGAGAAGAGAGGAAGAGGCAAGGGTCTGCCTCTGTGAGTCTCTGTATCCCCACGTGATCCCCTAGGTAGCAACCACGGAGGAAACAAATGCCCAAGACGACACTGACGATGACACGGATTGAAGAGATCAAGCAGAAGATAGAGAGATCGAAACAGGTCTTTCAGACGGCCTACGACAGGTTCGACGTGCACGACATGCGCCTGATATGGTCGGGCGGGAAAGACAGCACCCTGACCCTGTGGATCTGCAAGCAGTTCTGCCGGGAGAACGACCTGCCATTGCCCAGGGCCTTCACGATTGACGAAGGTGACGCGTTCGAGGAGATCGACGCGCTTCTCAAGCACTACGCCCAGGAGTGGCAACTCGAGCTCGATTGGGGCCGAAACGAGGACGTGCTCAGGGCGGCCGGGCACCAACTCGGGGCCGACTTGCGCGTGGCCGACCTGAACGAGAGAAACCGGCAGGAGATCGCGCGGATTGGCTTCGACCTGGAGCGCTTTCCGTTTGAGGCCGAATCATATGTGGGCAACCACCTGATGAAGACGGTCGTGTTCAACACCTATGTCGAGGACAATGACGTCCAGGCGGTCTTCCAGGGCCTGCGATGGGACGAACACGCGGCGCGACGAGACGACGCATACTGCGATACCGTGGAGGCTGCCGAGTTGGTCCCCGCGCATGCCCGCTACCGTCCGATCCTGCACTTCACGGAGCGGGACGTCTGGGACACCACCCTGTATTTCGATATCCCCTATTGCCCCCTCTACGAACAGGGCTATCGTTCCCTGGGCGCTAAGACGACCAGCCTGAAGACCAGCGACGTCCCCGCCTGGGAGCAGGACTTAGAAAACACGGAGGAGCGCGCCGGCAGGCGACAGGACAAAGAGAAAACCATGGCCAGGCTCAGGATGCTCGGCTACATGTAGCCCGATTTGCCGACTCACCGATCTGCCCATTTGTCATTTGTTCATTTTCTAATTTGCTCATTCCTACAGGGTGCCTCCCAGCCCCCACGGGCAGAACTCGGACTCGCCCACGCCCTGCGCTTCGCTCTTGGACGGTTGGCCCGAGGCTACCGCGACCACCCGGTCGAGCAACTCCGCGGCCACGTCGCCCAGCGCCGTCCCCTCCAGGACCGCGCTGGCGTTCACGTCCATGTCGTCAACCATGCGCCGGTAGGTGTCTGAGTTGCTGCTGACCTTGATACAGGGCGCTAGCCTGGAACCGAAGACCGATCCACGCCCCGTGCTGAAGAGCACCAGATTGCAGCCACCGCCTACCTGGCCGGTCACCGAGATCCAGTCGTTGCCCGGTGAGTTCATGAAGGTCAGACCACGAGCAGTCACCGGCTCGGCGTAGTCGTAGACGCCGGTGAGCGGCGTGCTGCCGCCCTTGGCCACGGCACCCACCGATTTCTCATAGATGGTCGTCAGCCCACCGGCCTTGTTCCCCGGGCTGGGATTGTTGTCCATGCGGATCCCCAGCCGTTGCGTGTGCGCCTCCCACCAGCGCACGTGCGCCATCAGCGCCTCGACGAGCTCCTGGCTCACGGCCCGGCGCGCCAGCAGGTGCTCAGCGCCGTAGATCTCCGGCGTCTCCGCCAGGAGCACGGTGCCCCCCTGCCGCACCACCTCGTCCGCCACCAGTCCTATGGCCGGGTTAGCCGTCACGCCGGACCAGCCGTCGCTGCCACCGCACTGCAGCGCGACCACCAACTCGGACACGGGCTGCGCGCTGCGGACGGTCGCGTTGACCGTGGGCAACAACCCCTCCACGGTCGCGATGCCGGCCTCCACCGTCTTGCGGATGCCGCCCAACTCCTGGATCAGCAGCGCCGGCGGGCACCCCGGCGGGGCGTTCCCGCAGTGACACAGGTCATACGTCTCGACCAGCGTGCCGATCTGGTTGACCTCGCACCCCAGACCCACGAGCACACAGGCACCCACGTTTGGATGGCGGGCGACGCCGGCCAGCGTGCGTTGGAGAAACACGTAGTCCGGGCTGCCGATGCGGCTCGAGCAGCCGGATTGATGGACGAACGCGACCACGCCGTCCACGTTGCGGTAGGGGGCCAGCCGTTCCGGTGCGAAGGCGTGGGCGATCTCCAGCGCCGCGTGGGCCGAGCAATTGACGCTGGAGATCACGGCGACGACGTTGCGCGTCCCCACACGCCCGTCGGCCCGCCTGTAGCCCATGAAGGTCCGGCGCTCGCGCTCCGGCACGGGCACCACCGGCCGCACGCCCGCGCCGGAATCCAGCGCCCGGGCGAAGTCCTGCACGCCCAGGTTGTGCGTGTGCACGTGCTCGCCGGGCGATATCGCCCGGCTGGCAAAGCCGATCAACTGGCCGTAGCGCCGCACCGGCTCATCCGCCGCGATCTCGCGCAGGGCGATCTTGTGCCCGCTGGGGATGGGCTGGCGCACGCGCACCCGCGCACGCGGGCCGGGGCGGCCGGTCGTGCCGGCGGGCCGCTCGATCTCCAGCACCACGCCCGCCTGCAGGGCGATCTTGGCGATGGCCACGTTGTCCTGGGGATGCAGGTGCACGGCCACGTCTTGGAGTTGCACACAGGTGCGGGCAGGGATGCCCGCGGTCCGCGACGCTCGACGTCTTGTGTTGTCCACGGATGGAGACGCGCCTATGCCTTCGTCCGCGCCTGCACCTTCGCCAGGTCCTCCAGCACGGTGACGACGCCCGAGTGGTCCATGTCACCCCGCCCCGCGGCCAGCATGGCCGCGAACAGCTCGTGCACCAGGCTGGTCACTGGCAGCGGCACGCCGTAGTCGTTGCCCGTCTTCATGATGATGTTCAGGTCCTTGAAGTGGAACCTGGCCTTGAAACCGGGCTGGAAATCGCCCTGGATCACGCGCGGCCCGCGCACGTCCGACACCCGCGACTGGGCGTAGCCACCGCTCAACACCTGGTGGACGATAGCCGGGTCCACGCCTGCCTTCGCCCCCAGCACCAGGGCCTCGGCCATCCCCACGATGTTGAGCGCTACCTGGATCTGATTGCACGCCTTCACCGTCTGGCCAGCGCCGTTGGGACCGCACAGCGTGATGGTCTTGCCCATCACCTCGAAGATCGGCATCACGTCGTTGAACGTGTCCGCTTCCCCGCCGACCATGATGGACAGCGTGGCGTTGATGGCCCCCACGTCCCCGCCGCTCACTGGCGCGTCCAGGCATCTCACGCCCTTTTCGGCCATCGCCTCGGCCACCTCAACGGCCACACTGGGGGCGATCGTGCTCATGTCCACGTAGATGTCCCCCGCGCTCACCCCCTCGATGAGGCCATCGCGGCCCAGGGCGACGAGTTGCACGTCAGGGGAATCGGGCAACATGGTGATGATAACCTGGCCGCCTTGGGCGACCTCCTTGGGTGAGAAGGCCTCCTCCGCGCCAAGCGACACCAGTTCCTGCACCGGCTCGCGGTTCAGGTCGTGGACAACCAGCTCGTAGCCGGCGTCCAGCAGGTGCTTGACCATGGGACGCCCCATGATCCCGAGGCCAACGAATCCGATTCTAGGCTTCGACATATCAGTCCTCCTGTAGTGCTGTACGAAACCAGGTTTCTTCCGAGAAACCTGGTTTCTGATCACGTATAACTCAATGCAACGCGCGGCGGATGTCCTCCGCGATCAGCGGGCCGGTGAGGCGATGCTTCTCCAGCAGTTCGTCCGCCAGCCCCGATTCACCGAACACGTCACGCACGCCCAGGCGCAGCAGAGGCGCGCGCCTCGCGATCTCCGCCGGACTGGAACAGTCCGCCGGGTTGGAACAACCCGCCACACACTCCGCGATGGCGCTCCCCAGCCCGCCGATGATACTGTGCTCCTCGACGCTCACCAGCAACGGCACGTCGCCCGCCACGCGACGCACCATCTCCTCATCCAGCGGCTTGATCGTCGACACGTTGACCACCTGGGCTTCGATGCGATCCTTTGCCAGGGACTCTGCTGCGTCCAACGCCTTGCACACCATGTGCCCGGTGGCGAAGATGGCCACGTCGCCACCCTCGCGGAGCGTCCTCGCCTTGCCGATCTCGAACCGATACCCATCGTCTAGCAGGCAGGGCACAGGGTAACGGCCCAGGCGCATGTAGACCGGGCCAGGCCAATCGGCGATGGCGAACGTGGCCTGGCGCGTCTCGAAAGCGTCTGCTGGCGAGATGACGGCCATGTTAGGTAAGCCCCGCATGATGGAGACGTCCTCCAGAGACTGGTGGCTAGCGCCGTCAGGCCCCTGGGTCAGACCGGCGCTGGATCCCACCAGCTTCACCGGCAGCGAAGGATAGGCGATCTGGGTGCGGACCGGCATATAGCACACGCCGGTGATGAACATGGCAAAGCTGTTGCAGAAGGGGATCAGTCCCGAGGCCGCCATCCCCGCGGCCGTGCTCACCATGTCGGCCTCCGAGATGCCGACGTCAAGGAAGCGCTGAGGGAAGGCATCGCGGAAGCGGACGGTACGAGTGGACTTGTATAGGTCCGCGTCGAGCACGACGACCTCCTGGCGCTGTGCGCCGAGTTCGAGCAGCGCCTCGCCGAAGGCGTCACGCGTCTGGGTCAACGGCCGCGAGCGCTCAACCCGTGGACCGCCCCCCACCGCATGAGAGGGCGCCTTGCGCACAGCATCTTGCTGGCTCGATGTCCGCGTCATCGTCTCTCCTCCTCTATCGCTCCCAATGCGCGCTCCAACTCGCCCATCGCACGCCCGAATTGCCCCTCATCAAGGGACGCGTTGTGAAACTGCGGTTGGCCCTCGATGAACGAGATGCCTTTCCCTTTGACCGTGTTGGCGACGATGACGCTGGGTTGCTGGTCCTGCGCATCCGCCCAGTCCAGCGCGTCACAGATCGCGCGCATGTCGTGCCCGTCGATCTCCACGGCGGCCCAGCCGAAGGCGGCCCACCGCTCCGCCAGCGGGTCCAGCAGCTTGCCACAGGCCGTCTCATCCATCGCCTTCAAGCCGTTCCGATCGACGATGGCCACCACGTTCCCCAGGCACTGCTTGGCCGCCGTCATCACCGCCTCCCAGACCTGTCCCTCCTGCAGCTCGCCATCGCCCAGCAGGCAGTACACATTGTACGAGATGCCCAGGACACGGCTGGCCAACGCCATGCCGTTGGCGTAGGACAGGCCCTCGCCCAACGCGCCCGTGCATCCCTCGATGCCCGGCGTCTCGCGCATAGCCGGATGCCCCTGGAGACGGCTGCCGAGGAACTTCAGCGTGGGCAGTTCCTCCAATGGCAGGACGCCCAGCATCCCGAGCGCCGCGTACTGCGCAGGCACCGAGTGGCCCTTGCTCATCAGGAAACGATCCCGTCCCGGCCAATCCGGGTTCTTGGGATCGTAGCGCATCTTGTAGAAATAGAGCGCTGCGACGATGTCGGCCGCCGACAGCGAACCGCCAAAGTGGTGCGTCTTGTCTGGTCCCATCATAGCGACGATCTGCAGCCGCAGCCTGGCCGCCTTGAGACGCAATTGATATAGCTCATCTGCTGCAACCATTCGCTTCTCCTAGATCGCGGTCCACCCGCCGTCTACCAAGAGCGTGTGCCCGGTGATGAAATCCGACGCCGGGCTGGCCAGGAACACCACCGACCCGACCACGTCCTCCGGCTCGGCCACCCGCCCGAGGGGGATCCGGCGCACCACCTCCTCGCGGACGGCCTGATCCTCGAGAAGCGCCGCGACGAGGGGCGTCCGCACGAAGGTGGGCGCGATGGCGTTCACGTTGATCCCGTGCGCCGCCCATTCCAGTGCCAGCACGCGTGTCAGGTTGACGACGCCTGCCTTGGCCGCGCAGTAAGCGATGCGCTGATAGTAGCCCACCAGGCCGATCTGGGAGGCGACGTTGATGATCTTGCCCTGAGACTGCCGGCCACGCTGCCCATCCCCAGCTCGCTCGATCATATGCCGCCCCACCGCCTGCGAGCAGAACATGACGCCCTTCAGGTCCGTGTCCACGACCTGATCCCAGGCCTCCTCGGTCACGTCAACGGCATACTGGCGGATATTGATGCCCGCGTTGTTGACCAGGATATCGATGTGGCCCCACTCATCCGTGATCCGCTCGACCATCGCGTGGATGGAGGGCACCTGCGTCACGTCGAGGGGCACCGTCAGCGCCCGGCGACCGGTCGCCCGAACTTCCGCCGCTGTCTCCTCAGCGGCGCTTTCTGTGCCGGGCAGATCTGTGACGGCCACGTCAGCCCCCGCGTGCGCCAGAGCGATGGCAAACGCACGCCCCATGCCTCTCCCGGCTCCTGTCACGACGGCAGTGCGGCCATCGAGACGAAACGTACAAGTTTCCATGAAATGTACCCCCTCCCTATCCTACAAGAGGACAAGCGCAAGCCCACAAAGGGGCAGGCGCAAGGCCTGCCCCTACACCAGACAGAATCGGACGTCCTAAACTCCGCCCGACTCACGCATGCTCCTCGACACAGTGATTGGTCAGTTGCCCGATCCGCTCTACCTCCACAGTCACCACGTCGCCGTCCCTCAGGAACACCTGCGGGGAGCGAAAGACCCCCACGCCGTGGGGCGTGCCCGTGGCGATCACGTCACCCGGGAACAGGGAGCACGCCTGGCTGATGGTCTCGATCAGTTGGCGCACGCCCCAGATCATCTCGGCGGTCGTGGAGTCCTGTAGACAGTCGCCATTGACCGTGCAGCGCAAGCGCAGATCCTGCGGATCGGGGATCTCGTCCCGGGTGAGCAGCCAGGGCCCCAGTGGGCAGAAGGTATCCAGCGATTTGCCCCGCACCCACTGTTTGTCGCCGAACTGCAGGTCCCTGGCGCTCACGTCGTTGCACACGGTGTAACCGGCCACGTAGTCGAGGGCATCGGCGGCCGGGACGCGTCGAGCGGTGCGGCCTATGACCACAGCCAACTCGACCTCGTAGTCCACCCGGCTGGTGAGCGCCGGGTCCCAGCGAATGGCATCGCCCGGCCCGACCACGGATGAGGGGAACTTGGCAAACAAGATCGGCGCTTCGGGCGGCTCGATGTTCTGCTCCCGGCAATGATCCATGTAGTTCAGGCCAATGGCGACGACCTTGGACGGGTTAGGTACCGGCGCCATCAACCGGACCTCCGATAGCGGAACCGTGGCCACTGCGTTTGTCGGATTGGAACCATCCGCCGCATCGTGCGCCAGTTCTCGGCCCAGTTGCATGGCTCCTTCCCCACGCTGGAGGAAGCTCAGCATGTCGGACGGCAGGCGGCCGTCGCTGGCCACCGCCAGGTCAATCACCCGATCGTCCTGTACCGCGCCGAGACGGGCGTCAGTTCCAGTCGTGAACGTGATAAGCTTCATAGTGTTCTCTCATGCCTCCTGTTCCGATGCGTATCGAGATTCATCCGTACGACGAAAACCGGTATCCAGAACCTGTCAGGTCTTGACCTGCACGTTCCAGTGGCTGTCGCCGCGCAGCCCAATCCGGGCATTGGGTCCCGCCACCTGTTCCGTGATCCGAGGGGTTGCACAAAGCAGAGCCGCACGGGCCACACTGGTCCATCGGCTCCCAGAAACTTTCACTATCATACCGTGTTGTATGGAATAGCGCAAACCGCGCGAACCGGAATCCACCGGATTGGAGCAATCCGCATCCCAAGGAGGAGTTGGAATGGACTTATTCGACAAGTGCTGGGCCTACACCCAGGCGAAGGAGGCTCAGGCGTCCGGCCTCTATCCCTACTTCATCCCCCTCACCGACAGCGAGGGCACGGAGGTCACCGTCGGAGACCATCGCCTGATCATGATCGGCTCCAACAACTACCTGGGGTTGACCACGCACCCCAAGGTACGCCAGGCCGCCATCGAGGCGACGCAACGCTACGGGACCAGTTGCACGGGGTCCCGCTTTCTCAACGGCACGCTCGAGCTGCACCTCGAGTTGGAGCGGCGATTGGCCAAGTTCATAGGCACTGAGGCGGCGTTGGTATTCTCCACCGGCTACCAAACCAACGTGGGCACCATCTCGGCGCTGGTAGGCCGTGGCGACTTCGTCATCACCGACAAAGACGATCACGCCAGCATCGTGGATGGTTGCCGGCTGGCCTACGGCGAGATGCGCCGCTTTCGCCACAACGACCTGGCCCACCTGGAGCGCGTCCTGGCAGGGCTGCCGGAGGACACGGGCAAGCTGGTGGTCGTGGACGGTGTCTTCAGCATGGGCGGCGACATCGCGCCCCTGCCGGAGATCGTACCACTGTGCCACAAGTATGGCGCGCGGCTGATGGTGGACGACGCCCACTCCGTCGGCGTGTTGGGCGGCGGACGAGGCACGGCCGCCCACTTCGGCGTCACCGATGAAGTGGACCTGACGATGGGCACGTTCAGCAAGTCCTTTGCCAGCCTAGGAGGGTTCATCGCCGGTGCAGCCGACGTGATCCACTACGTCCAGCATCACGCCCGTTCCCTCATATTCAGCGCCAGCACGCCCCCGTCCAACGCGGCGGCTGCACTGGCAGCGTTGGAGGTGATGCAGGAGGAGCCAGAGCGGATCGCCCGCGTCAATCAGATTGGGAAGCGCATGCAGGCCGGATTCCGCCAGTTGGGTTTCAACGTCGGCACCAGCGCGACCCCGATCGTGCCCGTCATCATCGGCGAGGACAGGGACACGTTTATGGCATGGCGCGCTCTCTACGAGGCAGGCGTGTACAGCAATCCGGTGATCTCGCCAGCGGTACCGCCCGGGTCGGCGCTGCTGCGCACGAGCTACATGGCCACCCACTCCGACGAGCACCTTGACCAGGTGTTGGCCGCCTTCGCCCAGGTGGGCCAGGCGCTGGGGCTTATCCAGTGATTGGTGGGTTGGTGGGTTGGTAGGTTGGTAGGTTGGGAAACTGGTAGATTGGTAGATTGGTAGATTGGTAAGTTGGTGGATTGACGGAGTAGGGGCAGGTCCTGTGCCTGCCCTCTGTTCATCCAGCAGAGTAGGGGCAGGTCTTGTGCCTGCCCTTTACACGTGGTCACTTGACGATGCACCTGAAGGGCGGTACAATAGACCCGCAAGCTCGCGAAAGAGGAAGGTGAGGTGAGGGTTATGCCGCTGTACGAGTACAAATGCACCGAGTGCGACACACGTTTCGACGCGCTGCGCTCGATTTCGGACGCCGACACGCTGATCGCCTGCCCCAAGTGTGGCAGTGAGAAAACGGGCCGCATGATTTCGCTGTTTTCGGCCATCGGAGATCAAGGGGTGATCGCAGGAGCGGGGTCGTCGTGCGGTTCCTGCACGCCCTCGGCTTCGTGCGCCACCTGCAGTCTCAAGTCGCACTAGCAGGCCCGCAGGGCACAAAGCAGCAAGCCGCCGCCTGGAACACCCAGGTGGCGGCCTGTTTCTTCACGCCGTGCTCTCCTCACCCGTCTCCCCATTCGCGAATGGCATCCCGGATGAGCGCCTGCAAGTCGGGATCTGGAATCTCGTCCACAGCAGCGAAGGCCCTCCCCCCCACGTGGAAGCGGATACCCCCGTCGTCGCCTGTGGCCAGACGGACTTGCTGCCCCCCAAACTCCGGTCGCTGCGCCAGCCGATCCTGGACCAACTGGTCGATCTCGTCCGCCGGGGTGAGCAGCAATTGCCGCGTGGCAGGCGACCTGCGTCGCCTCGGCCGCCCAAACAGACCGGATGACGTGCTCACAGGGGGCGGATCGCGCTGCTCGGGCTCCCTGAGCAGACCCCGCCCATCGGAGACAGGCCGCACCGCCGCGTCTTCGTCCGAATGCGGCGGATTCTGTCGCGATTCAGGAAGCCAGCCCTCGGCAAACGCCATCACGGCATTGATGGCCGACACCGTCTCCTGCCCCACCTGCGGATCGCTGATCTCTCTTAGATGCCGATAGTGCCGGCCCTGCACGATAACGTCCAGCCGGCCTCTCTTCGTGCGAGAGACGCACAGGAGTTCACCATCTCCTGGCCGGGCGGCAGCCCCCGGCTCCGCTCGAGCCGTTGCACTCGCCGCCCCTTCGTCTGCACGCCGCCGGGCGCCACTTCGGACGTACCCAATCACCCAAACGAGCAACGCCCCGGCAACGCCAAAAGCGACCAGGGCCAGAACGATGAAGAGAGCAGGTGGTAGCACGTCCATCAATAGCCGCGATTCACCAATCGCGATGAGGCAGTGGGCCGGCGGGATCTCGAGTAACCCAACCAGGCCCCTCAACAACTCTGTACCTAGAACCAAACTTATGATACCATAGACAGCACAGGGTGTCTATAGTACAAATGTACTTGCGTGCAAGGGCGCGGTAGCCGCACACCTTAAGAGGGCCAGGCACAAGACCTGCCCCTACCCATCCGGCTATAGCCGCAGGACGCCACCCTCCACAAGACCGACCAGCAACGGTGCGCCTGTGTCAAGGCCCTGCGGGGCCAAGATGGAGGCCAGGGCACGATCATCCCCCCCCTCACTGATCGGACCGCTTCCCCAATCCGACCACGATTGGCCACCGTCGCGCGAAATCAGGAGCGCTGTGCTCAGCATCACCAGGACATCCGGACTGGCGGGAAACGCCGGAGACAGAACGATAGCGTTCACGATGTCGTCGACGACATCCTCACCCGGACGGGTCCAGGTGTCTCCCCGGTCATCCGAACGGAAGAGCCCACAGGATTCTGTGCCGGCAAACAGCACACCATCGCTCTCGTAGTTGGGAGATAGAACCAGGCTAAGCACGGGCGCAAACTCGGTGGGGAAGCTCACCTCCCGCCAGGCGCGACCGCCGTTCGTGCTGCGGAAAATGCCTGTCTCCGTGCCCGCGAAAAGCGTCTCATCAGCGGCGAACCTCGGCGAGATAGCCAAGGAAATGACACTCAGGTCAAGCAGGCCGAAGTTCCAGGCAGACCAGCGGCTTCCCCGGTCCGCGGAGCGGAACACGCCATCCTCCACCGTCCCGGCGAACAGCGTCCCGTCGCGGACGAAGTCCGGCGACACGGCCAGGGTCGAGATGATCGGCGGAGGTGAACGCAAGATAGCCGCGTTCCAGGTCTCCCCACCGTCCACCGAGCGCAGAATACCGCCATGTACGCCGGCAAACACGCTCTGGTCCGACTCGAACTCGGGCGAGACGAGCACCGCCGTCGTCGCGAGCGCCCCCTCGGTATTCAGCGAGCCATACGCGGGATGCCAGGTGGTCCCCCCATCATCAGAGCGGTACAGACCCGATCCACGGGCAGCAAAACAGACGCCATCCTGCGCAAAGCCGGGTGACGCGGCAAGAGCGTACACCAGGTCTTGAGTTTGAGTTTCTTCGCTCACGTTGTCTACCATCGTCGTCTCCCGTTCGATTATCCCGTCCCCATCGAGGGCTGTGCATCGAAATCCGTGTGATGGACCAGGACGTCAATGGTCAGTGCGAGCGCAGCGCCCGCGACAGCGCTGCGCACGGCCTCCTGCTGCACGCTGGCCGAGTCAAGGATGCCCGCCTGCGCCACGTCAACGACCTGCCCGGACCGCACGTCGAATCCATGACCCGCGTCCGCCCGCTTGATCTCTGCCATCACCTCGCTGGCATCGTGCCCTGCATTCGTGAGGATCGTGCGGATCGGTTCTTCTAGCGCCCTGACCAGGATACGATAGGCGGCGCGCTCGTCCGGATCCGAGCTTTGATCCGCCATCTGCCGCAACGCCGGGCGACAGGCCAATAGCGACGCTCCGCCGCCAGGCAGCACACCCTCCACAATCGCACCGCGTAGCGCATCGGCCGTTCGTTCTGCCAGCTCCTTGCGCCTCTCGATTTCTATCTCTGTCACACCGCCTACCCAAAGCGTCGCCGAGCCTCCCATGAGCTTGCCAATCCGTTCCCGGAGTTTCCTACGATCACCCGGATCATCAGCCCGATCGAAGGCAGCGCGTAGGGTGGCGATGTGAGCGCGCAACGCGCGCGGGTCACCCTTGCCACCAACGATGCCTAGATATGTACGGTCGGCCCAGACCCTGCGCGCACGTCCCAGATCCTGGGGCTCCACCCGGCTGAGTGAAGCGCCCGCCGCACCGATGGCCGGATGCCCCCCGGTGAGCGCGGCCAGATCCTCGAGCGCGGCGGCACGGTCGCTGACCGTCGACGCAGGCACCTTCACGGCGATGGCCTGGAATTTGGCCGGGTCCCTGCTCGCAGTCAGCAAAACAGCGGAGCAATCATCGGAGAGCTTGCGCGCCATGATCACCAGCGAACGGATGTTGGCGCGCACCAGCTTGTTCAGCAATTGCGCCAGTTGCCGTGGGTCCTCGATATCGAGGTCACCGATCAGAATCGCGGCATTCTCCATCTCCGTCCTGAGCTTCGCGCGGTCCAGAATCATCTGCCGGGAGAACACGCCCCCCTTCCAGTACATGCCCTCCACGTACTCCCGTTCCAGTTCCCGGCCCCGACCAGACCGAACGTCGAGCCGTCCGTGCTCGCCGATGATGCTGAAGATCTCGCCCAGCATCTTGGCCAGAGGGGGATCGTAGCAGATGGACTCAGCGATCTGGGCGAGCTTCTCCTTCCCGTCCACGTGCGTGGCCATGCCGGCCAAGTCGTCGTGGATCACCCGCATGCCCTTTTCGAGGTAGCGGCGCATCTGCATGGCATTGCCGCCGGAGACGAGGTAGCGCACGCCCTGGTCATAGACCGACTGGAACACCACGGCCGCCGTCGCCGTGCCATCGCCGACCCGCTCGTGCAGATGCCACAACATGTGGCGGACGAACATCGCGCCCATATCCTCGTCGCGATCCTGCAGTTGAAGGATGCGCCGGACGATCACGCCGCCATCGTCGAGGATCTCCGGCCCTTTGTCACTGACCAGGCGCTCAATCGCGACGATACGCGGAAGTGGTCCCAGAGTTGGACGGACCGACGCCACCATCTGGTGAATGCCCCTCTGCATACCCTTGTAAGCAGCAGGCTGAAAAACGACTCGTTGCACTTGCGACTTTGCCATCAGGTTGGGTTCCTCCTAGTCCAGCATTTCGCTATGTGTCCCGTTGCGCGAGACACGAATCGCCGTCATGCCGCAACGCCACCACGTACCGTGGTGGCAAAACACGCCTTGCGTCCATCGCCCCACTGGGTGACGTGGAGCGCGTGGGCCAAGGCAGTGTGATCCCTGAATCCGTCGATTGGGCCTGAACTGGGGCAATGATAACTCAAACCACCATCTCTGTCAAAACTGGGTCATAAGTAGGGACGCGGTAACCGCGCCCTTGCTTGAGGTGCCCAAGCCGGCCGATAAGCCGGGTTCTGTAATCCCGGCCAAAGGTCGGGACGGCGATCATCTATCTGGGGTGGCGGTTACCCGCCGCCTCTAGCGGCCTACCCAGGGCTCGGACGGGACGGGCCGCCCCGTGCCCGCCGAAACGGGCATCGCCCCTGCTTGGCCTTGCTCCCGGTGGGGGTTGCCTGGCCGCCCGTGTCACCACGAGCGCCGGTGGTCTCTTACACCACCTTTTCACCATCACCGGGGCAATCAGGCGTTCAGAGACACCCGCTGCCCCGGCTGTATGCTTTTCTGTGGCCCTTTTCCATCGGGTTACCCCGCCTGGGTGTTACCCAGCACCGTGCCCTTTGGAGCCCGGACTTTCCTCGCCCCGCTACCGGGACGCGACCGCCTAGCCGGCTTGGGCGTTAACACTATGATAACATACTAACCCTGACTGTCAAGGCCACGACGACAGAGACTCAAAGGGCCACCGGCTCTATTCTGGCGGCACGTAGTAGCGGATGTCGAAGCTGGCCGTGCGCTGCGCGACGTTCTCGATGTAAACGGTCACGCTGTAGCTCCCGCCGGGAAGCACCTGTCCAAGCTCATCGTACCGGGCGATCCAGTGCGTGCCTGCCGTTCCCGCAGTCTCCATATCCCAGAGCCTCTCCTGCCGCGCTATCTCCTCGCCGTTGCGCATCCAGAGCGCTGACCAGGGAAGGCTATCCGTCATTCCCTCGTATTCAAAGACTGCGTAGACGACCTTCGTGTTCCAATCGAAACCGCCGTCCGGCACATCGAGCGTCGGCGTGCCATCGGGCTGCACGCCCAGGGCGATGGCGATGTCGCCAAAGGCAGGGGATACCTCCTCTGAGACCACCTGTTCGACCTCTCCAATCCTGAACGCCACGCGAGCCGGTTCCTGGCCCAATCCGGTCACCGTGACCTCGTAGCTGCCCAAGGAGAATGGACCGCCGGCCGGGGCCTGGAAAGCGACCTGCGCCCGTCCCTGGGGGGCACCGCTCCACCCGCCTACGCTCTCCCGGAGCGGCTCTCCCTCGTGGGACAGCACGTGTGAGATACCCAGCCCCGGGCAGAACCCCTCGTAATCGTAGCTCAGGTAGATCACCCGCACGCCCGGCTCAAACACACGCTCACCCGGCCCGCCCGGCGCTTCCCCGGACGACTCAGGCACGTCCGCCACCTGCAGATTGGACAGACCCGGTGTGACGTCCAGCACCCGAAAGGAGTGCGCACCCACGACGTGCTCGCCCGCGTAAATCAGCAACTCGTACCGGCCTGGCTCCACGCCCTCGGAGCGCGCCTGCAGGGGGCGGACGACGTGACGCTCATCCTCTCCCCATGGCGTCGCCGCCGAAGCAGCAACGACCTCGCCCGCGCGCTGCACCTCCCAGCGCCACAAGGCCTCCGGCTCGACGCCCTCCAGCGCGACCTCAGCGACGACGTCGGCAACCCCCAGGCAGAACGTGTCGGTGGCCGACTCCAACCCGCCGTCCTCGCCCAGACCCATCCCCACCGCAACGCGACTCACAAATGGCAAGGGCGTCGGTGTCGGGATCAGCGTGGGCGTCTCCACGGCAGTGTCGCGGGGCAAGGAAAACCAGCCAACGAGGACCAGCCCGGCTGCGATAATGGCCGCTGCCGCCCCACCGACGAGCATCCACACGAGAGACGGCCACCGGCGGCGGGACGGCTCCTCCCCCTCGAGCGCAGGCACTCTGCCCGGGTCGAGCGGCTGCAACGTCGTGTCGGGATAGACACCCGTCTGATCATAGACGACGTGGCCCCAGAAGCGCAACAGCGCCCGCACTTGACTGCGCTCGGCCGGATCGGCGACGATAGCGCCGGCCTCCTGCAACTTCGCGATCAGTGCGTGAACCTCGTCGACGAAGCCCTCATCCACCGGGCCGCGTTTCATCCGGCTCACGTGCCGCCGGTGCTGTTCTTGCAGGGCGCCAGTCACGTCACTCATGCCATCTCCCCCACTAGACAGGCGGATAAGCGCTGTAGTTCATCCATAGCCGCGCGGAGTTCTCGATCGGCCAGCGCCAGGTGGCGATGACACAAGCTGCTGAACTCGCCGGCTAACTCGCGCAGGTCTCCAGGACTGGGGCGTTCTTCCTTCAGGACGTCCTCAAACAGGAGTTGCATGGCGACGACGTCCACCGCCCAGCGCTCCCCACGCAGTTCACGGCCCTCTCGGCGGAAGGGGCTGCCGATGTGATCAACACCCTCGGCGAAGTCTACCAGCCTGTCTATCGTATCCTGGCACAGTCGCCAGTTCTGCAGCAGCGCCTGAAGTTCAGCCGCGTCAAGGCCGCCTTGCCCAATCGAAGCGAGCCGGGCATGGAACGGAGAGAAGGCGAGCAGCACCTCGTGCAACCGGTGGTGGCAAGCCACCCACTCCGCCACCTGGGCCTGGCGCGCGGCCAGTTCCACGATCACGGCACGCAACTCAGCCTGCACCTGTTCGTCGGCTGGCAGCGAGCGCCGCACGAGGCAGCGCACCCGCTCCGCCATCCACTCGATTCTCTCAACGGGCACACCTGCATTGCGTTCGGCGTGAGCCCTGCCCGGCACATCCTCGGCCGCCGTCCCGCGATCCGCATCTGCGTGCGCACCTTCAGAGTCGCCCATCGACCCTCTCCTTCCGGTCAAACATCCCACCGGCGATTATAGACCAGATACGCACGCTTTACAAATTGACTGAGTTATTGTAGAATAGCACTCACTATAGTCTGTGAGTCAGAGGGAGGACGGATTGGCCAATACGAAATCAGCAATCAAGCACCTGCGCAGTTCAGAACGCAAGCGCGTTCGCAACCGGGTATACGTCACAAAGGCCCGCACCGCAGTCAAGAAGGCGCGGCGATTGATGGACGAGGGGCACGTTGACGAAGCTCGTGAGGCCGTGCGCGTGGCAATCAGCGTGCTGGACAAGGCTGCCCAGAAGGGCATCATTCACAAGAACAACGCGGCCCGGCGAAAGGCGCGCCTGGTGCAGCGTCTGAACCAAATCGAACCGACCGCTTGAGTGATTGCATCACAGACCGGATGAACTGTGCTTCGATGGCGTACCCATCGCTGTAGACCGTACTATAGACCCTAAAGGTTTCGGAAAACCTTTAGGGTCTGATGCAGGGAGCACCGTTGCGCAACACAGCGGCGCTCTTTGTTGTGTTGTTCCCACTCAGACAGATACCCATTAAGGAGGCGCAATCATGCAAATCGCTGGCTTTGAGTTCCCTGATGGTCTGTACTACGATAAGCTCCACTGTTGGGCTCAGGTGGAGGGAGACAGCGTCAAGCAGGGCATGACCGAGTTTGGCCAGGCAATCGCCCAGGAGATCGTCTTCGTCGAAGCGCCCCGCGCCGGGCGGGACGTCGAACAGGGGCAGACCTTCATGTCCATGGAATCGGGCAAGTGGGTAGGGCGCATCGCCGCCACGGTCAGCGGAAAGATCGCCGAGATCAACGAGGAACTGGAATGGGAGCCCACGCTGGTCAACGAGTCCCCATTCGAGACTGGCTGGCTGGTCAAGGTTGACATGGCTGACGCCGCCGAACTGGACAACCTGATGAAGGCCGATTCGCCTGAATTCAAGGCTTTCATCGAGGAGGAGGCGGAGAAGTACCAGGAGATCCTGGGCTAGCTGGGCAAGTTCCCGACTGTGGTGCACCACAGTCTACAACCTGGCGACGGGCAACCCCGTCCGGCTGAGCGGGGGCGCGGTTTGCGCGCCTGTTCAGCTGTGCTAGGTTGCCCGTCGTCTTTTGTCCCTCGCTCTGCGCTTGCCATCGCCAACCCTGTTCGTAGCAGCGTGGCAGCCGCGCCTGCTGTGGTCGCTGCCATCCGTCCATAACGTGTAGGGGCGTGGTTCCCGCGCCCGCTGTGGTCGCCGCCATCCGTCTGCAACGTGTAGGGGCGCGGTTTCCGCGCCCGCTGCGGCATCCTACCCTTGTCAAGGAGGATTCCAGGAAATGAAACTTTACCGTCTCGGCACCGTATCCTGGCAGGACTCCCAACTGCTGTACCATGCCCTGCCTCGCCTGGATCGCGAAGGGCTGATCCTGCTTTCCCCCGGCTCCCCCTACGTCTGCATCGGCTACCATCAGGACGTGGAGCAGGAAGTGGACGTGGCCTACTGCCGGGAGCACGACATCCCCGTCTTCCGTCGCGAGGTCGGTGGTGGCGCGGTCTACCTGGATGGCGCGCAGCTATTCTGGCAGCTCATCATCCACAAGGACAACCCACTGGCCCCGCCTGGCAAGGAGGCCTTCTATCGCAAGTTCCTCCAGCCTCCCATTGAGGCCTACCGGGCGCTGGGCATCCCGGCCGAGTACAAGCCCGTCAACGACATCGTGGCCAACCACCGCAAGGTCTCCGGCACCGGCGCGGCCGATATCGGCGACTACATCATCTTCGTCGGCAACCTAATCGTGGACTTCGACTACAAGATGATGACCCGCGTGCTTCGAGTGCCCGACGAGAAGTTCCGCGACAAGGTCTACAAGACCATCTACGAGAACCTCTCCACCATCAAACGAGAGATCGAGAACGTGCCACCGACCGATGAACTGTGGACACTGATGGCGGACAAGTTCGCAGAGATGCTCGGGCCGCTGGAGGCGCAGACGGAGGTGGACGAAGCATGGCGCGCCAAGACAGACGAGCTAGCCGTGCAGTTCCTCACCGACGAGTGGCTGTTCAAGCGGGGACGCCGCTTCGAGGGCCGTCAGGTCACGATCCGCGCGGGAGTCGAGGTCAAGCACAAAGTGCACAAGGCCCCCGGCGGCCTGATCCGCGCCACCATCCAGGTCGAGGAGGGCGTCATCCGCTACGCGGCACTGTCCGGCGATTTCTACTTCTACCCGGCCGAGCGCCTGGGGGATCTGGAGACGGCGCTGGTCGACGTGCCGGTCGAGCAGGTGGAGCAGGTCGTCGCGGCCTTCTACGCCGAGCATGGGATCGAGAGCCCGGGGGTAGCGCCAGCGGACTTCGCGCGGGTTCTGAGCTAGAAGGGGTAACCTGGCAATTCGATGTAGAACGCGGATGAACACGGATTAACACCCGTGTGAATCAGTGTTCATCCGCGTCCCAACTTGTCATCCACTTACGGCCGCGTGGCACGGTCTGCCGTTCGCTGACGCGCTCAGTATATCCTCTGTGACACACTGTGGCGCGGTATCCAGGATGTCCAACAGCCTGCGCTCGCAGGCCGCCTGGAACAACTCGGCCACCGCTCGCTCGAAGGGGTCGCTCATCTCGACGATGCCAAGCGCCTCAATCGCGCGCACCAACGCGCGCCCTTGATCGATGGGTGAGTCGGTGAGCTCAGGGGTCTCCATCAATCTGCCTCCCTGCCTAATGCCTATAAGAACAACGACACAGAATCAAAGCGTCAAGACTGGAGTAGTTCATCCCGGGATGCTACACATTCCGGGAACCAACCTCTATTCTATCACGCCTGTGTCGACATATTCCTAAAGGCAGCCGAAAGAAAGGCTAAAGCCCTCAGCTCACCAGAGACTTCTTTCACCCAGACTAGACGCCGTTCACCGCCGCTTGCCGCTACCGCATCTCCTGCCCGCCGGTCACGTTGATCGCCTGGCCGGTCATATAGCTCGCCTGGTCCGACGCCAGGAACACGACCGCGTTGCACACGTCCTCGTAGGTGCAGCCGCGCTTCATCGGCACCTGGTCCACGTACTTCTGGCGCACCTCCTCCTCGGTGATGCCCCACTTCTTGGCGTACTGCTTGTACAGCGAGTTCACCCACAGCGGTGAGTCCAGCAGGTTGCCGGGACAGATGGAATTGGCACGCACGTTGTACTCGGCCAGTTCCAGCGCGATGCTCTGCGTCAGGCCGATGCCGCCGAACTTGGAGGCGGCGTAGGCCGAGTTCTTGTAGCTGCCCTTCTTGCCCGACTTGGAGTTGATCTGCAGGATGACACCGCTGCGCTGGGCTTTCATCACCCGGGCCGCGTGCTTGGCGCATAGGAAGTAGCCGAACAGGTTGACGGTCATCACGGCCCGCCACTTCTCGGCTGGGAACGCGTCCACCGCCTCGGCGATGAGGATGCCGGCGTTGGAGACCAGGATGTCCAGCCGCCCAAACTCGTCCACGGCCCGCTGCACCATGGCCTCGACCTGCTGCTCGGCGCTCACGTCCACTTGGACGGCGACCGCGCGCCGGTCTGTCTCCGCCGCGATGCGGGCAGCGACGCGCTCGGCGCCCTCCACGTTCAGGTCAGCGACGATGACGTGGGCCCCCTCGCGGGCCAGCCGGCGGCAGATAGCCTCGCCCAACCCTTGCGCGCCGCCGGTGACGATGGCGATTCGGTCTAGTAATCGGGTGCTTTCTATCCGCGTGTTGCCCATAGTAACCTCTCAGCCAAGGTGGGACGCACTTGGTTTTCGTTCGAGAATTCGACTTCCAGGACTTACAAACGCTTCAATGGCCATCAAAGGCGGACGTCCGCGTCCGCGTTTTCGATCCAGGAAGTGCGTCCCACCTGAATAGTAACCAATCCGCATCGTGCCGTGCTTCTACGAACGCGGTGCCCGCAAGTCAGAAGCCGGATTGTGCCTAAGCCAGCATCAGCCGCAGGAACTCCTCCTCGGCCTCGCGCGTCCACTCGCGCCCGTCCTTCAGCTTGGCGTACACGCTGGGCAGCGTGTCCTTCAGGTCAGGTACCGCCGTGAGAGGGAAGTCCTTGATCTGCGGGTAGATCACGATCTTGCCCGGATAGACGGCGTCCATCACCGCCTGCAGCCCATCGCGGGCCGCATCGAGCGAGCCCACCGCCGCCACCGACCGGTTGGGCGAAAGCTCGCCCGACTCCGCCTGGTGCAGCATCAGCCGCAGGTCGTCGATGGTCGAGGCCGAGTGCCCGATGATGCGCACGTCCCTCAGGTACACGGCGCTCAGGTCCAGGGCGGCGCTCGTGCCACGTGCCACGCCAGCGAAGATGTTCATCACGCCCCCAGGAGCCAGGTACGCGTTTGCCTCCGAGACAACGGCCGGCACCGGTGCCAGCACGATGATGTCGTCGAAGCCCAGCTCCTCGAAGGCGGCCATCCCCGACGCGTACGCATCCTTTTCGAGCGGGTTAAGGCACACGAGATGGACGCCCTTGGCCTGTGCCTCGGCGGCGAAAGTGGCGCGCAGGTCGTCCAGGCGCGGCGTGCTGACGTCGGTGCAAAGGATGGTGGCGGGGCCGTCGGCGATCTGGATGGCACGCTGGACGTGCATCCGTCCCATCGGCCCCCCCGCGCCGACGAACCAGGCCCGGCCGCCTGGCTTGAGTTCAGAGCGCACCGGCACGCGGTCGTAGGCGCGGGCGATGTCCGGCCCCGCCCCGCCGGCGTACAGCCACCCGTTGTAGTGCGTGCGCCCGATGTCCACCTGGACCTTGCGGTCCAGCGGCTCGCCGGCGACGAGGGCCACGATGCCGCCGTCGGCCAGGTAAGGGCTGACGGCCTCGATCAGGCCAGCGTCAGGCCGCAACAGGACGATGTCGTCCACGGACGCACGGTGAAACCAGGTTTTTTCCGGAAAACCTGGTTTCTGATCCGCCGCCCCAGACACACGATCTACGTCCGCGACCTCCACGCCCAGCGCTGCTGCCCGCTCCCTCAGCCATGCGGCAAAGGTGGGGGGCACGTCTGTCAACAGCAAGCGAGCCGGGTGCGCCCTCTCGTCGAAACCCGCGCCGATGGTATAGTGCGCGTCGCCGGAGGCCGCGCCGCCGACGATCCACGTCGTGCCGCCCGGCTTCAGCGTGGTGCGATAGGGCAACTGGTAGCTGGCGATGACGCAGGCCCACGGTTCGGTGAGGGCGCTCTCGGCGTAGCCGGTGCCGGGCTGGACGGGGATGAGATAGTTGCCGTCGTCGCCGTTGAGCACCCGCTGGTCAATCACGTTGTAGCGGGACAACCCGCCCTGGATCATGTAGCCGTACGCCAGGTTCACGCCGTCCACGTAGATGTCGGCCTGGATGATGAAGCGATCGCCCGGCTTGTACCGGTCGCGCAGGTTCTCGCCCACCCCCACGACGGTCATGGCCACCTCGTGGCCCTGCACGACCGGGTCCTTCTGCATATCGCGGAAGATGCGCGGATGGTCCTCGCCCAGCCGGATGATCTTGATGTCAGAGAAGCAGAGACCGCAGGCATCGTGACGCACCAACAGCTCGTCGGGGCCATATCGTGGCATCGGAACGTCGATCGGACGCCCGTCGCGCCCCAGGTTCTCTATGCCCGCCCCGTACAGCGGCCAGACACGATTTCGCTCGGGCAGCGGCGCATCACCGCGCCGGAAATCAGCCAATGTGTCGGACATTCACTACACCTCCATCAAGAATGCGGTGACCGCCTCCAGGTATTTCCCGTACTGCTCACGCCGGATGTTGTGCCCCGCGCCGCTGATGTGCACCACCCGGCCACTGCGCCACAGGCCGGCGGCCTCCTGGGCCACCTCGGGGGTGACGATAGCACCCATGCCGGGGTCTGCCGTGATCAAGAGGATGGGACAGGCGATCTTGCGAACGACGTCCTGCCAGCGCGTGAGGTGCTCGCCAACCGCCTGGAGCGCCCTCAGGTTCAACTGGAGCTTGGAATCCGCCCAGGGAGCGCACTCCACCTCTGCCCAGGCAGGGTTCTGGGCGTGACAGAAGGCGATGAGTTCCTCACGCGTCTGAGCCTTCCGCTCAAGCACATCAGCCCGCCACGCCTCGACTCTGGCAGCCCGCTCCTCGGGGGACCCGCCGAGATGACCCGCCATCCAGGGTGGGTCCTCGAGGATCGCGCAGCGCACCAGGTCCGGGTAGTGCGCCGCCGTGGCGGCCACCGTCGCGGCGCCCATCGAATGCCCGAGGAGCGCCGGCGCGGGCTCCTCCAGGCCGAGCGCCCGGACCAGGTCCGCCAGGTCGGCGGCATGGTCCTCTGAGGAATAGCCCGCATCAGGCGCGTCCGAGAAACCATGCCCCCGCGCGTCGGGCATGATGACGTCATAGTCCGCCTCCAAGTCCCGAGCGACGCGCGTCCAACATAACCCGATATCCGTGATTCCGTGCGAGAGCACCACGGGGGGTTTGTCTCCCCCCGTGCGCCAGTAGTGTATCTTGATGCCATTGGCGCTCACGTGGCCCGAAAACCATTCTGCCATGGGTTTACCTCCTGTGTGTGTTCCCCGAACCTCGCGGGCAGGTCAGCGAGACCATCGCTCGTGAACCGGTGGCAACTCGGGGAATGCTGTGTGGGGCTCCGTCTGGTACCAGTAGCCGACCGAAGCGATGTCGTCGGTGAGTGGCTCGAACGTCCGGTTGGGCCGCCAGCCGAGAGCCTGGATCGTCACCTTCAGGTCCCGCTGGAAGCGGATGGGGTCCGGCACGTGCCAGCGATAGAGCCCGTGCCGGGGCACCTCGCCCGGCTCCTTGCGGTAGAGAGGATAACCCAAGAAGGGTGTGGAGTAGGTCTCCCCATCAAAGCACCACGCACCACCGAAGTAGTCCTCCGTGCCGGTGCCGCAGATGGTGGGATGGTCCGCGTCGCCGTCCACGTAGAACTTGACCTCGCCCTCCCCCCACCAGCCGTTGGAGAGCTGCGTCCAGGCCAGGAAGGTGCCCACGTAGTACCCCCGTCCCCGCACGCCCTCCAGGATGACGTGCTCCGGATACCCCCGCGTCGTCATGGAACGCCGCCACTGGGCGTGGAGGTAGGCGGCTGTGTCCGGGACGTCCGTCAGGCTGTAGGTGATCTGGTAGAAGAAGCCATCAATCGGCTCCCGATGCTGGCTCTCGATGGTCACCTGCGCCCGCTCGCGGAAGGGCATGGGCCAATAGCAGTTGAAGCCCCCTGAAGGGTTCACCGCGACGGGCAACGAGTTCACGTTGTAGCGCAGCCCGTGCCCGTTGCAGAAGAAGTCGCCTAGTGGGACCTCGACCGATGCGGTCTCCTCCCCGTCCCAGTAGAAGCGCAGCACCGTGTCCCGGTACGCCTCAGGCTTGACCGTGATCCAGATGTGCTGGATGAGTCCCGGCCCCTCGACGTCCGCCAATGTCGTGGTGGTGCCGGGCTCCAGTGTAATGCAGGGCCGCACCTTCCAGCCGCGCCCCAACACGGAGGCGGGGCTATCCGCGTCGGGCACAGCCTTCGCCCCGGCGCCCTTTTCGCCCGTCGGATTCTCGGCCGAGATAGAGCGCGTCTCAGCGTCCGAAAGCAACGCTAGATTACCCAGTCCCAGTTGGTAAGTTGGTGAATTGGTAGATTGGTAGGTTGGGTGTGACGCGTTCATCTTCTGACCTCCAGTTGACGTTTGACATCCTACGCTTGACGCAAGACGTTTGACGCAAGACGCCCAACGTCTTCCCGTTGGCAGAAAACCGGGTTTCCTAACCGTCCAACCCCGCGAGTATCTCAGCGGGCGACATCGTCGCGACCAGCCGTCCGAGCTTCTGCTGGCCTGGTTCCCCTGGCGGCACGCGGTACCCCACGCTAGTGTAGAAATCGTTGCGCTCGCGCACCTGTGGCAGGTGGACCTGGGCCCACTCGCTTTGATAGCCCAGCCCCAGCGCACGCTGCAGAACGGTGTGCCCATAGATGAAATAGGCACCATCCAGGAACGCCTCGCGCACCGGGGCCAGTTCCGGTGCGTCGAAGTCGTCAATCAGCTTCTGCCCGAAGCTGTTCATCTCCGTGCCCACGTTCAGCGGCAGCGCCAACTCCTGCGCCAGCCGGACGACGTCGTACAGGTTCTGCACCTTCAGACGACGGGTCTCGTCGTCCGCGATGTTCCAGTTGCGGTCCGGGACGATGTTGAGCGCCACCACGCCCTTGGCCATCAAGAGCTCCAACAACTCACCCATCGCCTGCTCGCCGGCCGAGGTGCCGTCCAACCAGGTTGCGCAGGGCAGCGCGCCGCACGCCACCGTTAACCTGTTCACCTCGTCCACCGAGGGGAACGTATCGGGACTAGGCCGGACGTACCCCACGCCCCCGCGCTTCATCAACTTCGCGCGGATCAGGTTCTGAAACTTGGGCGCGGCAACCGCGCCCCTACCACCTGTGTCGCCCATGAGGGCCTCCACCTGGTCTCGCGCGACGTCCAGCCTGTCGGCCCAGAAGCGCACCGGGTCCGAGACCTTGCGCTCCGCTGCGCTCACGTAGGCCAGGACCATGTGGCGCTCGGTGGCGTTCCCCGCCGGGGTCAAGGGCAGCACGTCTCGCTCGTAGTCAATCGTCACCGGGTCCAGGTGGGCGTTGACGCGCTCTACCATGCCCCGGTTGCGCCGCGCAGCCCGCTGGCGCATCTGTGCGAGTATACCCGCCACCGGCTCCGGCACCTGGCTCGAGGTGAACCCGATGCCCATGTGGTAGTAGACCCCCGGCTCGCCGGGAGAGTTGATCTCACGCGTCGCAAACTCCGGGACGTAGACGCGGGTCTCCATCCCCGCGCTGCCGTACACCCCGACGGCGTCGCAGGCGTCGAGAAACTCATCCACCCCGTCCAGCACGTCAAAATCCACGATGCCCATGAGTTTGAAACCGCGTCGCCTGGCCAGCCAGGCCAGTGAGGTGGGTGAGTGACCGTAGGCGTTGAAAGAGAAGAAGGTGTGGCAGTGCATGTTGGCCAGGTCGGTCTCCGGTTCCAGTGGGATGGATCCTTGTTCGGCCAGCGAGATCAGTTGTGCCAGCGCCTGGGCGCGGACGACGGGGACAAGGTCATTCAATTTCGCTTCCAGACTGCTGACTTTCGGATCGTCGGTTTGGGCGCTAATCTTGGGCCTCCTCGGACGTAACCGTTCAGGTGACCGGCACTTGAACGCAGTTTGGGTGATGATAAGTGCCGGTCACCTCACGTGTATAACGCGCAGCAGGCGGTCATAGGCGTCATCCCATTCCGCCCTGCCGGTTGGCTCATAGGCGACCACGTCGCAGGAGTTGCGCACCACCTGGCGGATCTCACCCACCGAGCCGATGTGACCCAGCGCCAGCGCCTGCATAAGCACGTTGCCGGCCGCCGTGGCCTCAACGGGGCCGGTCACCACCGGGCGGCCGGTGGCATTGGCAGCGAACTGATTCAGCAGCCGGTTCTGTGTTCCACCGCCGACGATGTGGACGGGCTCCAAGTGACGCCCCAGTATCGCCTCCAGCCCCTCGATTACCCAGCGGTACTTGAGCGCCAGGCTCTCCAACACACAACGGACGACCGCTCCTTTGCTCTGCGGGACCGGCTGACCGGTCCGTTGACAGAAGGCCCGGATGCGCGCCGGCATATCACCGGGTTTCCGGAACTCATGGTAGTCGGGGTCAAAGACCGACTGGAGAGGGGGCGCTTGGGCCGCCATCTGCGTCAGGTCATCGTACGAGAAGTCCTCACCCTGGCGCGCCCACGTGCGGCGACACTCCTGTACAATCCATAGTCCCGTCGTGTTCTTCAAGAAACGGAAGGTTCCACCAACCCCTCCCTCGTTGGTGACGTCGAAGGCCAGGCTGTGTTCGTTGATGATCGGCTCCGAGATCTCCGCACCCACCAGTGACCACGTGCCGGAGCTGATGTACACGAAGTCGCCTTCCTCGGCGGGGACTGCGGCGACCGCCAGAGCGGTGTCGTGGCAGCCGGGGGCGATGACGGAAAGGCCACTCCCCCCTACTTCCTCGGCTACCGACGGCGACATCTCGCCCAGGACGGCCCCTGGCGGCACGATTTCGGGAAAGATATGGGAGGGGATGCCCATCTCCTCGATCAATGGCGTAGCCCAATCACCCGCTCGTGGATCATAACACTGGGTGGTGGTGGCGATGCTGAATTCGCACGCCTTGCGCCCGGTGAGCCAGTAGTTGAATAGATCGGGCATGGTCAGGAAGGTATCAGCGATGTCGAGGGCCGGCGAATCACTGATGGCCATCGAGAGCAGTTGATACAGGCTGTTGATGGCCATGAACTGGATACCGGTCCGCTCGAATATCTCTTCGCGGGGCACACGGCGGAAGGCCTCCTGTACCATGCCATCGGTCCGGCTGTCGCGGTAGTGATAAGGATCGGAGATCAACACGCCGTGTCGATCGAGCAGGCCGAAGTCCACCCCCCACGTGTCAAGTCCGATGCCGACGAGGTTTGCCCCATGTTCCCGAATAGCCAGGCTCAGGCCACTCTTGATCTCCGTCCACAGGCGCAGCGCATCCCAGTGCAAGCCACTTGGCAGGCGCACCGGACCGTTAGGAAACCGGTGCACTTCGGCAAGCCGTAGGCGCTCGCCGTCGAACTGCCCGAGCATCGCGCGACCGCTCTCGGCGCCCAAATCCAGGGCCAGGAAGCTGAGCTGACGTGGTACCATCATCCGCCCTCCATGAGAAAGCCAGCTATTGATGTCCTCGTTCTTTCCGGCGGTACAGTTCATCCGGCCGGGTATGGATACGCGCGGCGGCTGTCGTGCTGAGGAAGTGCGGGCCACCCAGCACGTATGTTCCCAGCAGCACGCGGGCCACCTTGACGTACATCGCTGTGATGTCTTCCACCTGCCGCGCTGTTTGCCCCAGGGCGATGAAACCGTGATTCTGCATCAGGATGACTTTGGGGACCTCGTGAACGTCGCGAACATGTCGGTCGATCAAATCGCGGAACTTGCGGGCCAAGGGCAGGCCGGGATCGGTGTATGGGATGTAGACCGGGGCCCACCCGCAGTAAGCGATCTCATCGGGAAAGAGCCGCCCAGAGACCGCCTCCTCAACTTTCTCAGAGCAAAGGACAGCGTTGACTGCGGTGGGGTGCGTGTGCCCGACGAAGTTCACCCCCTCCAATTGCAGGGCGATAGCGTGTAGCACTGTCTCCACCGAAGGGCGGGCCACCGAGGTCACGTCTACTCTGGCTGCTTCCAACCCGGCTGCGACCTCATTGTCGCCCAAGTCACCACCCTCCAGCAGATCCAGCACGCGATCGAATTGGACTCGCACGAAGTCACTCGTCACCGCAGTACGCAGCTCAGTGCCGCTGGCCTTAACCCAGAAAGTATCTGCATCGGCGCGGGCTGACGTGTTGCCCTCGCCCAGAATCGCGTAATCCAGGGCCGGATCGCCCAGGTTGTTCGACATAGCGACGAGTTGTGTCAAAGCATCACGTAACATAATAGACTATCTCCGTCTTTTTGCCAAATGGTCTTCCAGAGGTAGCACCGCACGCAATCTTGGTAAATTCGTAGGGAGGTCTACCCGCGCCCATCTGGCAGCAGATATGGGAATCTGCCCTACATAGGGATGGTTCCTCCACTCAGTAGGTCTCCCAATAGCCACCCCAGTCCAGTGCAGAGCTATCCCTCCAGTCGCCAAGCGCCTCAATTCAAGTATTGGTTTCAGATCCGCTTTGAGAGTTCTCGCTGCTCATACGCTCGTATCTCGTCCAAGAGACCGATCCCCACAGGAACTCCCTGCTGCAAGCAGAAGTAGTCCCACACTGCGCCAAACGGCATGCCTTTGAGCGCTTCAAACGACGCCAGTCGGGCCGTATAGTCGCTCGACATCTCCAGATCCCGCAGTTGATCGATGGGTTCTAGCAAAGCCATCAGTAGCGCCCGCAACGTATTGCGGGTGCCGATGACCCAGGCCGCCACCCGGTTTATGCTGGCGTCGAAATAATCCAAACCGATGTGCACGCGGTCCAGGAACTCGCCACGCACGAGCTCTTGTGCAATGGCTTGCAGTTCGTCCGAGAGGATGACCACGTGGTCGCTGTCCCAGCGCACCCCCCGGCTGACGTGCAGCAGAATCTCGTCCAAGAACGTCAAGACCGACGAGATTTTGTCTGAGATCACCTCCGTGGGATGGAAGTGACCACTGTCCAAGCACAAGAGTACACTGTTGGCGACTGCGTAGCCCAGGTAGAACTCGTGCGAGCCGACCACGTAGCTTTCCGAACCGATGCCGAAGAGCTTGCTCTCGATGGCGTCGAGATTATACGCGGGATCGATCTCCTCGGCTAATACCCTGTCCAGGGAATCCTTGAGCAACAGACGGGGTGTCTTTCGGTCCACGGGCGTGTCCTTGTACCCGTCGGGAATCCAGATGTTGGTCACGCAGGGCGTGCCCAGTTCTCGCCCGAAATGCTCCCCGATCTTGCGACAGGCGATACAGTGCTCGATCCAGAACTGGCGGATAGCCTCGTCGTAGCTGGCCAATGTGAAGCCGTCTTCGGCCAGGGGATGGGAAAAGCAAGTCGGGTTGAAGTCGACGCCGTGGTTGCTGGCTTTGGCCCAATCCACCCATCGGGCGAAATGCCCGGCCTGAAGCTCGTTGCGCGGAACCTGCTGGCCGTCGGTCTCCGCATAGATGGCGTGCAGGTTGAGCCGGTGGGTGCCGGGGATGAGGCTGTAAGCCTTGTCCAGGTCGCTGCGCAGTTCGTCGGCGTTTCGCGCCTTACCGGGATAGTTGCCCGTGGCCGCGATGCCGCCCCCCAGTTCGCCGTCGGGATTCTCGAAACCGGCCACGTCGTCGCCCTGCCAGCAGTGCAAGCTGATAGATATCTGGGCCAGCCGGGTCAGCGCTGCGTTGGTGTCCACGCCGAGCTTGGCGTAGCGCTCCTGGGCCAGGGTGTAGGCATCTCGGATCTGCTTCTCTGTGGGTTGTTGGTTCATGTTCTTCCCCGTTTCTCTAGTCGTACACACCATGCTTCTTGGCGGCGGCGATGAACGCCTCTACGCTCTCCATCGAAGTATCGGACTGCACAATGTGGGCCGGCGAGCACATATAGCCGCCGCCCGCGCCCAACACCCGGATCTTTTCAGCCACGTCGGCCTCAATCCCTTCAGGGGTGCCGTTGGGCAGCAGATACTGCTGGTCGATCGCCCCCCAGAAGGCCAGTTTGTCACCGACCTTGGCCTTCAACTCTTTCGGCTCGTGGCCAGGCACGTTGGGCTGGACCGGGTTGAACACGTCCAAACCGATCTCGGCCAGATCGTCAAGGATGGGCGCTATGGCCCCATCACAGTGATACATGATCAGCACATCCGGACTGGCAGCCTTGAGCTCGGCGAACACCTCGGCAAAGCGTGGTTTGAAGATCTTGCGCCACATCTTGGGCGAGATCATCATCCCTGTTTGTGTGCCGAAATCATCGCCGGTCCAGATGCCGTCCACGCCCAGCTCCACCAGCTTCTTACCAACGCCGATGCTGAACTCCTTGACTCGGTCCAGGAGCGCGCCGACATAGGCTTCGCCCATGGCCAGGTCCATCAGGAACTTCTCCATGCCCACTATGTGCCACGACATCTCGAACATGGTCAGCTCCAGGTCACCGATGATGAAATAGTCGTCTTTATACTTGGCGATGTACTTGGCAGCGTCATCAAAACGCCCGGCGGCCAAGGGATCGGGGAAGGAAAAGCTCTTGACTTCCTCCACCGACGACACGCCGCGCAGGGGCGACTCGATGACTTCCATGTAGAGCGGTCCCTGGCGCATCTTCATGCCGAACTCGTTGATGATGCAGCCGTCCTCGGTCGTGGGGTGGCTGTAGCCCGAAGGAATGCTGCCGCCGACGACGACACAGTCGCTGCCCATGGCCGTGCGCAACTCGTTAGCCGAGATGCGATAGGTCAAATCTTCAAAGTAAGAAGTCGTATAGTGCACCGGGATGCCGTATTTCTGGCCGAAATCCTCCAGCAGCGAGCGGCACAGGTCGAACTGGATGGGCACACGGTCGGGAACCCCCGTGCGGAATAGTGCGGTCTGCACACGTTCTTTCGAATTCATCTCTCACCCTCCTTATCTACTGGCTCCTCTTCCACTCGCTCAGTCCAGGTGAAAAACCTCTTCCAACTCGACCATGCTTTCGTCGGCGTGGGCACCACCCAGCCCCTCGAAGTAGGGGGCCATGAAATCCTGCCACTTGGCATTGATCTCCTCCTGAGCCATACCCTCTAGGGCGGCCTGGAAGCTGTCCGGGGTCTCGAAGTAGCCAAAGAGGAGCCCGTCCTCGCGCATGAACAGTGAGTAGTTGCGCCAACCGGTGCGCCGCAACGCGTCGAGCATCTCCGGCCAGACCGCTTCATGGCGCTTCTTGTACTCCTCGATTTTGTCCTCTTTGACCTTCAGCAGAAATCCTATGCGCTTCATTCTGTTATCCCTCCGTCTCGAATCAGTAGACGATGCTTCGCGCGGCATTGACGATGTCTTGTTCATTGGGAATCGCCTCTAGTTCTAAAGGACCGGCATAGGGCAGGGGTACATCCTCGGTGGCCACTTGCATAATGGGTGCGTCCAGCCAGTCGAAAGCCTCCCGTTGCACCCGAGCAGCCACCTCGGCGGTGAAGCCGCCGGTCAGGTGTCCCTCGTTGACCACCACCAGTCGTCCTGTCCTCTGCACCGAGCGGATGATGGTCTCGATGTCGAGCGGCTTGAGGGTGCGTGGGTCGATCACCTCGGCCTCGATTCCCCCTCGCGCCAGCTCCTCGGCGGCGTCCAGGGCGAACAACACCATCCGCGAGGTGGCGACAATGGTCACGTCATCGCCGGCCCGTTTCACGTCGGCCACGCCGATGGGCACGAGATACTCCTCGTCGGGCACCGGGCCGGTGGTATTGTACAGCAGCTTGTGCTCCAGAAAAAGCACCGGGTTGTCGTCGCGGATGGCTGACTTGAGTAGCCCTTTGGCATCGTAGGGCGTCGAAGGCTGAACGACGACCAGGCCGGGTACGTGGACGAACCACATTTCCAGGCTCTGCGAGTGCTGAGCAGCGTTGCCGCGCCCGCCGCCACCCTGGGCGCGGATGACCAGCGGCACGCAGGCCTTGCCGCCGAACATATAGCGTGCCTTGGCCGCCTGGTTGACGATCTGGTCCATAGCCAGGGTGACAAAGTCCACATATAGCACCTCGACCACAGGGCGTAGGCCAGTTATTGCCGCTCCGACAGCGAGCCCACAGAAGCCGGCCTCAGAGATGGGCGTATCGCGTACCCGTTTTTCGCCAAAGCGTTCGTACAGACCCTCGGTGATCTTGAAAGGGCCACCGTAGCTGCCAATGTCTTCACCCAGCATGCAGATCACTGGATCGCGTGCCATCTCTTCGTGGAGCGCCTCATTGAGCGCCTGTCTGTACTGCAATCGCCGGATTGTCATCGCATCGCCTCAGATTTCAAGCATACACGTCTTCCCACAACGATGCCACCTCAGGATCTGGACTGTTGATGGCAAACTCGACCGCAGCCCCAATTTCGTCTTCGGCCCCCCGCTGTAGCATCTCTAACTCCTCTTCCGCAAAGCCTGCTTGCTCGACCAGGTAGAGGCCAAAGCGGCTGATCGGGTCCCGCTCGGGCGACTTCCATGCCTCAGCTTCACCCTTGGGACGATAGGTGAGCGGGTCGCCGACGGTGTGGCCTTCGATGCGGTAGGTTTGAGCGACCAGGAGTGTCGGGCCATCACCGCGCCGCGCTCTCCCGGCGGCCTGGCGCACTGCCTCGTATACAGCCAACACGTCGTTGCCGTTCACCGTGAGACCGGGCAAACCAAAGGCTCGGGCCTTCTGCTCGATGCGCTCGACGGCGATGAAGGGCAAGCTGGGGCTGAACTCGGCGTACTTGTTCTCCTCACAGAGGTAGATGACGGGCAGTTTCCACAGGGCGGCCATGTTGGCGGCTTCCATCAACACGCCCTGGTTGCTGGCCCCGTCGCCGAAAAAGCAGACAGCGACCTGGCCGCTGTCGCGCAGGTCGGCCGAATAGGCTGCACCAGTGGCGATACCGATGCCGCCGCCGACGATGCCATTGGCCCCCAGGATGCCCAGGTCCAGATCGGCAATGTGCATCGAGCCGCCCTTGCCCCTGCAATAGCCGGTAGCTTTGCCCAGCAACTCGGCCATCATCAGCTTCGGATCGCCGCCCTTGGCCAGGCAGTGGCCGTGGCCGCGATGAGTGCTGGTGATATAATCGCCATGGTCAAGGGCCGCACAAGCGCCGACGGCCACGGCCTCCTCGCCGATGTAGGCGTGGGTCGTGCCTCGCATGCGGCCGTACTGGTACTGCTCCATGGCGCTCCGGTCAAAATAGCGAATGAGCCACATGCGGTGGTACATATCGGCCAGCCGGTCGTGGCTCAACCCTTCGCGTTTCATCTTCCCCCTTTCGGCTGCTGAGCTCTACATCTCGCTATCTCATCAACAAACCAGCGTTGACATCAATAGTCGCGCCTGTGATGGCGCCAGCCATTGGCGAACAGAGGAATTCGACCGCCTTTGCTACTTCCTCCGCTTGTATGAACCGGCCCATGGGGATCTGAGCCCTGACACTGGCTTTCACGCTTTCGGACCACGAGGCTGTGAGATCAGTCTCGGTGGTGCCGGGCGCTACACAGTTGACGGTCACGCCATCGGCGGCCAGCAGTCGAGCCAGCGATTTGCTCAAGCCGATCAAACCCGCTTTGGAGGCAGCGTAATGCGCACCGATGGCCACGCCGCCCATCTGGCCTGCCACAGAGGCGACGTTGACGATACGCCCCTGCCGACCGCTGCGCCGCAGGTAGGGCAACGCCGCCTGGCAGCAGAGAAAAGCTCCCTTAAGGTTGACCGCCAACACGCGATCCCATTCGTTCTCGTCAATCTCGGCAAAGCCGGTCAACGGACAGATACCGGCATTGTTGACCAAGATGTCCAACCCGCCAAAGCGTTCAACGGTGGTATCGACAGAGCGCTGCACATCGTCTCGACGGCTGACATCCGCCTGGATGGGTAGGGCATCTTGGCTGGCAAGACGAGCCGCCCTGTTCAGCGCCGCTGCGTCCACGTCCACCAGGGCCACGTTCGCGCCGCCCCCAGCCAGGGCGCTGGCGATGGCAAGACCAATGCCCCGCGCCGCTCCCGTTACCAGAGCGGTGCGACCGACCAAGTACTCGCTCACCGAGCCTACCCTTTGCTGGGATCGTAGGCCCCAGGGATCACCGGCGGCGAGAATAGGGTCACCACTGTAAGCGGCTCGTCCCCGTCCACGCGGATCTGGTGGGCCAACCCCGGCGGAATGAATACAGCGACGCCCGGCTCCATGCGGACTTCCTTCTCGCCGACGACGATGGCCCCCACGCCGGAGAGGGTATACAAGATCTCTTCCTGAGTGTCGTGGGTGTGGGCCTCAGCCAGCGTGCCGCCGGGGAACTCAGCCAGGCCGAAGGTCAAGTTCCTGGTCGAGCAGTTCTGCGGCCCCAGCAGATAGAACCAGTCGCGGCCAGGGAGGTGGTACACCGTGCAGTTGTCAATGTGAGCTGTTTCCAGTTTGGGCATATTCTCTCGCTTTCGACTGGTCCAATCTCCAAGATGGACCAGTCTGGCTATCAATCCCCAACGATGATTCCATCCGGGTACTTCTGCAGCAGCACCGGATCGTGCGGCGGGACGAGAATGTCCGCCGCAGCTCGGACGCGCTCCATCGCCTCGTAGCATTCGACGATGTCCACGGCCAGGCCGATGGGGTGATTCTTTTCCAGGTTCTCATAGTAGAAGATGGTGTCGCCGGGGAAAACAGCCACGCCCTCTTTGGTGTGGACCGTGAAAGCCTGGCTGCACATCGTGTGACCGCCGACGTAGAAGGCGCCAATGCCAGGGATGATCTCCGGTGCCTCGTCATCCACCAGAATCAAGCGGTCGCGGGCCTCTCCGGCAAAGTAGGCCAGCACGTCACGCGGGAAAAGGATGTCAGGCGTCAGCGCAGGATGCGGCGGATCGAGGGTCAGGTGCCAGCCGGTGCGCGATACGACGAACTTGGCATTGGGAAATAGCTTGGCGTTGGAACAGTGGTCGTAATGAAAATGAGTGATGAAGACATATTCTACGTCAGCCGGGTTGATGCCCTCTTGGCGCAGGAGCAGGGGCACGTTCTGTGTTCCCATATCCATGCGAAAGCGTCCCCGATCCCCGACACCCGCCACGACCAGGGGTTGGATCTCATCCACGTCGCGCACACCGGTGTCTATGAGCATCACCTTGCCATCGTCGCGGCGCAGGACGAACAGGAAAAAGTCAGCGACCATCCACTCCCCCCAGCCCGACATGTAGAACATCTGTGGGGTCGGTACGGATTGCTCGCAGTACTTGATGGCTTTGATGCTGTAGGTTGCCATTTCGCCTCCTGTTGCGTGTCGTGCGCTTGGCTTGCAGGACACAGAACACGTGATTATTGCAGATTAACGGATACGCCGCCATCCACCACCAGCATCGCCCCCGTGCACCAGGCGGAGTCGTCGCTGGCGAAAAAGAGGACCGGTCCGGCAATGTCCTCGGGTTTTCCCAGGCCGCCAATCGGACCTCGTTTCAGCCAGTAGTTGCGGGTCTCCGGGTCGGATAGGGCCTCGCGATTGATGTCGGTCTCGACGGTGCCGGGCAGGACGGCGTTGCAGGTGATGCCGTACGGTCCGAGTGAGATAGCCATTGATTTCACCAGGAGATTGATGCCGGCCTTGGATGCGCAGTAGTGGGCCTGCTGGCTGCCGCCAAACTCGGACGAGATGGAGCTGACGGCAACGATGCGTCCCTTGATGCCCTGCTCGACCATCACTCGGGCCACAGCCTGGGAGCAGAGGAAGTAGCCCTTCAGGTTGACATCGAGCACCTGGTTCCACAGCGCTTCGCTCATTTCCAAGAAGCCTTCAAAGGGACAGATGGCGGCGTTGTTGACCAGGATGTCGATGCGACCCCATCGATCCAGCACCGTGCCCACCATATCCTGCACCTGTGCACTGTCGGATACGTCGGTCGGCACAAAGATGGCCTGGCTTCCAGCCGCTTCGACGACGCGTACCGTCTCGCGCCCCTTTTCTTCGTTGCGTCCGATGACGGCGACGCGAGCGCCCTCTTGGCCAAAGCGCACGGCAATAGCCCTGCCGATCCCGCGCGTTGCGCCAGTTACGATGGCCACTTTGTCCTTCAAGCACATAGATCTAACCTCTCTGCCAGAAACGTGTCGTTGTTGAGGAACCAATAAGCAGCAAAGGCCGTGAGTCTGATTCAGGACGGGACCGGGTCAGTGTGGGCCGGTGGGTACCAAACGCCTTCGCCTGCTACCCACCGGCTTGAGGTTCCGTTAAACCTTACTCGGCTGCACCTTCGACGTTGGTCTCATCGTAGACAGTGAAGGGCCCCATCAGGACACGCAAGCCGACATCGCGCGTCGGGTCCTTCTCGATAGTGTAAGTGCCCATCCGGCCCGCTTCGAACCGCTCGCCAACCTTGCCCTCGATGGCACCCGTGGAGAGCAGGTAGGTCGTGTGGTAGGTCAGGTAGCCCAGGTCCACGAAGCTCCACAGGGCGAACTCG
>Ga0180431_10000872_pt1 | contig 42664 bp, 21 predicted proteins | sample SS_ome_11_FD_132459 | JGI IMG/M metagenome (GOLD analysis project Ga0180431, IMG submission 132459) | Hypersaline lake sediment archaeal communities from the Salton Sea, California, USA - SS_1_MS_1 metaG | ecosystem: Environmental > Aquatic > Non-marine Saline and Alkaline > Hypersaline >... | reverse complement strand
TACAACTACAACAGCACGGAGATCCTGGGTTTCGCACAGATTCACGGATGGATCATGTCCGGCATCAACATCATGCCGACCACCGGCACGGTGAATCCGAATCTCGGCGAGAAGGGATGGAAATCGCGCTTCTCGCACGAAACCGAGGTGATTGAACCCGGCTACCACCGGGTGTTTCTCGACCGCTATCAAACGCAGGTCGAGTACACCTCGACGGACCGCGTGGCATTCTATCGCCTGAAGTATCGCCAGGCCGCAAAGGCCAATCTCCTGCTCCAGTTGGGCGGGTGGGTCGGGGCATGCAGCTATGTGGACGGCAAGGCGGCACTGGTCAGCCCCACCCGGGTCGAGGGGTCCCATGGGATGACCGACCGCGTGTGGGGCGGCCCGCAAATCTCCCATGTCTACTATGTGATGGAGTTCGATCGGCCGATCCGGCGGATGGATGGCTGGAAGGGGGCGGAGGAAGCGCTCGTCGATATCACGGACTATCATAACCCGATTCCCCCCGGAAGATTGCCCCAAGGCTACTGGCGGAGCGCGGAGAAAACCCTGTTCAAGAACCTCCCGGAAGAGCAGGCCGGAGTGGCGCTGGCCTACGACGTGAAGAAGGATGCCGAAGTCCTGGTCAAGATCGGCATTTCCTACACCAGCCTTGAAAATGCGCGTCGCAACCTGGCGGCGGAATGCCCGCATTGGGATTTCGACCGGGTGAGGCGGGCGTCCCGCGATACGTGGAACGAGTGGTTGGGCCGGATCGAGGTGAAGGGCGGTTCGGAGGCGCAGCGCGTCAAGTTCTACACCGATCTCTGGCATGTGCTGCTCGGACGCCACAAGCTTGACGACGCGAGCGGAGATTACCCCAGCTTCATGGGCTCGGACGGCAAGCGGATCCGGTCGATCCCGAAGGACGCCACGGGGAAGCCGGCGTTCCACATGTACAACTCCGACGCCCTGTGGCTGACGATGTGGAACCTGAACATCCTCTGGGGACTCGGTTGGCCCGAGATGATGGACGAGTTCTCGGCGTCGATGGTCCAGTACGCGGAGGATGGCGGGCACCTGCCCCGCGGGCCGTGCGCCGGCGGCTACACCGGCATCATGGCCGGCTGTCCCGCCACCAGCCTGATCACCGCCACATGGCAGAAGGGTCTGTTGCGAAAGGTGGCCGAAGAGAAGGCCTATCAGGCCATAAAGCGCAGTCATCCCAAACTCATCGGGGACGGCGGCGCGGGGAAGATGGTCCAGGGCAGCTTCGAATACTGGGCCCTCGCGCAGATGGCGCAGGAGATGGGGCGAAGCGAGGACGCCGAATCCTGGCGGAAATGGATCGACGGGTGGCAGAAGTACTTCGATCCCAAGAAGAACCTGCTGTCCGGCGGTTGGATGGAAGCCAACGACTGGCAGGGAACATTCGGCGTATCGCACGACATCAAGGGGCTGGCCGCCCTGATGGGCGGGCCCGACAAGCTGGCGGAAATGCTCAACAGCGCCTTTGAAGAAGAGGCGCCGCATCATTTCGTCTATTCGTACGGCAAGGGGAAAGTCAGTTACGCCAACCAGCCGGGGTGTTCCAACGCGCATGTGTTCAATCACGCCGGACATCCCTGGCTCAGCCAGTACTGGGTGCGGCGCGTCAATGAGCAGGCCTACGGGGGAACCAATCCGAACATCGGCTACGGCGGGCATGACGAGGACCAGGGCCAGATGGGCGGCGTCAGCGCATTGATGTCGCTGGGTCTGTTCAGCCTCCGCGGGACCTGCGGCAAGGAGCCGGTCTACGAGATCACCAGTCCGGTTTTCGACGAGATCAGGATTCAGCTTGATCCCCGTTATTACTCGGGAAAGGAGTTCAAGATCGTCACGCACGGCAACTCCCCCGCGAATGTCTATATCCAGCGGGCCGAACTGAACGGCAAGCCGCTCGAAAACTGCTGGTTCTACCACAAGGATTTCGCTCGGGGAGGGCAGCTCGAGCTGTGGCTCGGTCCGGAACCGAACAAAAACTGGGGAAGGAGTCCCGTGCAATGATGATCCACGCTATACGAATGAAGATCTCTCCAACCGTACACATGCCTGCATCCGCAATCCTGTTTCCGGCGCTGGTTGCGCTCGCCTGCGTCACGTCCGCCCCCGCTTCCGCCGGCGACGAAGCGGCGCGTCCGAACATTATCTTTGTTCTCGCGGATGACCTCGGTTACGGCGACCTCGGATGCTACGGCCAGCAGTTGATGAAGACGCCGAACATTGATCGTATGGCAAGAGAGGGCACTCGTTTCACGGACTGTTACGCCGGCTCGACAGTTTGTAGTCCGTCGCGATGCGTTCTGATGACGGGACTTCACACCGGTCACGCGAGGATTCGCGCCAACACGTGCCGTCGAGGCGGTACGGTAGGTCGCAAGGGGAATCGAACGATGCGCCGCGCGGCGCTGACGGACGAGGACGTGACGGTCGCCGACGAGCTCCGACAGCTCGGATATCGCACCGGAATCGTCGGGAAATGGCATCTCGGCGGGTACGATCCCGAAGCGAACCCGATGCGCCACGGGTTCGATTGGTTCCGGGGCTGGCTCGTCCATAACGTCAACGAAATCGCGCCGCTGTATTACTCGCGAGCTCGATTTCACGACAACGAACTGGTTCCGATCCCGGGGAATCAGGACGGGAAAACGGTTCGATTCCACACCGATCTTTCGATCGACGAATCGAAGCAATTCATCACCGAATCGCTTGCCGCTCAAAAAGCGGCCCGCGACGACGGCAAGGAGGCGAAGCCGTTCTTCCTTTATTTGGCGCTGATCAGCCCGCACGACCCGATGGTAACGCCGCCCGAGGGGTTGGGTGAATACGAAGACAAGCCCTGGAAACTGCACTGCAAGCAGTACGCCGCGATGATGGCGAATCTGGACCGGAACATGGGACGGTTGTTTAGGTTCCTCAAGGAGCAGGGGATCGACGAGAAGACGATCGTCTTCTTCGCTTCCGACAACGGCGCGCGGAGCATTCCGACGCCGGACCTGACCGAGGTCGCCGAGTTCTTCGATTCGAGCGGACCGCTGACCGGCTACAAACGCGACATGACCGACGGCGGCATCCGGGCGCCGATGATCGTCCGCTGGCCGGGCCATGTGCCGGCCGGCAAGACGAGCGACGCCATCTGGGGATTCGTCGACGTGTTTCCCACGGCGGTCGATCTGGCCGGCGGCGAACCGGAGGCGAAGGTCGACGGCGTCAGCGTCCTTCCGCTGCTGCTCGGCAAGGAACAGAACACCCAGTCGCGATTCCTCTATTGGGAGCACCTCGGGCGAGGGTTCCATCAGGCCGTAAGGTACGGCAAATGGAAAGCGGTGCGACTCGGCGGCAACCGGCCGTGGCGCCTTTACGACGTGTCGCAAGACATCGCCGAGAAGAAGGACGTCGCCAAGGATCACCCCGAGATCGTCCAGAAGATCGACCGGTTCGCGAAAGAGAATCGCGTCGATTCGCCCAACTGGTAGACCGAACGACAAAGACACTTGCTTGCAAGGAAAGCGATGCGAAGCGTAACGCGAAGAAACTTCTGTCAGGCCGCGGCGGCCGGGGCCGCGTGGGCGGCGGCATGCCCGACGGCATTGTCCGACGGGCCGATGTCCGGGAAGATCGACGACGGCGGCAGCCTGCCCAGGCCGACCGCGCGGCAGCTCGCGTGGCAGGACCTGGAGTTGGGCATGTTCATCCACTTCGGGATGGCCACCTTTTCCGGCAACGTCTGGGCCACGCCTTCGCCGGACACCTACGCCCCCGCCCGACTCGACACGGACCAGTGGATGGAAGCCGCCCAGGCGTTTGGGGCCAAGTACGCCGTCTTCACGGCGAAGCACTGCGCCGGCTTCATGCAGTGGCAAACGGACCTCTATCCTTACAGCGTCAAGCAGTCGAAGTGGCGAAGCGGCAAAGGGGATGTCCTCAAGGAGTTCGTCGAGTCTTGCCATAAGTACGGCATCAAGCCGGGCATCTACGTCAGCGCCACGGCAAACGCCTACTGGGGCGCGAGAAGATGCCGCGTCCAGGGCGGCAAGGAGTCGCAAGCGAAATACTCGCGAATGGTCGAAAAAATGTGCGAAGAGGTGTGGTCTCGCTACGGCGACTTCACCGAGATCTGGTTCGACGGCGGCGTGATGCCGCCCCGCATGGGCGGGCCCGACATCTGGGGGCTGCAGCAGAAACTGCAACCCAGCGCGATCGTCCACGACAACGGGGCCGGACCGCACGGCCATCAGCGCTGGGGCGGGAGCGAAAGCGGCGGCGTCGGATATCCCTGCTGGGCGACGGTTCGCAACCGCCACACCCAGTTCGAGCCGGCCCCTTCGGCCGGACCGAAGGACGTCCTGCACATGATGAAGCACGGCCACCCCGACGGCGACCTCTGGTTGCCCGCCGAGGCCGATCCCACGTTCAACGGACGCTGGTTCCCGGCGAAAGGCAAAATGGCGGCCCCGAGATCCCTGAACAACCTGATGAAGATCTACTATGAATCGGTCGGTCGGAACGCCAATCTGCTGCTCAATTGCAGCCCCGGCCCCGACGGTCTGGTCGCCGAGTCGCACATGAAGCGATACGAGGAGTTTGGCCGGGAAATCCGCCGGCGTTTCGGCAACCCCGTGGCCGAGACCCAAGGCGTGGGCGACACGGTCGAACTCGCGCTGAAGACACCCGCGCGAATCGACCACGTCATCCTCATGGAGGACATCGCCCACGGCGAACGGGTGCGCGAATACGCGATCGAAGGACTCGTGTCCGGCAACAAGTGGGAGAAGCTCGGCGACGGCCTTTCGATCGGGCACAAGAGGATTCAGGGCTTCGAGCCCGCAGAGGTCGCCCGAGTGCGCTTCCGCGCGACCAAGGCGGTTGCGTCCCCCATGATCCGCCGCCTGGCGGTCTTCTCCACGAGCGAGGGCGCGTCATGAAGCGGCTGGCGAGGAGGAACCCCAAAAGGTGTATTTTTGCGAGATTCCGAGGCATGATGGCATCCGAGTTTCATCGATTCACACACCCGAGGAATGACATGAAGCGAGCAATGTTGACGATCGTCGCGGCCATCGCGTTCTGTTCGGGCGCCCAGGCCCTCGACATTGAGGCAATCACCGCGAAGCCGACGGCCGACCATCCGAGATACGACGACAAGCGGGCTTGGCCGGACCTGGTTGGCGACGAGTATTTCGTCAAACAGCAGTGGCCCGAGGCCGTTGTGCTCATCTGGAACCCGACCACCGAGAGCCTCGACGCCGGGGACCCGGCCAACTGGATCGATACGTCGACGGGCAAGGCGCCGGACGGGGGGCCGGACATGGACACGGACCTGATCTTCCCCGACGCAGACAAGAGGTATCGGGTCAACGGCAAGGGGCTCGTCTGCCGGCACCTGACCGTCGGACGAAACGCCGACGTCCAGCCCGGCGGCGGCCATGGCTTGGCGATCTTCGGCAACCTCTGGATCCAGCCCGGCGGAAATCTCTATCTGTATCGAAGCATCGTTTTCCAGGGCAACCGCCATACGTTTTGCCGGGAAGACTGGCCCGCGGACAACGTGCAAAAGAAGATCCACGACACTGGGGCCATCACCCCGTTCGACCGCCGGAATCCGAAAGAGAACGCTTGGAAACGGAATCCGATTTCGTCCGAGCGGCTGTCTTACTTCATGAGCCACGACAAGCCGGAAGGGAGCACGGAGATCCTCGGGTGCGTCAGTTGCAAGGATGAATTCCGCGTCGCCTCCGGGACGTTCATCGTGGGACGCGACAGCCGGTTCTACAATGGCGAGGCCGCCACACTGCACGTGGGCAGGGGCGCCACGATCGCCCTGATGGACGGCGCCCTGTTCGGCAAGCGGGGTAACCAGTTCCTGCTAGATTGCTCGTCCCAGGGCGCGATCACCGGCGGCACCCCCGACCGCCCGCTCAAGCGCGACGCACGACTGGGGCTCGGGTACGCCAACTGGATGAACCTCCCGTTTCCGCAAGAGAAACGCCCGCACGGTTCTCGTTACGGCGCGCTCAGCGGGAGCTTTGGCGGCGGATTGACGGGTTACCCGGCCGAGGGAAGCGACGCCCGGTTGGTCGTCGGTTGGCACCGCGTCTCGGCCTGGATTGGCCACCGCGGGTGGACCATGAGTGATGGGTTCTATGATTTGTACGCCACCCTGCAACCCAAGATCACGATCTGGATCGGCGCCGAATCCGAGATCAAAAATGTGCGATTCGACGACCTGCACCGCGGTGGGATCGTACTGCCAGACAAGGCGATCATGAAAAACTGGAAGAACGTTTCGTTCGGCGACGGCTGCCTCAGCAAAGATCCCAAAGAACTCGCACGCGATTACAAGGGTAAGCTCCACCGCGGCCAGCCTACGGATCCGCTCGAACCAAGAAAAGAATACACCTCGATGTAACTGCGGCTACTGGGGACCTAACGCGCATAGGCGCAACTGGAGAATCGCATGCGTTCCTTGTCGACACCCTTGCTCGTCGTCCTTTTCGGCGTGGTGTTAGCGGTCCAGGCGCGCGGCGTGCCGGCCGCTGGTGCGGATGCACTGATCCAGTCGGCCCCTGCTCGGATCGAACAATATCGAAAAGGCGACGTGCAGATTTCTGTACGGGACAACGACGGAAAACCAATCGAGGGCGTAACTGTTCAAGTGCAACAGGTCCGGCACGCGTTCCTCTTCGGGGGTAGCGTCTTTCCGCTCGTGCGTGCCGTTCAGAAAGGTGACCTCGTCTTGCCGTTCAATGAAGGCGACTCGTTTCAGCCCTTCCGCGAGCATTACGTCGGCCTGTTTAACTACGCTACCCTTCCCTACTACTGGTGGAGTTACGAAAGGGAGCAGGGGAGGCCGGCACAGAAGGTCCGCGAGTCCGTTGCATCCTGGTGCAGAGAACACAATATCGCCACCAAGGGGCATCCGCTTGTCTGGAATTACCGGCAGCCTTCGTGGCTGCCGGATGATGCGGCTGAAATCGAAAAGCTCCAACTAGCCCATGTCGGGAACTGCGTGGGCCGGTTTCGCGGCAAGGTAGATATCTGGGACGTCGTCAATGAAACCACCAATTTCGCACAGGCCCCCAATAGGGCGCGAGCCCCGGATATGACATCCATGTGGGAAGAAGTCGGCCGCATCGAGTTGCCCCGCCGGGCCTTTCGCATCGCGCGAAAGGCCAATCCGGATGCTACGCTCGTGCTCAACGATTTCCACGTCGGCGATGATTTTGCCGAGGTCGCGCGCGGCGTCGTCGATGATAATGGCGAGCCACTCTACGACGTGATCGGGCTCCAGTCGCACATGCACGGCGGGAATTGGTCGAGTGCAAAACTCTGGGCAGTGTGCGAACGATTTGCTCCGTTCGGCAAACCGATACATTTCACCGAACTCACCGTGTTGTCGGGCAGGAAGGGTTGGCACCGGCCCCAGCCCTGGCCGTCAACCTCCCAAGGCGAGGAGGAACAAGCCCACGAGGCGGCGCGAATCTACACCCTGCTTTTTTCGCATCCCTCCGTGGAAGCGATCACCTGGTGGAATCTGACCGACGCCCACGCCTGGATGGAGGCACCAGCCGGTCTGCTCCGAAAGGACATGTCGCCGAAGCCCGCTTACAAGGTGCTGAAGAAGTTGATCACCGAAGACTGGTGGACGGAAACGAGCCTCGATACCGATGACGACGGCCTTACGACCTTTCGTGGATTCTACGGCGAGTATGAACTAACGCTGTCCACTCCCGGCCGGAAACCACAGCGGATTGAACACCTGGAGATCAAAAAGTCGCCGCGAGAGGAGGCCTCCCGATGGACGGTGGTCTATTCTCCAAATCCGTGAAAGGAATGAGCCCTGGTGTTCTGCCGAATCGACCTATGCATGACAAGGAACTGTGGCCGACTTTGAGCGGCGACGAGTAATCTTACAAACAGAAACGATGAGGAAACGAAAATGGCAAGAAGCGTGCATATCAGAACAATCCCAATGGTTGCCGTATCGGTGTTGCTGCTCGTCACGAGCGCCCGGGCACTGGTCAACCCTTCGCTGCAACCAATTCACTTGTACGAACGTTACAACGTCGTCCTGGCTGCCGAGGTGGTGTCGGCCGAACTAACCGATGAGGACTATGACGTCGAGTCGGGACGGATCAAGCTCAAGGTCACCGCCGTCTGTCGGGGTGAGTTTAAAAGCAAGGAAATCACAATCGACGTGCCGGCGTGGGACGATCGCGACGAGCCGGCTCACGATGCCAATGACGATTGGAATATTTGGGACGTCGCTGTCGAGGGGCGCACGATTGTCGCCTTCGTTGGGAAAAAGGGCCGGCGAGGCAGAGGCGAGGACGGAATTCTACTCTATTGCGGCGAGCGGCAATGGCATCATGCCCGGATTACCGACATGGAAAAACCGTCGCAGTGGAACTACCAGTCGGCCAGCGAGCAGGTTATGGTCGGTACATTCAATGGTGCTGCAACGCGGTTGGCCGATATGATGGCCGACACGAAACACGGCACGGCCTTCTTCCCGGCCATCCCGACCATTCAACTGCATCGGCAAGTCACGATTGGCACATTGCCGGCCAGTGCCGGCGGCGTTGCATTGTTCGACCTCGACGGCGATGGCGACCTCGATGTCCTTGCGTGCAGCGAAGGCGGCGTTCGCGCCTATCTACAAGACGACTCGCTCACATTCACCGACGCGACGGAAAAGCTTGGCTTGAAGGAAATCGCCGGGACAAGTTGTGCGCTGGCCGATGTCGATGAGGACGGGCGCAGCGATCTACTGATCGACAAGCAGCTATTTCGCAAGAGCGAGAACGGTTTTGCGAAAGCCGCCCTGCCAGACCTGGAAACGGACAAACCACTCAAAGTGTCGTCGTTCGTTCAGCTCAATGGCGACGGCCATCCAGACATTCTCCTCTCGCATATCGACGGAGGCCTCACGGCGCTACTCAACGACGGCAAAGGCAACTTCATGGATGCCACGGAAAAACTGGGCCTGACCGATGAAGCGTGCGGGGCAGGCGGCAACGGTTACTTCGCACCCGGTGATTTCGACGGCGACGGTCGCACCGACCTCTATTACGCCACGGGGCAAGGGCTGATCCTGCTGCAAATCGAACAGGGCGCGTTCGCGCCACTTGAACAAAAACTTCGCTTCGACTACCGCTGTGCACCCGACTACAAACCCGGCAAAACCGGCGCGGGTTGCTTCGCGACGATCTGGAAACCGGATGCCCTGGATCTCGTCAGTCCCGGCGACAGCAGCCTGGCAATCGTTGCCAAAAGCGACGGCGAAGCGCGGGACGTGAGCGTCGATGGCAACGAAATCGGCCTGTGCGCCAGTCGGCAGATCGCGACCCTGGCCGAGGACCTGAACATGGACGGCTATGTCGACCTCTACACGATCTCTCGGGACGAGAATCAACAGAACCAGTTCCACACGAACCGAGGCTACGGTTCGTTTATGGATCCCACACTCTATGATCCGACCTGTTTCGGGGAAGCCCACGAAAAGGGCGCTTGGGGTCTGGCCGCGGGCGATATGAACGGTGATGGCATGAACGACCTGCTGCTGGGACACGTCGATGGCGAAATCACTCTGGTACTCAGCGATGCCGTGGAAGTGCGCAAGCCGACGGAGTATCCGACCTACCACGCCAAGAAGCTCCAGCAAACATGCGTCATTTCAGTTTCTCTGAAAGGGCTTGGCACACTCGGCGCGGATGTGCAGTTGGTTGATCGGAATGGAAAAACAACCCTACGACGCACCGTCGGCACCCAAGTTCTCACCGGCTGCCGCGGCCCCGACAATGTCAACTTCGCCGTCCGTGAGCCTGGGAACTACATCCTGCGCGTGCGATTTGCGGATGCAACGGTGAAGGAAGAAGAGATCACGATCGGCGAGACGAAGCATGTACCACTGACGATTAGCAGCAAATAGTGCGAGTACACTTTTGCCACCTTGAGTTTGAAGCCATTCGTATTCTTTGAGCAGGAATCTGAAAAGCATGAAGGTCTTTTCGCACCCCGTTTCATCGCAGTGGATAATTCTGCTGATCGTATGCGCGTCGACGGCTTCAGCTAACCCGTTTGGCGACAACTGGGCGCCGTCGCCCATGGAACCAGCGTTCCGACTTGAGGACTACATCGTCTGGGGCGGTTCGGTGACGAAGGCCGAAGACGGCCGTTACTACATGTTTGCGGCCCGCTGGCCGAAGAAGACGGCCATGCCCTCCTGGGTGACCAACGGAGACATTGTGCTGGCTGTTTCCGAAAAACCGGCCGGCCCCTATCGGTTGGTCGATGTCGTGCTGCCGTCGCGGGGAAGCAGTTTTTGGGATGGCATGGCAACCTTCAATCCCACGATCCGGCGCCACAAGGGCAAGTATGTGTTGTTCTACACGGGAACGACCTATGATTTCGAGCAACCGAAAACCAAACGCCCATCACAAGAAGAATGGGAGCAGGCCTGGAACAACAAGCGAATCGGCGTCGCCGTTTCCGATTCCGTATTGGGCCCCTGGAAACGGTCGGACTCCCCCGTCTTGGAGCCGCGCAAGGGGAAGTGGGATACGTCGATCACTAGCAATCCGGCTCCCGTCCTGCACGACGATGGCAGCGCCTTACTGGTTTACAAGAGTTCGCCCCTGAGGTTCCCCGAACAGAAGAAAAAGAACGAACTGATACTGGGCGCTGCAGAGGCGAAGCACTACTTGGGTCCCTACGAACGCCTCAATGACGAGTCACAAATTATGTTTCAAGGCAAGCGGGCGCACGTGGAAGATCCCTACGTCTGGTTCGACGGAGAAAACTACCACATGCTGGTGAAGTCCATGGATGGCAAGATCCCGGTGGGCTGGGGGAGCGGTTTCGTCGCCTCTTCGCCGGATGGCTTGAACTGGAAGTTGGCCGATCCTCCCTTGGCCTACACTGGCAAGGTCGAAAGGGAAGACGGCAGCATCCTCAGGGCAGGACGTTTCGAAAGACCACAGATTCTCTTTGAGAACGGTATCCCCACACACGTCTTTTTCGCGTGCATGGCGCGCGATGGTATTTACAACGTAGTCAGGCCGCTTAAGAAGTAAAGGTCACCCATGTACAAACCACCATTGTTGATGGCGATCATTTTGTCGAGTTGTGTTGGCGGGAGCTTCGCGCAAACCGAACCGACCTACAGCGACGTTGTAGCGCGTCTATACGACTTGAAGAGCTTGGCCGAACCGCCGCTCGCAGGGGAACAGGCTGGCAACTTCTCCAGCTACAACCGAACCTCCCGGTACAACAGCGAAACCGGCGAGTATGAACAGTGGCAGTACAACTGGGATGGCGGCGGCGCCGTTCGTCGCGAAGGAGACAGTCTGGTCGCCGCAAAGATCGACGGGCCGGGTGTTATTTGGCGTTTTTGGTCCGCTTCTGCGGGGAAAGGCCATGTCAAGATCTTCATCGACGGCAACGACCAGCCGACGCTGGATATGCCCTACCAGAACTTCATGAACGGCGAAGAGGGCATGTTCGCCTATCCTGAGTTGGTCCTGACGATGTCGAAGGGCAGAAACAGCTTCATACCGATTCCCTTCCAGAAGTCCTGTAAGGTCGTGTTCGAAAAAGGGTGGGGAATGTACTACCAAATCACCTACTCGCGATTCCCAGAAGGGACGCCTATCCCCAGTTTCCGTGGCGAGTTCACCGAAGACGATCAGGCGCCCCTGCGGAAGGCCAATGAGGTGTTCGCCAATCGCGGCACCGACCCCAAGCCGAACGGACCCGACAGTAAGTCCATCGACAAGACAGTCGTCATCAAACCCGGAGAAACCGTTGATGTCTGTAGTGTGACGGGCCGTCGTGCGCTCACGCAAATTCTCGTTCGCCCGTACCCGGATGAAAACCCCATTCGCACGCTGCGCGAGTTGACGCTTTCCATCTTCTGGGACGACGAAACGGAACCGGCGGTGTGGACGCCGCTCGGCGACTTCTTTGGCACCGCGCCGGGAATCAATCGATTCAAGTCCCTTCCGACTGGCATGAGCGACAAGGGGTTTTACGCCTACTGGTACATGCCCTTCGAGAAATCGGCCCGTATGACGATCACCAACGATGGCGAAAAAACACGGAAGCTCTCGTTTCACGTCCAGCACGAGCAGGTCGCAAGCGACACGCCGCTGTTGCGATTCCATGCGAAATGGCACCGCGACGATTACTCGGGTGTCGACAAAAAGAGGTTCACGCATGGCGATCGTTGGCCCGATTGGCCGCTGCTTGTGACGGAAGGCCGCGGTCGCTTCGTCGGAATCAACATGCACATCTGGAACCCCAATCCGTTCGGGCGGATAGTCAAAGTGCTCGATGCGGATGTTAACGAGTATCCGCCGCGGATCTATGACACGATGTTGGCGGCCGCCGGCGGCTGGTGGTGGGGAGAAGGCGACGAGAAGTTTTTCGTCGATGGGGAAAAGATGCCTTCGACCTACGGAACGGGCAGCGAAGATTATTTCGGCTACGCCTGGGCGGCCCACGATCCAGTCGAGTACGAAAGTGCCTTGGCGAACCAGCCGCTGAACAAGAACAGCAGCCTGGGGCACGTATCGAACAATCGTTTTCAACTTGCCGACAACGTGCCGTTTCAAAAACGGTTCGAGGCGGTCATGGAGAAGTACCATCCTAACAACTGGCCGCTTCTGTATGCCTGCACCTCCTATTGGTATCAGACGGCCGGAGAGTCCGATCCTTACGGACCGGTCCCCGTTGAAAACCGTGTGGACTACTACGGTCAGCCCGACCCCTCGTTGTTGACGCCCGCCAGCGGTGTGTACGAGGCGGAACTTCACTTGAGTTACAACCGTCGGGCAGCCCAGCGGCTGCAGCGGATGAGTTCAGAGGATGGTAGTTGGAGCAACGAGTTTCATCTGCCATGGAAAGGCGAGGTGGGCGGCGCATTCTCGGTCAGTTTCGAGGTCGCCGCTCCCTACAAGGGACCGCTCGCGACCGGTCTTACGATGGGGCCAAACTATGGTGTTTTCGACGTACTGCTCGACGGGAAACCGTTGAAGGCGGGGGTCGATCTGTACAGCCCAAACGTGACTCCGAGCCCACGGTTGGACCTCGGGACGGTTGAACTATCACCGGGCTCACGCCAACTGACATTCCGCCTGACCGGCGGCAATGCGCAGGCGAAATACATCCAGCAGAAGCTCTTGATGCTGGGGATCGACTACATCGCGCTGACGCCCGTTGAGTAAAGCCCCATGGACCAGCAAGGCGGTGGCTGGCCTGGTATGCCAAAATCATTCACCTGGAGAATATCAAATGGCAAGGAGCATCGCAGTATCGATCGTCACTCTGTCCATCTACACCGTCGGGTGCATGTGCTGCCAACATGTCGATGCTCAACCGACTTCGCCGAAGGAGGTTTCGGCCCAACCGAATATCATTTTCATACTCGCCGACCAACTTCGCTATCAATCGTGCGGCTACGCAGGGGATGAGAAGGCGCGCACGCCAAACTTGGATCGGCTCGCGGCATCGGGCGTCGACTTCCGGCAGGCCGTTTCCGCCATGCCTGTGTGCAGCGCATACAGGGCCTCACTCTTCACCGGAAAATACACCAGCAGCACGGGGATGGTGATCAATGAACTTCGAATGAACACCAAGCATACTTTTTTGGCTCACTGTCTGACGCGGGCCGGGTATGAAACGGGCTATATCGGAAAGTGGCACCTCTACGCAAACCAGCTTGGAAACCACGACGACCCCAAGAATTCCTTCACCCCGCCTGGTCCCGACCGGCTGGGGTTTGACGGCTACTGGGCCGCGTTCGGTTTTCACCACACGTACTATAACTGCTTCTATCACACCGATTCGCCGAAGAAGATATTCTTTGATGAAGAGGTTTACGAGCCTGACGGGCAAACCGACTTGGCGATCGACTTCGTCAAGAAAACGAAAGACAAGAACAAACCATTCTACCTCATGCTGAGCATCGGCACGCCCCACAGTCCGTGGCGAGCCGACAACGTGCCCAAGAAGTGGTACGACTTGTTCGAGGACGTGGAGTTCTCCGTGCCCGCAAACTACTCGCAGAAGAAAGCCCCCTACGGTGACGGTTGGTCGAACTACCATCACAATCCCGAAAAAATCGCAGCCTGGAAACGGGTCTATTACGCAATGACAGCGAATCTCGACTGGAATGTGGGCCGAATTCTCGATGCGGTCGACCAAGCAGGCATTGCCGAGAACACGATTGTCGTATTCACTTCGGACCACGGCGAAATGCTTGGGGCGCACGGCCGGATGATGAAGAACATCTTCTACGAGGAGGCGGCTCGGGTCCCCTTCTTGATCCGCTGGCCCGCACAGATTCCCAAAAGCCTCGTCTCCGACGCGCCCATGAACACCGTCGACATTATGCCGACCCTGCTCTCGTTTGCAGGCGTTCCTATTCCGGAAGAAGTCGAAGGGGCGGATTTGAGTCATCTCGCGATGAACAAAGAAGGCCCCGCACCCGAGTTTGCGTTTCTCATGAATACCGGGGCATGTGCCGCGTGGGAAGATGGACATGAATGGCGTGCACTGAGAAACAAGCAATACACCTATGCCGTCTTTCGGGGATGGGAGAGGAAGGGCCTGCCGCGCAAGGAACTTCTGTTTGACAACGTCGCCGACCCCCTGCAGATGCGAAACCTTGTCGGAAAGCCGGAATATGAAAACGTCACGGCCGATCTTCGCGAGAAACTGAAAGCAAAGATGACGTCGCTCGGCGACACCTTTCCCGCATCCACATGGTACAGAGACAACTGGATCGAGAATCGCATCATCAAACGCACGGCCACTATCGATTGAACACCTTGGAAACAAGGAGTGATGCATGAACACACGAACCATCATCGTCGGCACACTCACGGTCGCGCGACGGTTGTTGGTGTCTTTTCGAAATCTCGGTCTCGGGTTGCTGGCTGGCCTGCTTGTTGCTTCAGGTGCGTTGGCTCAGGAAGCCGTCTCCTTCCAGGAACGATACCGACCACAATTCCACTATACCGCCGTCAAGGGTTGGATCAACGACCCCATTGGTCTTCTCTACTACGACGGCGAATACCACCTCTTCAACGATCACAACGTGAAATCGCACCGGTTTCCGGGCGGCAAGTTCGATGGTGAGCAGTCACATTGGTCGCATGCCGTCAGCAAGGATTTGGTGCATTGGGAACACAGGCCCGTGGCGGTCTGTCCTGACAAGCTAGGCGCGTGCTTTTCGGGGTCGGGCGCTGTGGATTGGAAGAATACTACGGGGCTGCAAACCGGAAAAGAGCCGCCCCTGGTCTTAGCTTACACGTCGGCTGGCTCGTGGGGGCAAAGTCTCGTTTATAGCAATGATCGCGGGCGAACCTGGACGAAATACGAAGATAACCCGGTGCTCGAAAAAATCGCAAATGACAATCGCGATCCGATGGTGTTTTGGCACGAACCGACGAAGCGCTGGATCATGGTGCTCTACGTCCAGCGAGGCCGGGCGCATTTCTTCAATTCCGCCGATATGAAAACGTGGGCAGCGACTTCGGTCGTCGAACTCGAAGGTTTCCACGAATGCCCTGACATGTTTAGGCTGGCAATTGACGGCGATGCGAATAACTGCAAATGGGTGGTCTACGATGGACCGCTCCATTACTGGATCGGTGAATTCGATGGCCGTACGTTCAAGCCTGAAACCGAGGCCCTGCGTTGTGAATTCGGTAAGAATTTCCATGCCGGTCAGACTTGGGAAACCCCGGACAAGAAGCGGGTGCAGATCGGCTGGATGAACGGCGGGAAGTATCCGGGCATGCCTTTCAATCAACAGATGACGTTCCCAAGTGAGCTGACTCTCCGCAAGACGCCCGATGGCCTTCGTATGTTCATGTATCCGATCGACGCAATCAAGAAGCTCCACGGTGAGTCATTCACGCTAACGAACCACAAGCTCAATCCGGGTGAGAATCCTTTGACTGACATCTCGGGCGAGCTGTTCGATATCGAGATGGTTATCGAGCCGGGTGATGCTACGGAATTCGGACTCCGCCTGCACGAGACATCCGTCATCTACTCGGACAACCAGATTACGAGTGCCGGCGCCAAAGCCGAAGTCTCCCCAATCGATGGCGTGATTACACTTCGAATCCTCATCGATCGCACCTCGATCGAGACGTTTGTCAATGACGGCCAGGTCGCGCTGCCGTGTTGTATCCTGCCGAAGCAACTCAATACCACTCTCGATTTGTACGCACAGGGCGGCAACGTCGTGATCCACTCGCTTCGTGTGACCAAGCTCAAGTCCTGCTGGGAATCAGGAGACACGCAAAGTCAAGAAGCGGATCTGCGATCCGGCGATGAGGAAAAGTCCATCCCAGCGGTCGAAGATCCGCTTGCCCGATTCTACGAGCAACCCGCGCGGTTTAAGCCGTCTCCTCCCGCACAGGGTCGGCCTGCCGAGTGGTTCCTCGAGAACTCGAAGAACCTCAAGCTGGACGCGACGGTTTATCACGGCGACCGAGAAGAGCAAGCGAAGGTTGATAGAAAGCTTCCGTATCGTTATCGCGATACCGCCTCACGGCCAGAACTTCCTTTCGATAAGATCGTCTTCATCAAGCGTTTTACCTATCACAGCTCGCATTTCTACACGGACTTTCTCGACGGTTGCTCACGCTATGGAGGGAATATCTCGATTCTTGACCTGAAGACCGGCAAGGTGAAGGACTTGTTTCCCGAGGACAGCGAGATGGCCGGCGGGATCTTCGGGCGTTTTGCGCTCTCTTTCGACGCAAAGCGGCTCGTTTTCGACTGGAAGAAGGCGCCGATCGAGGGTTTCCGCATCTACGAGGTGAACGTCGACGGAACGGGACTCCGGCAGCTGACTTTCCCGCCCGGCGACGAGCGGGCACGCATCGATAGGTACTCGCTTCACGAGAGCGGCGGCAAGCAGCAGAGGAATTACTTCCACCAGACCGACGATATGCACCCGTGCTACGCGCCGGATGGTTCGATCTATTTCACCTCGACTCGCGCGCAACATGGCGTGCTGTGCGGCACCTTCCTCGCCGCCTCGGTTCTCCACAAGATGGATGGTGACGGCGCGAACATTCGGCAGATGACGAATAGCGCTGTCAGCGAGTTCAGTCCGGCCGTGCTGCCGGATGGATGGATCACCTACAGCCGTTGGGAGTACGTGGACAAGGGCCAGCTCGGCATCAAATGTCTTTGGGCCATGAAGCCCGACGGGAGCGGCAGCCGGGAGATCTACGGAAACGACGTGCCCTTCCCGCCGACCATGTTGCACGGACGTCCGATCCCAGGCAAGCCGCACAAGCTCGTGATGCTCGGCACGCCCCACTTTCCGCAGAGCGGGATCGGAACCGTCATCGTCGTCGATACGACGAAGAACATCCGCACGCGGAGTCCGATGCATTTCGTCACCTGGTGGGTCGACGTACGCCAGGAACCGGGATGGAACCACTTCCTCGGCTCGGGCTGGAGACGTCACACGAACGGCCCGCTCTATATGGACCCCCATCCCTTGGCGGAAGATCTGTTCCTCGTGTCCCACAACCGGGACCGCGCCTGGAACGATCCGACGGCCTACGAGTTGATGCTGCTCGACGACTCGGGAAATCACTGGCCGATTCTCGCTTGCGACGACTACTCGCTTTGGCAGCCGACGCCGCTGGTTTCCCAAAAGCGTCCGCCGGTTGTGCCGAGTACGCTCGACCCGCGACTTGCGAAAAAAGGGCTCGCGGTCTGCTTCGTGCAAGACGTGCATCACGGCATGGAGGGCATCGAACCGGGCGAGGTGAAGTACCTGCGCATTCTCGAACAACTGCCGCGGCCCTGGTCGTGCCGGCGATTGTGGGAGCCCAACCAGAACCTGGTCTATTTGATCAGCCCTCGCAGCGCGCTTGCCGGCAAGGTGTTGCGGGGCGTCGTGCCGGTCGAGGAAGACGGCAGCGCGCACTTTTACGTGCCCGCTGACCGTAACATCTATTTCGAGGCGCTCGACGCGAAGTACCGGGAACTGCAACGCGAGCGAACGTATGTGAACTACATGCCCGGCGAACGGCGAGGTTGCGTCGGTTGCCATGAAACGCCGCAGGACGCACCGCTCGACCGGATCGGCTCGGCGCTGGCGCTCAAAAAACCGCCAGTTCACCCACAGCCGCAACCGGGCGACGATACGGCCGCCAGGCCGATTCATTTCGCCACCGACGTGCAACCCGTCCTCGACAAGCATTGCGTCAAGTGCCACGGCGGCGAGCGCAAGATGGCCGGCCTCGATCTTCGCGGCGAGTTAACGCAAGCCTTCTCGCGATCCTACGAAAGACTTCTCCGCTACGTGAAGACAACCGATGAAGGCAGCGACTTCGGCGGCAGTGAGTACCTTCCGCCGAAGTCCGTTGGTTCACACGCCTCGCCCCTGATCAAACAGCTCGACAAAGGCTGCACCGGCATGGAGTACGAACTGCCCCTGGAAGACTACGTAAAGATCACAACGTGGGTCGACGCAAACGCCGTGTACTACGGTTCGTACTGGGGCCGCGTGCACATCGATCATCGCGACCATCCCAACTTCCGGCCGGTTCCGACGCTCGAGGATGCTCTCGCGACGGAACCGCCGGTGCCATGGATGGAAAGGTAGCAAAACGTCATTTGTCGTCATGCTTATGTACAACCAAAACGAGAATGTCAACGATGCCAAACAACTCACGAGAACGATTCTCGCGTCTGCTCTGCCTGCTGAGCTTGTTCTTACTGGCGGCGCACGGCGAGGCGCGCTGCGGTGAAACCGCTCACGCTGAACACCCGAATATCGTCGTGATCCTGGTCGATGACATGGGCTTTTCGGACATCGGTTGCTACGGCAGCGAGATTCCCACGCCCAATCTGGATGCGCTGGCGGCGGGAGGTCTGCAGTTCACCCAGTTCTATAACACCGGTCGCTGCTGCCCCACCCGCGCCGCTTTGTTGACGGGCCTTTATTCGCATCAGGCGGGTGTGGGCCACATGACGAGCGACTACGGCATGCCCGGCTACCGTGGCTTTTTGAACGAACACTGCGTGACACTGGGCGATATTGCCCGCAGTGCCGGTTACCTTGCGGCGGCCACCGGCAAGTGGCACGTGGGACACAAGCAACGCAGCATGTGGCCGTTGGCGCGTGGTTTCGACCGCTTCTACGGCGTGCCGGAAGGGGCCGGGTTCTACTTTCAAGTCAAACAGGGCCGTACTGTTGTGCTCAACGACGAGGTCGTCGCCTCGGTTGGCAAACCGCTGCCCGCAGGCTGGCACTCGACCGACGCTTGGACCGAATACGGTCTGAAGTTCATCGACGAGGCACTCGCTGCCGACAAGCCGTTCCTTCTCTACCTGGCCCACAACGCTCCGCACTTCCCGTTGCAGGCCAGCGCCGAGGACATCGCCCTTTTTCGCGGGAAGTATCGTCAAGGTTGGGACAAACTCAGCGAACAACGGCACGCACGGCAGGTCGAGCGGGGGCTGATCGAGCCAACTTGGAGGAAAGCGCAGCGCCCCGACGACGTGGCTGCCTGGGAGAGCTTGTCCGCAACCGACCAGGACCGTTTCGATCATATCATGGCGACCTACGCCGCCTGCGTGTACGCCATGGATCGGTCGGTCGGCACACTGATCGACGGGCTGAAGCGGCGCGACCAATTGGACAATACGTTGATCCTGTTCATGAGCGACAACGGCGGCAGTCACGAAAGCGGTCCCAATGGTAGAAGCCAGGGCGATCCAACCACGGCGCGGTCGTCTTGGTTTTGCGGCAAGTCATGGGCTTGGATGCAGAATACGCCGTTTCGAAAATTCAAGATCTACAATCACGAGGGCGGCATCGCCACGCCGCTTGTTGCGCACTGGCCCAACGGCATCTCAGCCCCTGGCGAGTTGCGCCGCCAGCCCGCGCATGTGATCGACATTATGGCCACATTGCTGGACGTGACCGGAGCGGATTACCCAAAGCGGCAAGACGGCGTTGACATTTTGTCGATGGAGGGCAAAAGCCTGCTGCCCGCCTTCGACGACCGGTCGATCGAGCGCGACGCACTATACTGGGAACACAAAGGCAACGCCGCCGTGCGCTGTGGCGACTGGAAATTGGTGCGGTTGGGCTGCCAGGGAAACTGGGAACTGTACAATCTCAGAACCGATCGCACAGAACAGCACAACCTCGCCGCCCAGCAGTCGCAGCGCGTGGCCGAATTGACCGAGAAGTGGCTGACCTGGGCCAAGCGCTGTCATGTAGCAATCGACGGCCAGCCGCAGAAAGGTGGCCGGTGAGCGGCCTGTCGTTTCGGCGCCGGTCTTATTCGCAGTATTCCATGATGCGATTAGAAACGGGAATGCAGCTAGCCGGCCGGACCGTCGCGATTCCGGCGTTTCAGCAGCAAGGTCGAGACGTTGTGAGCGGAGGTTGACGAAAAAACGAAACAGAATGACGAAATGAGACAATCGACACCGGTCCGCCCACGTGTTTGACTACAGAGACTGCACGGTCAAGACAGACGGATTCATCATCCGTGTGCTTGCCTCGCCAATCGGCCCACCCGAGAAGACCACCCAGGAGATGCCCCTCATGTTCAGCAGGTTAGATGGAAGTTTGCGTAGCAGTTGGCATCGCCTGTTCGTTTTGCTTGCCGTCGCCTTTGTTTTTGACTGGGCGTACCGCCACCAAGCTGTTGCCGACGAAGTCTTTCAACCCAACCCGAATCCGCCGACGGATGGCCGTGTTGGCTCGAACTACACGCCGGCCTATGCCGTGAATCAGGTGCAGTTTTGGCATGACTTCCGCCCGGAGGTGGTGAACAAGGAACTCGCCGCGGCCGTCAAGCATTTCGGTATCTCCACCTTGCGGGTCTACCTCCACAACATCAACTTCTCCGAAGAAGAAGATGTCTTTCTGGTGAACATCGAGTCCTTCTTGAAGATCTGCGATCGGCACGGAATCAAGCCCGGGTTCACCTTCTTCGACGATTGCCACCGGCACAAGGGAATCTACCTCGACCAGCCGACCGAGCCGATCAAAGGGTACCACAACGGCCGCTGGGCCGCGTGCCCCCAAGATCGTGATCGCAAAGAGGAACATCTTGCCAAGTTCAAGGCATACATCCAGGATGTGATCCGGCCCTACCGCGAGGATTCGCGCGTGTTGTGGTGGGAGATCTTCAACGAACCGGGGAGATCCGAGTTCTCGCAGCGGCTCCGCAAACAGGGCTATGCGTGGGCGAAAGAACTCCAACCGACCCAGCCGGTCATCTGCTGTTGGGATGACAGCCCCGAGACCGACATCGTCAACGCGCACAACTACTCGGCGAAATTCGCACGTTGGGATCACCAAGCCGAGTTGAATCGGGCCAAAGGCTGTGTTTTCACCGAGGCCGGCACCCGCTGGTATGCACCGCGCGTCAGCAACGGCGAACCGTGCGAAGTGATCCATTGGCTGACAACCCGCAAAAAGGCCGGCAAGTACGTCCCCGGCGTCTATCTCTGCTGGGAATTGATGGTCGGCAACTCAAACTGCCGCTGGTACTGGGGCACGAAACACGGCACGCCTGAACCAACCGTCCCGTGGTGTGGGCTGATGTGGCCCGACGCCACACCTGTCTCGCTCGCCGAGGCCGAGGCGATCCGCCGCTGGACGACCGGCAAGAGTCAGGCAATGTTCTTTGATGATTTTCAGGCCGTTCCGCTTCCTCCGACGAGGCCCGGCTGGAAAGCCTACGGCGAATCCGTCGCCATGGGAAGCAATGTTCTCACACTCACTCCGGGCATGAAGATGATCGCCGGAGATCCCGAATGGGAGGATTACGTGCTGGAAGCCGTCGTGATGCTCCAGGGCGAAAGCGGCAACGCGGGCCTCGTCTTCCGCGCGAACGATCCCGGCGAGGGACACGATGAAATGCGCGGTTACTATGTCGGGCTCGACACCAAGAAGCTCTATCTGGGTAAGATGAACAACGACTGGCAACCGCTGGCCACCTTCGACCTTGCGAAACTCGACTGCAAGGTGGTTCCCGGCGTATGGAATCAGATTCGCGTAGCCGTCAAGGGCCCGCGCATCCGCGTTTGGTGCAACCGCATGCATCCTTCGGTAGACGCCACTCGCGGTCTGCGGATCGACTACACGGACAAGCAAGACCCGATACACGCCGGTCGCATCGGCGTACGTACACTCGGTGTGGAGGCGATGTTTGACAACGTCGTGGTGCTCCCCATCGCCGCGTTGCCTGGCGTTGCCGAATAGGATGTGCCTGCATGTCATTGCGAAAGACAATTTTCGTGGAGTTTCTCGTTGGATTAGCGTCCGTCTAGACCCGTCCGACCGCGTTGGCGTACCGTTGACTCGCGCAAAATAGGGACAAGGAGAACATCATGATGCGAAGTACTGGCCAAGCGCAGGCACTGCGTGGACTCGCTCGGGGAACTTCACTGAAACTATTGGCCGTCGGAACGGTCGCCCTTTGCCTGCCGCTTTGCGCGACCGCCAGGGACGCGGTCGCCACCAAGCCCAACATCATTTTCATCATGGTGGATGACTTGGGCTATCACGATCTGGGGTGCTTTGGCAGTAAGACGATCCTCACGCCGAATATCGACAAGATGTGTGCCGAGGGCATGAAGTTCACCGACTGCTACGGCGGTTGCACGGTTTGCGCGCCTTCGCGCAGCGTGCTGATGTCGGGTTACCACAAGGGGCACACCCCGGTTCGAGACAACCGTGGCGGCATCCCCCTGTGGCCCGGCGAGGTTACCGTCGCCGACGTGCTAAGAAAGGCCGACTATGCCACGGGTGGCTTCGGCAAGTGGGGACTGGGAAATCAGGGTAAGAAAGGAGCGGCCGAGCTACATGGATTCGACGTCTTCTTCGGTTACTACAATCAATGGCACGCCCACTCGTATTACACGCACCTGTTCCGCAACAGCGTGAAGGTCGACCTCAACGGACGTTACACGCATTGCGCGATCTACGACGAGACCATACAGTTTATCAAGGACAACAAGAGTCGTCCGTTCTTCTGCTATTGCCCCTGGACGCTCCCCCACGGTCCGTACGACTTCCCCGAGGACGACCCCGTTTGGACGCTCTACAAAGACAAACCGTGGACGAGGGACGCCAAGGTGGTCGCCGCCATGAACTCCATGATCGACAGGCAGGTGGGTGAGATGATCGACCTGTTGAAGGAACTCGCTATCGACGACAACACGATCATCTTCTTCACATCCGACAATGGCGGGGCTCGGCGGTTCGAGGGAATTCACAACTCGTGCGGCGAGATGAGGGGCCAGAAGCGCTCCATGTGCGAGGGCGGTATTCGCGTGCCGATGATCGTCCGCTGGCCCGGCAAGATCAAGGCCGGCGCGGTGAGCGATCACCCGTGGTACTTCCCCGATGTCATGCCTACCCTGGCCGAACTGGCGGGCGCGTCCAATGCAGTACCCAAGGACACCGACGGCATTTCCATCGTTCCCACGTTGCTTGGCACGGGCGGGCAAAAGCAGCATGAATACATGTACTGGGACGACACGTGGTCTCACAACGAAGGCGTCCGCATGGGCAAGTGGAAGGGCATCAGGAAAAACGGAAAGTTCGAGGTGAATCCGAATACTGCCGAGCACCGCGGCAAGTGGAAGGGCATGAAGCACGAATCCGGCAAGGTCGAAGTGTACGACCTGAGCGTGGATCGGGCCGAGAAGAACAATCTCGCGGACCGGTATCCCGACATCGCAAGGAAGCTGGGCGAACTCATGGACAACGCCTGGACCGAACCTCGCAGCCAGGAAGACGATGGCGTTTACAAAGGCACTTAATTCAAAGGAAGACGACACCATGAAGCGACTCATTCTCACCCTGACTATTGGCCTGGCGCTCCAGGCGACCACAGCTTACGCACAGTTCGATCCCCACCCGGAAGGAATCGACTACTCGGAGGACTTTCGCGGGCAGTTTCATTTCAGCCCCAAGACGGAGTGGATGAACGACGTCAACGCGCTCATGTATCACGACGGCAAGTACCACATGATCTATCAGTGGGGCAAAAAGATCCGTCATGGCGGTTACGCCACAAGCGAAGATCTCCTGCACTGGAAAGACGAGGGAGTCGCGCTCATCCCCCAGGATTCGTTCTTGCACAAGGAAGCGGTCCGGAACGTGAGCGGGTCACAAGTCTATTCGGGCAGCGGAGTCGTTGTGTCGGGTGACGTTGCCGAGAAGATCACTGGGTCGCCGAAAGAAGCGATGGTGGCCATCTACACGGGCACGAAGTGTGGCACTTGCCTTGCTTGGAGCAACGACGGCGGAAAATCGTGGCACGATTACAAAGCAAACCCGGTCGCGAACCCAACAGGTGGGACCAGCCCGCGGGATCCTTGCGTCTTCCTGTACGAGCCGACCAACACGTGGATCTTGGCCATCTTCGAAGGGGGAACTACCTTCTACGGATCGAAGGACTTGGTCAACTGGGAACGATTGAGCAACGTTGGCTTCGGATACGAGTGTCCCGATGTTTTCGAGCTGCCACTCGATGGCGACGAGAAGAACACGAAGTGGGTGCTGCAGGACGCGAACGGAGCCTACCTGGTCGGACAGTTCGACGGCGAGCAGTTTGTCAAGGAGCAGGACCCGCTGGTGATGGACATGGGGCGCGACTTCTATGCGGCGCAGACCTTTTTCCGTCCCAACCTCCCGGGAGATGCCTTGATCCAGATCGCGTGGAACGATTGCTGGAACGGCGGCGTCGGCGAAAAGAACTGGGAACGAAACGCCACCTTTCCCGTGGTGGTCGGGCTGGTTACCCATGACGGCAGAATGCGCATCACGCGAACGCCGATCAAGGCCATCGAACAGCTCTATGAAGGCGAACCGACGATACTCTCCGGTGCGACACTCAGAGAGGGCGAGAACCTGCTCGAGGGCATCACGTCCAAGACATTCGACATGACCGCCGAGTTCGATCTCGAAGGCACGACGGCAAAGTCCATCGATTTTCAGATTGCCCAGGTGAAGTTCAAGTACGACATCACGGAGCAGCGGATGTGCGTGGGGCTGCCCGGCGGCAAGGTCCACCGGGTTCCTGGCGTCAGCAAGGACCTGACTCTCAAGCCGAGTGAAGACGGCATGCTGGAGATCCGCATGCTGGTCGATTGGGCGCAACTGGAGGTATTCTCCGCGGGCGGCATGTTTTCGGCGTCCTATCACCTCGGCTTCACGCCTGATGATTCAACGATCGATCTTTCCGCGACTGGCGGTGAGGTGAAACTCGTCTCGTTGGTGTTCAATGAAGTTGACAGCATTTGGCCCGAGAGAAATGGAGAATAGGAATGAACACGAATCAGATTGTCCGATCACTTTGTCTTTCCGCGTTCGTGGTAGCGGCTTCGATCGCTACGGCGGCTGAATCGCCTCCGCCGAATGAACCGACCTCAGTCCAATGGGATGCAGGTTCGGGCCGGCTGACGCTCGCATATCGCGGCGGTGCAATCCTCCAGGCGACCGTGACCGCCAAAGACGCGGACGGTCAAGCCGTACCCGTCACACTCGACGAGAGGGATGAAACCCAGGATGACAAAGTCGGGCAGGTCCTGGCTCTTTCGCCGGCCGAGCCGAAGGAAGGTGTAACTCTAACGCTCACCGGCAAAGTGGACGCCAGCGGCGAGGCTTTTCCCGCCGAAACGCAGTCGGCAGCGCAGAACCGGTTCGAATACGTTCGTAACAGCGTCGGTTTAAGCCGCAACCTACGCAACAACGCCGTCTATGATCGGCGTTGGGACTGGGCGCTCGCAGGTCCGGGCGACGGCGCAACGCGGATCGTGCCCAAAACTGACAGCGAGAGTCAACGAACATTCGAACTAACAAGCCAAGGGGAATCCATCGAGTTAACCTTCCGCCCCCGGTTCTACCAGAAACACCATGGTTACAGCTATTTCGAACCATGGACCTACAAGGTTTGGGAAGGTTCGTTGACGGGTTACTGCACCTGGTGGGCGTACAAACACAGCTTCACCCAGCAGACACTGGACGCGATGCTGGCCGTGTTCACTGAGAAGAAGCTGCCCGATTTCGGATACGACTACATGCAGTTCGACGACACGTACCAGCACGGCAACGGCAGTTGTCCGGAGAACTGGTTGAATTGGAACCAGAAATTTCCGGGCGGCTGGAAGTACGCGATCAAGGTCATTCGCGACGCCGGCATGAAACCGGGCATTTGGGTACACCGCATCCACAGGCCGAGCGATCCGCACGTGAAGGACATCGCCGAAGCGAATCCCGATTGGTTCGTGCGAAAGGCGGACGGCTCGCTTGTCAAACCTAGCGGGTTCTACATGCTCAACACCACGAACGAAGAAGCGGTCGAGAACATGATCCGCAAGCTCTACCGCGGGCTGAAGCAGCAGGGCTGGGACTACGTCAAGATCGACGGGACCGGCGATCTGCTGCGAGCCTACCAGAACCCGGAATGTGCCGAGTTCTTCAAGAGCCACCCCACCACGCCTGAACAGTCCCTGCGCAAGTGGGACATTGTCGCCCGCGAAGAATTGGGGCCTGACGTGTACGTCCTCGCTTGCCACACTGTCGGGAATGCGCGAGATGTGATCGGCTTGGTTGACGGCGCTCGGCTCAGCAATGATGGCTTTCAACCGAGGACGTTGGCTCAATACAGTTTCTTGGAGGGCGTGGTTTGGCGAAATGACGCCGATCACTGCGACATCTTGGGAACGTGGCTGATGGACGAAGACGCCATGATGCCGGTCTTCGGTCTCAAGGAACCTGTGCCGGTGAGAACCGTTATCCGGCCCGCGATCTGCGCGATATCGGGCACCGTGCTCATGGTCAGCGACAAAGTGGAAGCGTACCAGGACGACCGCAACATCGAAGGAATGAAGCGCAGTGCGCCGGTGTTGTTTACGGTGCCGGGGCAGCTTTACAGTAACGGTCGCCGGTCCATGGAATGGTGGCTGCAGGAGATCGACCGCCCCTTCGACCACTGGTCGGTGCTGTCGCGCATCCAATGGGGTGAGAAACGGCAAACCGAGTGGAAGTTCGATATGAAGGGCTTACCGCAGCGGGAGATCAAGTTCGCCGATCTCGGGTTGCACGACGACCGCGACTACTTGGTCTTCGAGTTCTGGAGCCAGAAGTTCCTCGGGCTATCGAGCGGCTCGTTCACCGCTCCGGCCATGGACGAAAACAATGGCATGCAGGCCTTCGTCATTCGTGAGGCCCGCGAGCATCCGTGGATTATCTCGACGACCCGACACATCTCGCAGGGCGCCGTCAGCCTATCGGACATCAAGTGGGATACCGGCGCGAAGACCCTCTCGGGCAAGAGCGCCGTGGTCGCCGGCGATCCGTATGTGCTGACGGTCCATGTGCCGCCAGGATTCCGACTGGCAGAGGCCGTAGTCGAAGGCGAAAAGGTAGAGGTTGTAAATCAGGAAGATGCGGCTGCCATTCGCGTCGTTCCGTCGGCCACCAAAACGGTGAGTTGGGAAATCAAATTCCAATAGCACGCGAGGAAGGAAAAGTCGGATGAATAGACGCCTGTTTGCCATTCTGCTGTATCTGATTGCGCTGATGGTTCCGTGCCTGCACGCCGGGGCTCTCGAGCTTCAGCAGGCGGAAGCAGCCAAAGACCATTTGTTGCAGGTCTGTGAAGCGGAGCAATTCGAATTCACGCCGAAACTGCGCAATGCGTTTCTTGCCTATGCCAAGCAGCAAGCCTTGGTCGATCTGGCGGCTGAGGAGAAATTTCTCCCGAAGGACTTCCTGGAGTGGATCGATTCGGACCCTGTGGTTGAGGCCGGCGTTTACGGCGTTCACCACAAACCGGCGGACGTGCTGTTGTGGCTGTACTCGTTGCGCTTGGATCTCGGCAAGGCCAAGTTCGAAGAGTATCGTCAACTGGCATTGGCGGCGGCCATCGTCAGCGCCAAAGAGGGCATGGCGGCCGACATCACGCCGCGGGAGCCGCTGAAGCTGGTCATCCCCGGCGATCCCCGCAAACCGGTCGACACGAAAGATCCGAATCGTGAACTCGATGTGAACGACCACGTCATCAACTTCCTCAACGACCACACCATCGAGGAAGAGGTCGTGACCGGCCACAAAGAGGCGATCCCTGAGTTGAAGTACGACGAACGTGGCATCGCTATCCCCGCCCCCAAGAATCAAAAGCCCAAGAAGGTCCCCATCACGGAGGCCCGCGTGCGCTCGCTGTACGCTGCGGACGTGATCGCCAGCGCGGATATGCAGCGGGAGTTCAACGATTACATGAAGTCCCAGGGGCAGGACGTGCAGATCGATTGCGGCGAGCGCATCGTCCACTGGAACAGCCGGGACATGGTTCGCGGCGAGCAGTACAAAAAGATCGACGAAGCGTACCGCATGTTTCGCACGGCCTATGAGGCCAAGGGGCTGCTGCCGATGAAGCGAGATCCATTCGCGTCGCCGGCCGAACGTTGTTTGTACCTGATCCGCAATTACGAATACGAGTTTTCGGAGGATCTCCAGGCTGAGCGCAGGTGGCCGCGTTTTCCGTTGACGGCGCCCTGGCCGGTCCTAACCATGCTTGCGGCCGACAGACAGCCCCTGCGCGAACGCGAGGAGCGGTGGGAGGCGTTCCGCGACCGCGGCGAGTTCAAAAGATACGGCGAGTACATCGGTGGCATCGCGCAACAACACGCCATGCAGTCCGCCCGGCGTTTGAAACCATATCCGTTCACCTATGCCACCATTCAGATGATGCTCAAGGACGGCGGCGTATGCGGGACGATGGGCGCGATCTCGGCTCGCTCCCACGTCGCGCTGGGCATTCCGGCCTGTCAGGCCACCCAGCCGGGTCATTGCGCCATGGTCGCCTACCAGTACGATCCCGAAAGCCATGCCTACAGTTGCCAAGGCGGCCAGTACGCCACCGGGGGCGACGAGAAAACCGGCCCGTTCACGCCTTGGCCGTTCGCAGACGTCTTTCGCCGCACCGGCCGGAAGAACGGCTATGAGATCGCGTTCCACAATCGCAAGCCAATGGTGTACCACCAGAGCGTCGCGTGGGGGATCAACTACGGCGTGCAGTCGTACCTCGACTGCGTGATCGCCTACGCCGTCTTCCGCCTGCTGCCAGAGGCCCAGCGACAAACCCACGGGCTGAAATTCCTCGAACGCGGTCTCGCCGTGAATCCCTATAGTTTCCTCCTGGTCGACGCAGCCCAGGATCTTGCCGGCACGCCGCAGGAACAGATGCGGTTCTGGAAGAGTTTTCAGGCGGCGCTCAAGTCGGCGGCCGGCAAGCCGGGTTGTCCGACCGAGGGTCTCTACAATACGACCGTGAAGAACAAGATGGTTGCCAGGATCGCCAAACTGCCCGTACCGGAGGACAAGAGGACTGCCCTTGATTTGTTGGCGTTCTTGGAGGAAGAAAAATGCGAGATTCCCGCCGCGCTTGCGGCCCATCGCCCTTCGATGTCCCTGGCCGCCGTCAAACCGCTGCAACAGGCCGGCGAGGTATCGATTGACCGCAACCTGGAGAAGGGACCTCTGGATCTGGGCGACGTGGTTTACGCGACGGGCATCGGAGTGAGGGCAGGATCCGAACTGACGTACGATGTCGGTCAGCGCGAGGGCCGGTTCGAGGCATGGGCGGGGATCGATCCCAATGTCTCCGCGGAGCGATCGGGCCGGTTTCGCGTCTATGCCGACGGGAATCTGGCGTTCGACAGCGGCGTGATCGATCAGGCTGCCAAGCGTGGCAGCACGCAGAACCCCACCCGACCAATTCGCGTGGTGGTCCCGTTGGCCGGCGTGACGAAATTGCGACTGACATTTCAGTGTGAGGACGACAAGGACAAGGCCACCCTGTGCGGCGGCTGGGGCGACGCGAAGTTCGTGCCGGCATCCGCCCCGGAGTACCAACTCGGCAAGTACAAGGGCACGACCCTCGCCCAAACTCCGCCGATGGGTTGGAACTCATGGTGCCGATACGGCACGGGCATCAACGAAGAACTCATCCAGAATGTCGCCGACGCGATGGTTGACAGCGGGATGCGCGACGCCGGTTACGTGTACGTCGGCCTCGACGACGGCTGGCAGGCCCCGGGAGCAAAATTCGATGAGAAAGGTTATCCGCTATGGGACACGGAGAAGTTTCCCAGCGGCATGAAGTCGCTGGGCGACTACCTCCACGCCAAGGGACTGAAATTCGGCATCTACTCGCGCGCCGGTTGGGTCAAGGGGCACGAGACGCAGTTTGCCGAGAGGTTTGCCGAATGGGGCGTGGATCTGGTGAAGTACGACTTCAGCAACAAAGAGCAGCAAAAGGCCACGCTCGACGCCATCCGGGCCGCCGGGCGGCCGGTGGTGTTCTCCGTGTGCGAGTGGGGGCGCGAACGCCCCTGGCTGTGGGCGCCCGGCTTCAACGCAGAGATGTGGCGCACGACCTACGATGTGAAGGACAAATGGACCAGCAAATATGACAACAACGGCGGGATCGGCGTGCTGCGCAGCGCACATCAGAACGAGGCGTTGGGTCCGTTCGTCGGTCCGGGACGTTGGAACGACATGGACATGCTGCAAATCGGCGTGGACGGGTTCGATTACGGACACAACCGGAAGAAGGCCGGGTTCGATATCACGCCCGACGAGGAGCGGCTCCAGATGAGCCTCTGGTCGATTCTCGCCTCGCCCTTGCTGACCGCCAACGACGTCACTGCGATGAACGATCAGACCAAGGCGATCTTGCTGAACAAGGAGATTATCGCCATCAACCAGGATTCGCTGGGTGTTCCCGGCTGGCGCGTCAGGAAGATGGACCAAATTGAGGTTTGGAAGCGGCCGTTGGCCGAGGGCGACATCGCCGTCGCGCTGGTGAACCTCGATGAAAAACCCCGCAGCGTCGATGTGACGTGGGCGCAGTTGAACATCAGCGGCCCGAGGGAAGTTCGCGATTTGTGGGCGCATTGCGATCTTGGCTCTCACGATAAACAGTTGACGTTCGACGCCATACCGCCGCACGGCGTGGTGGTCGTGCGTCTGTCGAAGTAACTGGCACAGGTCATGCATCGTCAACCTCATTGTTTAAGTAAAAGGAAGCAAGAGCCATGCGAACAACATTGACGGCGCTGCTGGTCACCGGTCTGTCTTTGTTGACCCACGGGATGGGGTCAGCCGCCGCCAAACCGGCCGGGCAGAATCGCGAGCCACTCAAGCCGCAACCCTACCTGCGGCTGCCGCTGGGAAGCGTGCAGGCAAAGAGTTGGCTCAAACATCAACTTGAGCTGCAACGCGACGGCCTCACAGGCCACGCCGAGGAACTCTACAACGATATCGGCGAGAGTGATTGGATCTCCGACCAGAAGCGTGGCGGACAGCATGCTTGGGAGCGTGGGCCGTATTACGCCAAGGGCCTGATCGCGCTGGCCTTTGTCCTCAACGATGACGAGCTTAAAGCCAAGTCCAGGAAGTGGGTTGACAAGATTATTGAAAGCCAACGCGAAAACGGCGATTTCGGGCCGAAAGACCGCAACTGGTGGCCCAACATGATCGTTCTGCATTATCTGCGCGACTATTTCGAAGCCACGGGCGACGAGCAGATTCTGCCGTTCATGGAAAGGTACTTCCAGTTTGAACTGAAATCGTTGCCGTCGCATCCACTGCACAAAGAATCCGGCTGGGCCAAGGCCCGCGGCGGCGACAATTTGGAGATCGTCCTGTGGCTGTATAACCGGACCGGCGAAGCGTGGCTCTTGGATCTGGCCAAACTGCTCATCCAGCAAACCAACCAGTGGCACAAGTTCTACGCCGGACAAGGTGGTGACAATTGGTATCCCGACCACATCGTCAATGTGATGCAAGGCATGAAGACGCCGCCACTGATGTACCTCGTTTCGGCAGATGACGCCTACCAGACCGCTTTCGCCAAAGCCACGCGGTCGGATAGCTGGCTGATGAAGAGGTACGGCCGAATCGACGACATGTTCAATGGCACGGAGCCGCTGACCGATCGCAGCAGCACCGGTGGAACGGAGATGTGCGCAATTGTCGAACGGATTCTGAGCAACACCGTCGCCATCAAGATTCTCGGTGACGCGTACATCGGCGATCAGCTCGAACGGATCGGCTACAACGCGCTGCCTGCCGATTTAACGCCGACGGTCAAAGGCCTCCGCTACTACGTCCTGCCGAATCAGCCAAAGTCAACGAACGAGAAGCTGGGCTTCAAGCACAATGGGAATGGTCAGAACTCGATCTGCCCCAGTCCGCATTCCGGCTACGCCTGCTGCCGCAGCAACTTCCATCACGGCTGGCCCAAGTTTGTACACAACATGTGGATGGCCACGGCTGATAACGGTCTGGCGATCGCCGCGTACGGTCCGAACACGGTCACCGCCAATGTGGGCCAGGCCGGTATCCCGGTCACCATCGACCAGGCGACCGACTATCCCTTCAAGACAGATGTCACGTTGAAGGTCGAGGCCACCGAGCCGGTGGCGTTCCCGCTGGAACTGCGGATTCCCGGCTGGTGTGCGAAACCGGCCGTTACCCTGAACGGCGAGCCGATCGATGCCCTCCAGCCCGGAACGTTTCATCGCATCGAGCGGACGTGGAAGGCCGGCGACACGGTGACGCTCCGCTTCCCGATGCAGCCGACGACCTCCCGCTGGATCAACGACTCGATCGCCGTTACCCGCGGTCCGCTGGTGTTCGCACTGCTGATCGAGGAGGAGCCGTGGAAGAGCACGCAAACGTTCCTTGACGGTGAATTCCATACCTACGAAATCCGGCCGAAGAGCGACTGGAATTATGCGCTGCTGCTGAAGGACCCCGACAACCCGCTGATCGAGGTGGCGGTGGCCGAGGAGATGCCCGCGCAGCCGTTCAAGGCGACCGACGCTCCGGTGCATCTGACGCTGAGGGGCTTCCGGACCGACGCGGGCGGCTGGGGGACGTATCGCAACGACTTCCCGGCCCGCGCAGTCGACCCGCCAAAAAGCCCGGTTGAACGGTCCGGCGAGGTGGAAGTCATCACGCTGATCCCTTACGGCGCCGCCCAGTGCCGGATCACGTACTTCCCCTGGGCGACGCGTAAGTGATCTCCTCCTTCGTAGATGAGTTTGGCGAACGGGTGTGAGCTCACGGTCGGACAACGACAGGAACAAATGACCCAATGCAGGAGAATCCACCATGATGCAACGACGACACTTCGTTTTCCTCCTGACCATCTTGTCCCAACTGACCACAGCAGCGATCGCTGCCGAGACGATCGACTTCGGCAGCTTGCTTGGGCAAATGCTCGATCGCGCTGCAATCGCCGAGTTTCCCGAGCCGGCCTTTGTCTGTAAGCAGGCCAGCAGCTACAACCGCGAGTCGCAGCAACCGGGTACGCCCGAGTGGTTCGCGACCGGCGATTACTCGCAGTTCATCCGAAGCGAAAAGGTCGGTGAGCGGCGCGAGTGGGTTATGCTCGACGTCGAGGGGCCCGGCGCGATCGTCCGTTGGTGGATCACGCAGTACAAGTACGATGGAACCCTGCGCGTCTACCTCGACGGCAGCGATACGCCCGTTCTCGAAGGGACAGGCGACGAGTTGGTCGCGGGGAAATCGGCTGCCATCGTCGGAGCCCCGCTGAGCGCAAAACGTGCTGCAGGCTGCAACCTCTACCTGCCGATCCCGTTCCGCAAGCACTGCAAGATCACCTACGACGGCGCCAACGCGACAGAGACCAAGAAGTTCGGCGACAACATCTATTACAATATCAATTACATCCAGTACGCCGAGGGCACGGATGTCAAGTCGTTCGTACGGGGCGATCTGAAAGCCAACACCCAACTGATCGAGCGCGTACAACAGGGTCTGATCGCGCCGGGAGACTATGGCCGGGAAGCGGTCCGAACCATCGCGGGTGGCAAGCAAGTGCTGCCGCCGGGACAGAGCATAACGCGTGATATCGCCGGTTGCGGCGCGATATCTAGGCTGCGAGTCAAGATCGGCGCCGACGACATCGGACAAGCGATGCGGTCGACGGTCATCCGAGCCGACTTCGACGGCAAGCAGCGCGTTTGGGCGCCCGTGGGCGGATTCTTCGGATCGGGTCCCGGACTCAATCCGTTTCAAGGCTGGTGGCGCCAGGTCGAACAAGACGGCTGGATGACCTGCTGGTGGCCCATGCCTTTTCGGGAGACGGCGACGATCGCCGTTACCAACTATGGAACTTCCGACGTAACCGTCGAGCTGGGCGAGATCGCCGTCGCCGATTGGACCTGGACCGACCGCACCATGTACTTCCACAGTTCCTGGCGAGGCGACGACCACATAGCCGTTTTCGGGAACAACTACGTACTGGGCGAAGAGTGGAACTACGCGACGATCCGAGGCAAAGGCGTTTACGTCGGCGATACGATGGCGGTCTTCAATCGGCCACTGGTTTCAAAGAACTCATGGTGGGGCGAGGGCGACGAGAAGATCTATGTCGACGGCGAGTTGTTCCCCTCGCATTTCGGCACCGGCACGGAAGACTATTTCGGTTACGCCTGGGGCACTGCGGCCCCGTTCGAAGCGCCCTTTCATGCCCAGCCGCGTGGCGACGCCAACAAAGGGCCGGGCCACACGACGAACACAAGGACCAGAATGCTCGACCGAATCCCATTCCGGAAGAGCTTCAGGCTGGACATGGAACTGATGCACTGGCGGTCCGGCGGCACCGTCGACTACGCGACCACAACCTACTGGTATGCTCGCGACGGTGCTCAGGGTAATGGGCAAACCTCGCCGGCACGGGTGCGCGGGACGGTCGGACGGGTCGACACGGAGCAGGAGCCAGAGTGAGTTATGAGCTATGAGCATTGAGCTGTGAGCTGTGAGCTATGAAAAAGGGATGGCGGATGGCTAGGGACTTTCGGGGGATTACGGCGTGGCAGCGGGCACACGCTTTGACCTTGCGGGTATACCGGGCAACATCGGGGTTTCCTGGCGACGAACGGTTCGGGCTCGTGTCGCAGATACGGCGGGCGTGTGCGTCGATCCCGACCAACGTGGCCGAAGGCTGCGGACGTAGCACAAACAACGAGCTTGCCCGTTTCATCGACATCGCCACGGGTTCAGCCAGCGAAGTCGAGTACCAACTACTGCTGGCCAAGGACCTCGGATATCTGCCCAAAGACGAGCACGCAGACCTCTCCACCGAAGTCATAGAAATCCGCCGTATGCTCCTTGCCTTCAACAAGACGCTCCGAACAACCTCATAGCTCACAGCTCACAGCTCAAGGCTCATAGCTCAACGCTCAAGGCTCATAGCTCAACGCTCAAGGCTCATAGCTCAACGCTCAAGGCTCATAGCTCAACGCTCAAGGCTCATAGCTCAACGCTCAAGGCTCAACGCTCACAGCTCAAAAGCAAAGCATGCAACCACTCGATTACACCGTGTTCTTCCTCTATCTCCTCGGCATCTTCGCCGTGGGTGTGGGGCTGGCGTTGAAGAATCGGAGCGCTGAGGACATGTTTGCGGCCGGGGGCGAATCGCCCTGGTGGACGTCCGGGCTCAGCGGCTTCATGACCATGTTCTCCGCCGGCACCTTTGTCGTGTGGGGCGGCATCGCATACAAGCACGGATTGGTCGCCGTGATCATCAACCTCTGTTACGGGGTAGCAGCCCTGCTGGTCGGCGCGCTGGTTGCGGGGCGTTGGAAGCGTCTGGGGGTGAAAACACCTGCCCAGTTCATCGAGCTGCGTTTCGGTCCTGCCGCCGTGCAGTTCTATACCTGGGCCATGATGGCGTTCCGTATCATCGGTGTGGCCGTTTCCTTGTACTCGCTCTCGGTTATCCTTGTGGCCATGATGCCGCTGGCAGAAGGAAACCCGCTGCGCGATCCGGCAACCGGTAATCTGTCGCTCGCCTGGGCCGTCTTGATCTTCGGCGGGATCGTGGTGATCTACACCATGGCCGGCGGGTTGTGGGCCGTGTTGATGACGGACGTTCTTCAGTTCATCGTCCTGAACCTGGCCGTTCTCTTTGTCGTACCCCTGGCCTTTGGCGAGGTGGAAGGGTTGGCCGTCTTTGTCGATAAAGCGCCCGAGGGTTTCTTTGCGCTGACCACCGATAAGTACACCTGGTTCTTCATGTTTGGCTGGGTCATGATCCATTTCTTCATGGTCGGGGCGGAATGGGCCTTTGCTCAACGCTTCATCTGCGTTCCCAATGAGAAGGATGCGAAGAAGAGCGCCTACCTGTTCGGGGCCTTGTACCTGGTCAGCCCCCTGGTGTGGCTCCTGCCACCCATGCTCTACCGCGTCATCGACCCGGCGGCCGATCCCGAACAGGCTTACATCCTGGCGTGCCGGGCGGTCTTGCCCGCGGGAATGGTCGGGCTGATGGTAGCCGCCATGTTTTCCGCCACCGCCAGCATGGTCAGTTCGCAGCTCAACGTCTTCGCCGGCGTGCTTACGGATCAGTTCTACCGGCGGCTGTTCTCACCTCAAGCATCGGAAAAGCGCCTGATCAGCGCGGGCCGAGTCTTCACGATGCTGCTCGGTGCGGTGCTGGTGGGCGTCGCTCTGGCCATCCCGTGCCTGGGAGGCGCCGAGAAGCTGATCATTACCACCGCCAGCCTGATGGTCGGCCCCCTGTTGGCGCCGACGATCTGGGGCCTCTTCAGCCGGCGCGTGGATATCAAAGCCATCTGGATAACCGCCGGGATCAGCTTCGCTCTAGGCGTGGTCGCCAAGCTTGGCCTGGGGCCGGAGGGCCCCCTGGTAACCGAACGGACACGAAGCATTTCCGACTGGATCCAAGCGAACGGGACAACGGTGGACCTGGTCATCGGCATCGTCGTCCCGATCACCGTCCTCTTTATATTGCAGTACTTGGCGAAGTCGACCGCGGACGGTTGGAACAAGGTAGATCAACTCATTCAGGAGACACAGAGCAGCGGCGTCAAACAGCAGGCCAGTGACATGCCGGCGATGATCGTTAGCGGCAGTCTGGCGACCTGCGCGGCGTTGACGTTCGCACTGATGGCGTGGAACCAGAAAGAACGAGCTCTGCTCCTCGGCTTCAGCGCGGTTCTCCTACTGATCTCCGGCACGATCGTCGCTGTGTTGTGCATGAAACGAAGCAACCGGCGCGACCGTGGAGGCGCGCGCGGCAACGGAACGGACCGTACCTGTTGAGATAGAACACGAGCACAGACATGACCGCGAGCGATGCATCCCGGGAGTTCAAGACAACCGCCCTGAGTGCGGATCTGTGCGTTGTCGGAGGCGGCATGGCCGGGCTGTGTGCAGCCCTGGCGGCTGCTCGCAATGGGCTGCAAACCGTTTTGGTCCAGGACCGGCCCGTCCTGGGCGGCAACGCGTCTTCCGAGATCCGCATGTGGATCTGCGGCGCACAAGGTTCCAACAACAAAGAGACCGGCATTCTGGAAGAGCTGTTGCTCGCAAACCTCTACCAGAACCCCTCACTGCTGTATTCGCAGTGGGACCACGTGATGTACGGCAAGTGCCTGGAAGAGGAAAACCTGACGACGATCCTGAACTGTGCCGTGATGGATGTTACAACCGACGGGAACCGGATCGCGTCGGTCCGCGGATGGCACCTCGCCCAACAGTGCTTTTTCAACATCCGCGCTTCGCTGTTTGCCGATTGCTCCGGGGACTCCGTACTGCGAGTCTCTGGCGCCGAGTGGCGGCGCGGCCGGGAAGGGCGCGAGGAGTTCCAGGAATCGCTGGCGCCCGCGGCGCCCGACGGTAAGACGATGGGCAATTCCATCTTGATCCAGCTGCGCGAGGCCGATGAACATCGACCCTTCATCCCGCCTCCTTGGGCGTACCACTACACGGACGAGACAGTGCCAAAACGTGAGCTAACGCCGAACGGGCACAATTTCTGGTGGCTCGAGATCGGCGGGACGCGAGATACGATCGCCGACGCCGACTCGCTCCGCGACGAACTTCTGAAGATCGCCTACGGCGTCTGGGCTTACATCAAGAATCACCCGGACGGCCGGGGCCATCCGTGGGAACTGGATTGGATCGGGGCGCTGCCCGGCAAGCGGGAAAACGTGCGGTACGTGGGCGACCACACTTTGACGCAGAACGACATCCGGGCCGAGGGCCGATTCGACGACATCGTCGCGTACGGCGGCTGGCCGATGGACGACCATCATCCGGGCGGCATCGAACATCCGGGAGAACCCACGGTTTTCAATCCTACGCCTTCCCCGTACGGTATCCCCTACCGCTCGCTTTACTCCCGCAACGTGGAAAACCTTCTCTTCGCCGGTCGCAACATCTCCGCCTCGCACATGGCGTTGAGTTCCACCCGGGTCATGGCTACGTGCGCCCTGATGGGCCAGGCGGTGGGAACGGCCGCAGCCATCGCAGTCAAGTACCGCCTCACACCAAGGGACGTGTATCAGCAGAAGATCCGGGAGTTGCAGGAGACACTCATGGAGCAGGATTGCTACCTACCGTGGCATACGCGCGCCATTCCAGAAATGAGCCGCTCCGCCGTATTGATCGCCTCTCACGGTGACGCGAGTGTGCTGCACGACCGAGTGGAACGAGATCTAGCAACAGTGGAGCAAGGGTGGTCGGAGGGCGACCCGGACAAACGTTGCGACAAGGCGAAACCAAACGTCGCCGTCGTTGACCACGGCTGGTGGGGCGGCGATGGCGACTGGGTCGAGTACAAATGGACAACACCGCAATCTATCGGCAAGGTACGGATTGTGTTCGACAGTGATCTAAGCCGGGACAAGAGGATGCTCTGCCGCTATCCGAAGGATCAGCAACCGGAGCCCATGCCCGCCATGCTGGCCCGCGACTTTGATGTCGAATTGCGCGACGCAGAAGGCCGGTGGTCCACTGCTTTCGAACGTCGGGACAACCACAAGCGTCTGACTACACTGACGGATCTTCCTGAAGGTATCACGGGTTGCCGGCTGCGCATCCGACGCAGTTGGGGCGGCGGGAAGGCCCACGTGTTTGCATTCGACGTGGCTGAGAAACAGAATTGATGACGATGATGCGCAGAACGCTTCCGATTATCTTGATCGCTATTTTAGCTGCTCACGAAGGTTGGGCGGCGGACAGCCGTGAGCCGCCTCCCATCTACCTCAACCAGAGTGGATTCAACCTTGGCAAACCCAAGCGTTTCACTGCCCCGACCTTACCGGACGGAACATTCTTTCAAGTTGTGAATAGGGTTGCAGGCAAGGTCGTCCACGAAGGGACCATTGAAAAGCACATCGGCGACTTCAGTGACTTCAATCCCCAGAGCGCCGACGAGTTTGTCGTCAAGGCCGGGGGGTTCACTTCCTTCCCCTTCCGGATCGGCCACGGGTGGTTCGAGCGGGTGACCTATCAAAACGCCGTCAACTTCATGATCGACAGCCGGCACTACGTCGGCACCTACAAGAAGCCGTGCGTGGGTTCGTTCGGGTGGCGCGACGATCACCATTTTGCGTTCGAATTGCGAACTCTTGTTCCGCAGTATCTGTCAAATCCGGTAGCCTACGAACGCATGCCGAGCCAAATAACGTACCCCAAGCCGCAAAGGGGACTGTGGGGCGCGCTTCAGCCGTATCAGGAGGATGCACCCGATGTGGTGAAGCTGATTCACTGGGGCGCGGACGTCACCGTAACTCAAGAATTGACACACGAGTTCCTCAAGGGCGATCTTGCCTACTTCCTTTACGCCTGGCCGCAATTAAAACGCTGGCTGCCGGAGCAGAATTATCGGGCCGTTCTGCAATACGTACAGGCCACGTGGGAACAACCGACGGCCGACCGCAAATATCCCTACGACCGATCGCCCGAACATAATTTGTTTGCACTGAAGACCCGCCTCGGTACGACCAAAGGGGAACTGCCGCCGGGGCACAGCGTGATGCCCAACCTGTTGATGTACGAGGTCGCTAAGCAGTGCTTAGAAACAAATGCGCGGTTGCCTGTGCCAAATCTGGGAGAAATCGACGGCGAAACGGGCTTCGGACGGTGCAGACAATTCCAATCTCCGCTTAGGCGTGACAAGCTACCCGATGCGGAGAAGTTCTTCAACGCGGCGCATCGGCAGGTCCAGTGGATGGTCGAGAATCTCGATTGGGAGGATCCACAGACCACCAAGGGTCAGCGGATGAGCGAGCATGTCACCATGACCGGCCTGGCCTGCTTCCTCCAGCTCCACCCCGACCGTGCGCCCGCCGGCCTGCGTAAGAAGATCAACGATTGGGCGCGAGTTGCGGTTCGTCGTTCCAACAATATGTGGGACTTCCGCCGTCTGACGGACGAGGGGAGGTGGACCCCCAGCGGCGACAAGCACACCATGTGGAACGAGCCTGGCAATGTCGTGGGTTTCCCCGCCTGCGCGCTGGCCGCCGCACCGTTTGTGGACGATCCCAGTCTCCGGGCGCGACTTCACGAGTTGGCGATCAGTCACATGGACAACTGTTTTGGCCGCAATCCATGCGGTCGTCATTTCTCCTACGATGCACGTCGCGAGATCGAAGGATGCGATCTCGGTTGGTACAGTCACCTGCCCGGCGGCATTGGCAAACTTGGCGACGTCCGATTCGTTCTCGATGGGGCCCCCAAGCACGTCCATTACCCCTACCATCCCGAAGCCGGCAATTACGGCTGGACCGAGGGCTGGGTTAACTTCAACACGGCGTTCAACTTGAGTCTGGCCTACATGGCAAAGGCGGACACCGAACTCACCCTTCAACAGAAGGACGGAGCGGTCGTCGTGCGACTCCGGGCACCACTCAATTTCGACTACGAGAAAAGGGAGACGGCGCGCGTTGAACTCCATCTCGAGGACGGTTCCGCACAAGAGATTACACTCCACGAAGAGAGCGCCAGCAGCGCCTTCTTCACCGGATCGCTGACTCCGCAAGAGAAGCCGGTTTCGGCCAGCTACGGTTACGGGTATCTCGCCACCGAGGCGGTTCTCGAATAGGGTGAGCAATCCCGATGTAAGAAAAGGGCAACATGTTTGATACGTCTACACTTGCTGCTTGGCGGCGTGGTCTTCGTGCGATTGTCGAACTAACGGGACTCTTCGAAGCGTCGGACAGACGACTTTGAGTGTTCCTCTCGTGGCTACGCGAGAAACCACTCTCCGGGCTGGATTACTTACCGAGGAGAAAGAGAAATGGTGTACGGCGGAATGCGGACGACGAAGACCTTGGCGCTGATTTCTGCAATGGTAGGGGGTGTTGCCTGCACGGCGGCGGAACGGACGATCGTTCCGCCACCGAACGCACAGGCGGATGTCCGGTGGGATTCCGGACGGGGAACCCTGCGTCTCGGTTATAACGGCAGCGTTGTACTCGACGCCGTGGTGACGGCTCGTGCTCCGGACGGCACGGACCTCGCGGCCGGCATCAAGCTGGAATCGCAGCATGAACGAGGCGACGCGGATAACGTCGAACAGCGTCTGATGTTCACCCTCGCCGAGCCGGCCAAAGACGTCGAACTGGTCTTGCGCGGTACGCTCACCGGCAGCGAGGAGGCCTTTCCCGCCGAGACCGGAGGCGAGGCGCAGAAGTGCTTCCCGTGTGTGCGGACCAGCGTCGGATTGAGCCGCAGCCTGCGAAACAACGCCGTGTATGACCGCCGCTGGGATTGGGTGCTGATCGGCCCCACGGACGGTGCAACGCGCATTGCCCCGACGCGCGACGAGAGGCGGCACGAGTTCGCCTGGCAGAGCCGCGGCCCAGCCGTCGAACTGGTGTTCCGGCCCCGCTTCTACCAGAAGCACAAGGGACTCGCCTACTTCCAACCTTGGACCTACAAAGTGTGGCAGGACTCGGTCACCGGCTATTGCACGTGGTGGCCGTACCGGGGCGGTTTCAGTCAGAAGGTGCTTGATGATATCGTCGACGTATTCTCCGAGAAACGTCTGCCCGATTTCGGGTATCGCTACGTGCAGATAGACGACTGCTTTCAGACCGGCGGCGGAAGCCCGGAGGGATTCTTGAACTGGAATGGGAAATTCCCTGGCGGGCCAGAGTACCTGGTCGACCGAATTCACTCGGCGGGAATGGAAGCGGGCGTGTGGGTGTTCTGTGTCATGTACGACAGCGATCCGGTTGTGCGAGAGATGGCAAGAGAGCATCCCGACTGGTTCGTGCGTAACCCAGACGGCACGGTGAAGCGTATCGTGAACCCCTGGTCGGGGGCCGGATTCTATGCCTTGGATACGACCAACCGGCAGGCCCTGGATCGCCTGGTACGTCCGACCTACCGCGGGCTGAAGAAGCAGGGCTTCACCTATGTCAAAATTGACGGGGCCGGTGACCTGGTGGATTGGGGATACCGGAAATCAGAGCCGTATTTCGAAGCTAGGAATACGACGTCGGGAGACGCCCTGCGTGTTTTCTACCAGGTCGCGCGCGAGGAGTTGGGCGATGACACTTACATCCTGACGTGCTGGGGTGTTTTGCCCGAACTGGTCGGCGTGGCCGACGGCTGCCGACTGGCAACGGATGGTTTCAGAGCGTCGTCTTTCCAGGGGTTCAGTTCCTGGGAGGGCGTGGTCTGGCGCAACGATCCGGACCACTGCGATGTCCTGCCTGTTGGCAGCGAGAAACAGCCCGTCATGAAGACCTTCGCAGTGGATGATGCGCC
>Ga0180431_10000871_pt1 | contig 42739 bp, 37 predicted proteins | sample SS_ome_11_FD_132459 | JGI IMG/M metagenome (GOLD analysis project Ga0180431, IMG submission 132459) | Hypersaline lake sediment archaeal communities from the Salton Sea, California, USA - SS_1_MS_1 metaG | ecosystem: Environmental > Aquatic > Non-marine Saline and Alkaline > Hypersaline >... | reverse complement strand
TATCGTCTTTTTCGGCTGCAGGGCCTTAAAAAAGTAACCCCAGGGAATTCGATCTTTTGCAATCCTTTCAGCCTTACCGCCGGTGAAAAGGGGGAAAGCATCTCAGGTCTCCCCTTAATAAATGACAGGATTCTTAAGGAATAGATAACATAGAACTTCAACAAACCGGGAATATTAAAGCCGATCCAAGCCGTCCATCCGTTAGGACGGCTTTTTAAATAAGATAGAACCAGCTTTTATAATGATAAAGCGGGATGAAGCCATGAGCTTGGAGATCGCGATAGTCCAGTTCGAGCCGGTGTTATTGGATATCAGAAACAACCTCGAAAGGGCGATGGGCCTTATCAAAGAAATCACATCAATCTCAAACCCAAACGTCATCCTGTTCCCGGAGCTCTTCCTCTCCGGCTATACATTTAAAGACAAGAGCGAGGTCGAAAAGGTCTCCTTTCCGCTAAACGAAAACGAGTACCTGACGTCGTTCATCGAGATTTCGAGGGAGAGATCGATCGCGATATCCGGGGGCTACTCCGAGAGGGCGGGTGATCTTCTCTACAACTCGTCGTTTTTCATCGGGGACGGCGAGATCATCGCAAACTACAGGAAGGTCCACCTCTTCCACGACGAGGTGGACTTCTTCGAGCCGGGAGACACCGGCTTTCGGGTCTTCGAGTACAGGGGCGCAAGGCTCGGGATGATGATATGCTTCGACTGGATATTCCCGGAAGCGGCGAGAACCCTGGCCTTAAAAGGCGTCCAGGTGATCCTTCACCCGGCAAACCTCGTGCTGCCCTACTGCCAGCGGGCGATGTACGCCAGGGCGATCGAGAACAGGGTCTTCATCGTAACGGCGAACAGGGTCGGGGAGGAAAAAAGCGGCGGCCGCAAAAACAGCTTTACGGGGGAGTCCCAGATAGTGTCGCCCAGGGGGGAATATATCCTCACCATGAACGGCGAGGAGGAGTGCTTCGCGTCGGCGGTCATCGATCCCAAGCTCGCCGACGACAAGAAGGTCACCGAGAAGAGCGATATCTTCGCGGCCCGCAGGGTGGAGTTCTATGAATGATTGATAGTGGGAAAATAGTAGAAGATGAGGGAATGACGCAGTAAATTAAAATCATTTTCCAGGAAGGCAAACTGTCAACACAAATCGTGACTAATACATCTTATGTATAAGTTGAAGCAGATGACAGGCTAAATTATCACCCAACTCACAGGCCTTTCTAGAATCCCTTTCGGCCTCATCCAGTCCATATATCTTTCTATTGTTGTAGTAAACACTTCCCCTATGAGAATAGTATTCGGCGTTTTCGGGGTCAAGCTCTATAGCCCGATCGAAATCAGACAACGCCTCTTTTATCTTTTTTATCTCATTGTATGATCTACCCCTCCAGAAATATCCGGGTGAAAAACTAGGATAATACTTTATTGTTTTTGTGAAATCGGAGATCGCCTCTTCATATCTGGCCGTCATATAGTATGCCTGCCCTCTCACAAAATAGCCATCTGATACTTTTGGTCTAAGCTCTATTGACTTATTTAAACACTCGATACACTTACCATACAGACCTTGATTGCAATATTCAACCCCCTTGTAATACCATTCCGAGGCCTCATCCGAATAGCATTACACCGCAAATGTGGACAGAATCAAAAAGATGAATATCGTGGTTAAAAGCCTTTTCATTTTCCACCTCCGTTGAAATCAGATCAGACAATTTTTGTGATATTGTATGTTAATATTGCCGTGCTGTCAATGTTAAACAGAAATAGATAAAAAGGGGACCGGCAAAAAGTTTGCCAGCCCCCCTAATTAGTCATTTATTTCACCCTATCGGCCCACCCTTCCCTCTCCTTCATCCCCCGGCGAGACACTCACGGGTTGCTCATGCTCTCAGCACAGATAAACTCACCGTGCTTTATCTCCAGCGGGCACCCGCCGCCGCACAGCGCCAGCTCCTCGCACTCGCGGCACTTGTCCATGATGTACTCCCGGTTTCTGATGGAGATGAGGAGCGGGTGATTCCAGATATTATCCCATTCGTCTTCAAGGATGTTTCCCACCGGCTCGTAGTAGCTCTGGCACGGCAGGGCGTCGCCGTTCGGCTCGATACACATGTTGAACTTCCCGGCGGTGCACTGCTTCATCCCCAGGTTCATCTCGACCGGGTTGAACTTGCAGTACTGCGTGGGCGTGTACCAGATAAACCTGAGGTCGTTTCTCTCGGCGGAATCGATCACCTCCTGGAGTATCTCTGGAAGCGCCTCCTCGCTTATCGCCATCTCCCCACCCTTTGCGCCCCCGGAGTATATTATCCCGTTCATGGCGAAGGCGTTAACCCCCAGGGTCGCGATGAAATCCACGGTTTTTGACAAAGTCTTCACGTTGTGCTTGGTTATGGTGGTGTTGGTTATCGTGTGTATCGGCGATTTAGCCGCGTTCTTTATACCCTTTACCGTCTCATCCCAGGCGTCGACCTTCCCCTTGACCCCTACCATCCTGTTGTGGATCTTTTTGTCGGACGACTCCAGCGTTATCTGGAAATAGTCTATCCCCTCCTCTATGAGCCTCCCGATATACTTCTTATCCATGAGCCTCCTGCCGTTTGTCAACAGCCCCGCGACCATCCCCAGATCTTCGGCGGTGCCGACAAGCTCCGGGAGGTCGTCCCTCATCGTCGCCTCCCCGCCTGTGAAGGCCACGTGGAATATCCCCAGATCCCATAGCTTCTCCATGACCCTCTTCCACTGGTCGGTGGTGAGCTCGCCCGATCCGTCCCCCTTGTCCCGGTCGACGTAGCAGTGACCGCAGTCGTTGTTGCACCTGTATGTCAGGGCGAGGTCCATCCTGTAGGGGGCGTTAGACGGCGTCGAGAAGGGCTCGATCCTCTCCACATCGAGGTAGGTTATGGGACAGACATCCTCCATTATAGACATCGAGTCTATTAAATCCCTGAGCTTCCGATACTCCTCCCTCAACGTCTCTTTATTCACCCCCCGGTAGCGCCCCTTTACGATCTTCACCGTCTCATCTTCCGACCTCCCCTCGACGATGAGCTTGGCGAACTCGGTGGCGGTGGGATTCAGGTGCAGTATCCTCGCCGCGTTGATCGAGAGGATGGAGTTTCCCCCCTCCATGACCCTCAGGTGGAGCCTGTAGTTGCCGCCGTCCTCCCCCGTGACCCTGCTGTGGTAGATTCCCGCTTCAATCGGTTTTTCGTTCTTAAAGAAGTCCTTGATCTTCATATCTATCTCCCCCCTCCCGCACAGGCGCAGGCACAGCCGGCACAGGCACAGGCGCAGGCGCATCCGCCGCCGCCGCTGCTGCTCCTGCTGGAGCTGCCGGAGCTCTGGGGCGCCGGATTGGTAACCCTCGTAACGCCGGACGAGAACGACTCGATGTTTCTTATAAAATTGCCGGAGAAGTTCTCGAAGCCGGTGACCATCTTGTTCGCCAGATCCGCCCCCGAGGTGAACGACTTGGATATCGACTCCCCGACGCCCTTCATGGACTTGGCCCCGGCCCCGGAAGTGCTCGGGTAGTAGTTACGAGCGTACCAGCGGGGGGCAATCACCTCCCTGCCGGTGAAGGTCTCCTCCATCCTGTCGCCGAATTTCTTGTCCATCATTATCCACTCGAGCTTGTCGCTCCACTCCTTGCCCAGAAGCTCCGGGGTGTCGGCGGTCGTCACATGCCTCCATGCAAGGTCTACGATATGCTGGTAGTAATCCCTCGTCTCCCTCCTGGAAAACCCCTTGATCCTCTTGTTGACGTCCTTGATCATCTTTACCATCGTTGTCCTCATCTTTCTCAGGTCAGCCTGGCCGTTGGGCTTTATCGCCTCCAGAAACTTCAGCTCGTAATCTTTGAGGTTGGATTTATCGACCCCCTCTATCTTTATCACCTTCGGCGTCTTCCCCTTGCCTTTCTCCTCCACCCTGACGATCCCCTTTTTCAGAAGCCCGAAGAGGATCATCGTGACGACCTTGTCGAGGGGAAGCTCCAGGAGCACCGACGCCTCCGGGGCCGTCAGCCCCCGCTTGATCCCGACCCCCTCGATGGAGACCTTGGAGGGAAAATACTTCATCTTTCGCCTCTGACCCTTGACTATGGTCCATATAATCATAAAGAAGAAACCGCCGAATATCATAATGGGGAGGTTCGTAATGATTACGACCACAAAGCCTATTATTAGGGTAAAAAACGAAAACTTTGGAGGTTCCGACACCGCCCCCTCGGCGACGTACTTCCTCGGGAACGACACGCCGAATTTGTACTGGGTCGACGGGCTTGCGGACGCGTTTATCCACGTGAAGACGATCCTCCCCTCTCCGTCGAAGCTCGTGGAATCGAACTTCCTCTTTCCGTCCTTCTTATCGTGATACACGGTCTCGTCGGAAGTAACACCCTTCGGGAAGTGGACGTTGAGCTTAAGGTCCGTCGTCCCGTGGGCGTAGGCGGAGCCGTACCACGTGGGTGAAAAGACCATCGAGGCGTAGTCCTCCTTATCCTCATCGGTGAACAGCATCTTCGGGTGGATGATAGAAAAGTTCAGGGTGCCGGTCTGCCCCGGCTGGATGGTCTGTGCCCCCAGGTGAACCTCCACCCCGGTGACGTAGGTCGATTTTCGGATGTCGGTGAGGGCGACGTTGTTGATCGAAGCCTTGGCGCTTGACAGGTTGTAGTTGCTGTTCGGGAGCCCGATGTCGACGATATCTATCGGGTGGGCGCCGGGATCGCAGCTGAACGTCAGGCTGTAGGCGATCGATATCGATCCGTCGTGATTGATATAGACGTTAGAGTAGTTTTTTGGGACCGAAAAGGAGTACTCCTGGGCCGTTGCAACGCCGGGCGAAAGTGCCGTTATCAAAACCGCCAATATTAATATGGCCATCCCCACACCTGTTATCCTTTTCACCTTTTTTCTCCTGATATTTGGTTAATTTAAAATAGATCGATTAAAGGAGGAGAGTACCTTCCCCCAACAATAGAAGAAGGGTCGCAACTGAAAATCTTCGTATTTTGCCGTTATAAAACAGACACAAACTGAGCCAACCCCTTTACGAAAAACCGGAAGATGACTTACCGCAATGGACTAAATAATATCAGGATTGCGGGCATTGTCAACACGATTTATTTAGAATTTTTGCGAGGCGGACTTCGCCGAATTATAATCCGCTCCTCAAGCTCGATCAATCGCTCCATCGTGTATCGAACGAGATTCAGGGATTCGGATACGATTAATGCTCCCAAAAGATTTAAGCGTACTCCGGTTTAAAGAAACGGGCGGGGGCGCCGGGGCCTTACCCCCCTTCGCTACGAACAGATTATTCTTACATATGGAATGAGGGGGAAAATCGAAAAGATTCCGCTACCACCAAATTCACCATCTATAATATTAAGATAGATAACTTCTTTCCCTTAAGATCAGGCAAGCAATAGACAGGTGAAAAATGTTGATTAACAGTTGATCTTACTTATGAAGGAAGTCGGCTATTTAGGCCTCAAACGGCGCGAAACCGGACCAAGCCCCCCTCAAATTTTGACTCCGCCTCTCCCCGCAAACAGAGCGCCTCGAGGTAGCCGTTCACCTCGAAGACCACGTGGGAGGCGTAAATCCCGATGAGCTCTGGGAAAATCCTCGATGTCAGGTCGGCGGGCGTAATCCAATCCCTATCGAGGCTGCCTTCAACCCTGGCAAAGAGGTCGTCGTGAAACGCGAGGGTCATCTCAACGTGCCCCCGGGGGTCGGTTATCGCCTCCCCGTGGCCGGGGTAGATCAATTTCGGGTTAAGCCCCAGGACCTTCTTGAGAGAGTCTATGTAAGGCATGAGTCCTATGCCTGTGTCCGCCGTCATCTCAGGGAGGGGGTTTGTGGCAACGCCGTTCATCACGTGGTCGCCGGAGAAGAGAACCCCCTCCCCCTCGCCGTCGATCAGGGATATGCTCCCCCCCGTGTGCCCCGGCGTATCGACGACCTTAAGCATTAAGCCGCCGAGGTCTATCTCGTCCCCCTCCTCGATAAAGGAACAGCCCGAGAGGGGCGTGTAAAACCGCCTCATAAGCTTTATGTAGTTTCTGAATATCCTGTTTACGTCCCTTTCCGATAGCCCCATTGCCACAAAACGGCGGGCGTTTCTCTCCATCATCCCGACCAGCTCCTCGACCCCGGCCGTCACCCTGAACTCGTCCGCAGGGTGTATCAATACCTCGGTGTTAACGCTTTCGAGGATCTTCCCGCAGAGCCCCACGTGGTCGATGTGGCCGTGCGTCAGGATTATTCTCTCAATATCCACAATCGAATAACCGATCCCTTCTATGCCGGAGACGAGCTTTTCCCAGGCAAGTTCCGTGTCGAGCCCCGTGTCTATAAGTGTGGGGACCTCGCCGGGGATGAAATAAACGTTTACCGGATTTAAGGGGAAAAGGAGGGGCAGCGTGAAGGTATGGACGTCTTTTTTTAATGGATATTTCAATGGGTTTTTTAATGGATATTTCAATGGATACCTTATATCTATGACTCTGCACCCGCTTTCGGGCGACGGGCGGTCACTGATCCTCGTCCTCGTCCTCCTTGTCAAGCCCGTAGGCCTTGAGGATGATCTTGATCGGATGGATGGCCTTCTTGTCCGACAGGTTTTCTATCTGCATCCTGCACGCCTCGCAGTCGGAGGCCGCAAACTCTGCGTCGGACCTCAACAGGAGCTCTGCCAGCTCCCCCCCGATGGCGTTTGCGATGTCAGATTTCTCCTCCTTGAAGCCGTAGGTGCCGGCGAGTCCGCAGCAGTAGGTACCCAGCTCGTCCACCTCGAGTCCCGGCACGAGTCCCATCAGGTCTATCGAGGGAAACCCGATCCCGAGGGAGCGCAGGTGGCACGGGATGTGGTACGGGAGGACCATGTTGACTTCCTGGAAGTCGGTGTCGAGCTCCCCCGCCTCGTGAAGCCCCCAGAGGAACTCCGAGACCTCCACCAGGTTCCCGGAGAGCCTCTCCGCCTCCGGGAGGTCGAGGTAGGTCGCGTAGTCGTCCCTTATCATCATCCCGCAGGAGGTGGAGCTGTAGATAATCTTGAGCCCCTCGTCGGCGGCCTTGAAAAGCCCCTCCAGGTTCTCCAGGGCGAGCTTCCTCGCTTCCCTGATATCCCCGTTTCCAAGAAGCGGAAGCCCGCAGCAGTTCTGCTTAGGAAACACCGCCTGATAGCCGTTCCTCTCCAGGACCTTGACCACCGCCTTTCCGAGGCTGGGGTCGTTGAAGTTGGTGAAACAGCCGTAGAAATAGGCCACCTTCTTCTCCGACTCGAAGGAGTAATTCTCGATCCACCTCTCGAACGGCTCCGAGGTATAGGACGGGTACCTCAGGTCCTTTTCGAGATGGAGGAGCTTTTCCGAGATCCACCTCAACGCCTTCGACTTCATAAAGGTGTTCGCGGCGGGGGCGGCGATGCTCCCCAGGTGCCCGAACATATAGGCGTGGGATAGGAGCTTGTCCCTTATCGAGATTCCCTGGTCTTTTTTCAGGGCGATCTTCGCCTTGGTGTTCAGCTCCGATATGTTGACCCCGGACGGGCAGACGACGTCGCAGATTCTGCACCCGGTGCAGTAGTCCAACGAGATGTCATGGGGGTCTTCCCCGTCGCTGCGAAACCGCTGGAAATCGGGGCCAACCTGCTTCGGGCCGAGGAACTTGTCCGTTACCTTGACCACCGGGCAGTGCTCGACGCATACCGTGCACTTGACACACTGGTCGGCGGGATAGTGTATATCTTTTTTCATCATATCCGCTTAAATCATATTTTAGAGGCCAGAACGCCCGCCTTGTAGCTGGAGGATATCGTAACGCCGCCGCCCGATTTCTCCTTCAGGGCGTCGTAGCCGCAAAGCTGGGCGCCCACCACAAAGAGGTTCTTGAACCTCGGCTTTTTCTTTTCATCAATAGGTATCAGGTTTTCGTCAACACAGATCCCGACCTTGTTTATCGGGTGTCCTGCGGGGTCGAAGAAGTTCTTGTTGAACCACCCGCTCCTCGTCTTAGGCCCAACCACATCGAGGCCGAAGATCGGCTCTAAGAGACTCGTCTCCGTGGAATGGATACCCCTGCCGACAAGCCCCCCCGTCGCCAGGACGAAGGCCTTTCCCCCAAGTACCATCTCCCTCTTCCCCATGGAGATGGTAAGCTCGATCACCCTGTCGTTTTCGGTCCTCGCCGACACAACCTCGTACCCCAAAAGCAGCTTCACCTTGAGCGATCTCAAGACCGCCTCCAAGGCCTTGTAGAGGCGATACCCGCTCACCGAGGGGGGGAGCGTCGGCGTTTCAAATATCTTGGTATTGATCACCCTCTCTATGTATTCGATCACCTCATCGCTCCTCCTGAGTCCCAGGACCGCGGGCGTGGCGATCCTCTCGCCGTCCCTGACGTTTTCGTAGAGCGCCTGGGCGACTCTCTCGAGGAAGTCGGGATCGTCGAACTTCCGGGCCAGCGTAAGGGAGGTCATCCCGGAACTCTCCGCCCCGAGCTCAAGATCGACGGTTCTCCCCCTGAAGTGGGGAAGCTCGACCCCCTCGACTGTCAACGTGGAGATGTTATGGGCCATGTAGGAGGGATAGAAGTCCCTGAGACCCTGAAATCCACATATCAGGACGTCCCCATCGTCCCGGAGATCGCCCGGCGCCATGCTGGAGGAGAGAAGGGCTGTGGGCTTTACCGTCCCCACGGCGGTGGGGAGGAGGAAATTCCTGTTCAAATCCCCCACGTACCTGACGCCCCCGGACGACGCGACCTCCAAAAAGGCTGAGACCCCGCCCTCGATGAACTTCATCCCCACCTTCGAGTAGGGGTGGTCCGGATTTTTCGCGATCAGCTCCCCGATCCCCTCCTTGGGCGACCCGAGGGGACTGATCACCTCCGGCGGATAGTGCCCCAGGTAGTCGATCGTCCCGGTAAATATCGTGATGATCCCTATCCCCTTTCCGACGATAAGGACCTTCTTCCCCTCTTTGGCCGCGGTTATCCCCGCCATCAATCCGCCGAGGCCGGCCCCTATCACCACCACATCGTAGTTCATACCCTTTACTCCTCCTCCCTTTTGGCCCCGTTACCCTCTTTAACCTTGTCGAGGGCGAAAAGGCCCAGGTAGATACCCTCCATCAGCTGCTCTTCCACGAGCTGGTCCCCGCGGAGGATCGGCCTTATCCCCCTCCACCGCTCCTCCAGAAACTTCCTCAGGATGCTGTTCGCCTCGTAGTCCGGAACCATCCCGAGCTCGTGGAGGATCCCCAGAAGGCGATACGTGCAAAACCCTCCCTGGCAGGAGCCCATTCCCACCCTTGTCCTGTGCTGGATATCGTTGAGGTCGGTGGTTCCCGTCTCCTCTATTACCTTCAATATCTCTTTTTTCGTCACGAGCTCGCACTCGCAGACTATCTCCTCGATGCCGCCCGGCTTCTTCTTCAGCATTATCTCTATCTTGTCGAACCGATCCCCCAGCTTGTAGTACTCTCCGTCCTCGGAGCCGAGGATCGGCTTTTCAGCCGTCGTGCAGGGGATATGGACGCCGAGCTTTTCCGCTATGAGATCGACGACCTTCTCCGCCATAAGCCTGTAGGTGGTGAGCTTTCCACCGACTATGCTTATAAAGCCCTCGATGCCATCCGCCTCCCTATGGTCGATTACGGTAAAGCTCCTCGATATATCCCTTCCGCCCGCGCTTCCATTGGAATCCCCCGCAGTCCCCAAGAGGGGGCGTATCCCGGCGTACGCCCTGATGACCCTCGCCTCCTCGGAGGGTGGGAGCATTAACGCCGCCTCCCCCAGCATCATCTCCACCTCCTGTCTCGTAACCGTGAAGTCATCCGGATCGCCGACCTGAATGGACGTTGTCCCGATTATCGTCGTCGGCTCGTTCGGGACGATTATGTCGCCGTCTCCAGGCGGCCGCAGCCTGTTGATGATCCTGTTGTTGATCCTCCTGTTGAAGATGAGAAGGCTCCCCTTAAAGAGGCTCAACGGGACGTGGGCTCCGGACAGGGACGCGACCTTCTCCGCCCAGCCGCCTGTCGCGTTTACAGCGAACTTGGCCCGGATCTTATGGGTCTCTCCTGTCACCATATCCTTGACGACCACTGTCTTAAGCCTCCCCCGATCCACAACGATCCCCACGACTTCTGTGTGCCTCATTATCCTTCCACCGTTCGCCTCGCTGTCCGCGGCGTTGTCGATGGTGAGACCGAAGGGGTCGACGGCGGCGTCCGGGACCCTGATTATCTCCTCCGCACTGTCTGTGAGGTTCGGCTCAAGCTTCTTCGCCTCGGAAAGCGTCATAAACTCCGTCTCGATCCCCGCATCGTCGCAGGCGGTGACGAACTTGTCTACGTACTTCCTGTCGTCCTGGGGAAGCCTCACGAAGAGTCCGCCCGTGTCCTCGATATTTCTCGAGGCCACCTTCTTGAGGATGATGTTCTCCTCGATGCACTCCCTGGCGGACTCCGGGTCTTTGACCGCGTACCGTCCGCCGCTGTGGAGAAGGCCGTGGCAGCGACCGGTGGCGCCCGCGGCCAGGTCCTTCCTCTCGACCAAGATGGTCTCTATTCCCCTCAGCGTCAGGTCCCGGGCGATGCCGGTTCCGGTGACCCCTCCCCCGATTACCACAACTTCAGTGTGAAAGTCCAATTTTACTCCCCTTTAAAAAGCCGGCCCGATCTCTATTTCGTCATTCACGGCCCGATAAAATGTTACACTGACAAGCAGGAGCTTGTCAGTAGAACCCAGCGCGCAGACACCACCCTCTGGATTCCCGCTTTCGCGGGAATGACGAATAGTATAATATTGCCTGCGACCCCCTCCCACTGACAAGCCGGAGCTTGTCAGTGCCACCCAGCCGCGTGTTTATTGTATTAACCCGATTGCTTCGTCGCTAAAGCTCCTCGCAATGACAATGTAAGAATATTTTGTAATTACAAGCAACCAACTTCTCACACCGTAATTCCCGGCACGACTGGGAATCCAGTGAATATCAAACTGGTTTCCAGTTTTCACGGGAACAGGTCTGGATTCCCGCTTGCCAAGGGAATGACAAATCATCACTTCGTGCTCACCCTGGCCACCGCCTCCTTCCATCCCTTGTAGAGCTCATCCCTCTGTGACTTATCCATGGCCGGTTTGAAGACCCTCTCCACCTCTCTGCACTCCTTTAGCTCCGCGGCGCTCTTCCAGAATCCGGAGCCGAGCCCCGCCAGGTAGGCGGCACCGGCGGCGGTGGTCTCGATCATCTTCGGCCTCTCCACGTCGATGTTTAAGATGTCTGACTGAAACTGCATCAGGAAGTTATTCGATGCGGCTCCGCCGTCCACACGCAACAGGCTCATATCCACCTCCGACTCCTCGTTTACAACCTCGACCAGGTCCCTTGTCTGGTAGGCGATAGACTCCAGGGCGGCCCTCGCCAGGTGCTCCCTGCCGGAGCCCCTCGTTATCCCCAGGATGCCGCCCCGGGCGTGCATGTCCCAGTAGGGGGCGCCCAGCCCAACGAAGGCGGGGACCATGTAGAGGCCGTGGGTGTCCTCGACCCCCATCGCCAGCTCTTCGGTCTCCTTTGCGTCCTTGATGATCTTCAGCTCGTCCCTCATCCACTGGATCGCCGCGCCGGCGATGAACACTGCCCCCTCCAGCGAATATATAGGCTTTCCCTCGTCGCTGCACGCTATGGTGGTGAGAAGCCCCTTTTCCGAGTGGACGATACCGTCTGTAACCGACAAGAGAAAGCACCCGGTGCCGTAGGTGTTTTTCGCCATGCCGGGCTTCGTGCACCCCTGGCCGAAGAGGGCCGCTTGCTGGTCTCCGGCGACGCCTGTTATGGGGACCTTCCGCTCCATCGGTAGCTTCTCCGCCGTTTGGCCGAAGAGGGAGGCGGAGTCCTGGACCACGGGCAGCATCGCCTCCGGGACTCCGAGGATATCGAGGATCTTCTTGTCCCACTGTTTCTTCTCGATATTGAACATCAGGGTCCTCGAGGCGTTGGTGTAGTCGGTGGCGTGGACTTCTCCGCCTGAGAGGTTGTACATGAGCCATGTGTCTATCGTCCCGAAGAGGATCTCCCCCTTCTCGGCCCTATCCCTCGCCCCGGGTACGTTGTCCAGAAGCCACTTGACCTTCGTGCCTGAGAAATAGGCGTCAATAACGAGGCCGGTGTTCATCTTGAAGAGCTTTTCGTGTCCCGCTTCCTTTAGATCGTCGCATATTTCGGCGGTCCTCCTGCACTGCCAGACGATGGCGTTGTGGATCGGCACTCCGGTCTCCTTCTCCCAAAGAACGGTGGTCTCCCGCTGGTTGGTGATTCCTATGGCGTGGATATCCTTCAGCTCAACTCCGCTCCTCACGCAGGCGTCGAGCATCGTTTCTTCGACGCTCTTCCATATCTCCATCGGGTCGTGCTCTACCCAGCCCGGCTTCGGGTAGATCTGCGTGAACTCCTTGTAGGCGCTCCCGACGACCGCTCCACTTTCGTCAAATATAAAAACCCTGCTTCCGGTTGTGCCCTGATCGATGGCCATGATATATCCGCCCATGTTTTTACTCCCCTCTCGCCTAAAAAATTTTTATACTAAAATAAAGCATTAACTTATTATTATATCATTTGTTATCTTTAAATCCAAATTTTTTTACTCATGTTGTCTCATTGTTCATTCGGTTCCGGAAATCCCCCACTGACAAGCAGGAGCTTGTCAGTGGAACCCAGCTCATAAATTATCACATCTTGAATTACACTAAAGGGACGGTGACTCTGTTGAATTGATAAAACATTTTCCAATCCCCTCATGGTGTAAAATTCCTAACCGATGAGGCCGCCCAGCCCTTTGACTATCGCCTCGGCCTCGCTTATTATCTCTTTAACCACGTCGCCGGCCGCTTTGAGCCCCGTTATCATCCCTCCGATCTGCCCGCAGTAGACCGTCCCCTCGTCGATGTCGCCGTTCTGGGCCGCCATCTGTGAGCGTCCCTCCCCTATCATTTCATAAAGCTCTTCGGCTGTGGCGCCGGCCATCTCCGCCTTGTTTATCCTATCGGTCAGCGAGTTCTTGACGCCCCTGGCGGGGGCGATCGTCCTGGCGGTGAGGACGGTGCCGGTGTCCGTTACGTTGACTATCGCCTCCTTGAACTTCGGGTGCGCCCTCGCCTCGTGGGTTGCGGCAAACCTCGTTCCCACCTGGACTCCCTTCGCCCCCAGCGCCAACGCCGCCACAAAACCCCTCCCGTCCGCTATACCCCCGGCCGCTACCACAGGGATACTTACCCTGTCGACCGCCTGCGGGACCAGGGCCATCGTGGTTATCTCGTCGAAGCCGTCGTGCCCCCCCGCCTCTATCCCCTCGACCACTATCGCGTCAACGCCGGCCAAGGCCCCCTTCTCCGCGAGGGTGACGTTGGGAGAGACGTGGATTACCTTGAGCCCCGCATCGTGAATCTTACCCGTGAAGCGCTTCGGGCTTCCGGCGGACGTCGATATGACGCTTACCCCGCCGGCGATCGACGCATCAATCAACTCCTCCGCATCCGGCCTCAAGAGGGGGACGTTCACCCCGAAGGGCTTTTTGGTCAGCCCCTTTACAAGCTTCATCTCCTCTTTAAGCTCGTCCACCGTCATGCCGCCGGCGGCGAGGACCCCCTGCCCCCCCGCCTCCGAGACGGCGGAGCAGAGCTCGTGCATACATATCCAGACCATGCCACCCTGAATTATCGGATACTCGATGCCGAGAATATCGCAAAGCTCCGTCTTAAACATAAAAACCTCCGGTCACTGAATTGTCCTTGAGAGTATACTAACTTTTCCCGTTAAGGTAAAGGAAAATTGAATTTGGGCTTGAACAATTAATCCCTCTCTGGTACTATTCGGCTACAGAAGCCAGGTGAAAACTTCTAATTGAAATACAGTGAGGTAAAATATATGAAGATAACAAATGTACTTCCGGTCATTCTCTCTCTCGTTTTGGTAGCAATGTTCTTGACCGCGGCGTCCGCCCAGGACCTCAAAACCAGGGTGAACGAGATCGAGAAGGCATACCACGAGGGGAAGCTGGATGGAGTAATAGACAAATATGAGCGTCAGGTGAAGGAAAATCCGAACGACCCGGTCCTTCACTACCTTTTGGGGCTCGCCTATCTCCACTCGGATTTCGACAACAAGGAGGCGACCTTCGACAAGGCGTACAGGGAGCTTATCAGGGCGAAGGAGTTCGATCCCAAAATGAAATACGTCAACTACTCCCTCGGGACCGTTTACTGGTACAAGGGGGAGTACGAAAAGGCGATCGAAGCGTATCGAGAGGAGATAAGGCTCGACCCGGAATACGGCTGGAACTATTACAACCTGGGGATGGCCTACGAGGGATTGAAGAAGTGGGACAAGGCGTGGAGCCAGTACATCATCGCCATCGAAAAAGACACAACGATATACGATGCCCACAATAACCTCGGCAGGATAGCCATGTACTGGAAGGGAGACTACTTCAGGGCGCTCGACGAATTCAAGGCGGCGATGGAGCTTAAGCCGGATGAAAAGCTCTACAGGGAGAACTACAACAAGGCGATAAAAAAGCTTAAGGATTTGAAGGATTCGGTGGAGAAGGGGGAGCTCACCCTACCCGCGGACGATTTAAAGAAGCTCAAAAGCCTCGACCTGAAGGAGGTGGAGGTGGAGTAGGATCGGCCTGCGGCGCGGCCGTGAAAATGTTATCCGGACGAGCCGATCTTTACTACATTTCCGGCTGAGCCTCGGATTTTTTAAACGAATTCAAAAAATGCGTGTATTGCTTGACAGCCTTGAAACCCGATGAGATAATATAGGCATCGAATTAATAGTTCGATGCCTTTTTTTAAGTGCCGCCAAGTATATTAGGTGGTATATATATGAGATAATTGCAAATTATATTCTCCGTTTCAAAGACAGCTGTGGGCTCCCACCAAATCAATAAATCATAATTCAACGCATTTCTTTAAATAATATATTTGGGGGAAAGCAGCCATGAAAAAGGAGATTGCGAAAAAAGATCTGTACGAATTGTATGTAGACACGGTAAAAAATCGAACCCACATTATTTTCAGGGGATTCTGGGAGAATCTTGACGATCTTCCAAATCTGTTGGAGGATTTTAAAAGAGTCATGGATGAAGTTAAAAGCGGATTTACCAGTATCACGGACGTCTCAGAGATGAAGCCGCCGTCCCAGGAAGCCTCTCAGCTCTTAGTCGAGATGAAGAATATCGCCGACAAAAAGGGACAGGGCAGGGTGGCACGGATCGTGGATAAGAAGTTAACTAAAATTGTATCTAAGAGGATCAGCAGGGAGAGCGATATGGGCAAAGAGGTCGAACACTTCGCCACATACGAAGAGGCGGAAGCGTGGCTTGACAGCTTTAAGGATTGATAAAATAAGCAACGCTTACCATCTTTAAAAAAGCACTTCATATATGGAGTGCTTTTTTTTGCCAATCATCCGGCGCCACACGGCCGACCGCCCCCGTCCTGCCCCGGTTTATTGACCAGCCCCAACCGACATTGACCATCTGAAGTTTAACGTATGCTGTTTGTCCTCAACCGTTTGCCCCACTCCGTTCAATATATCGATTCAGCGCTTGACTCCCCTCCGCTAATCCTTTTACCCCTCCTTCACAAACCGCCCCATTTCCCTGTTAATATAGTCGAAGAGGTCGAGTATCCACTTCGGGTCTTTCGGGCTTTCCGGCGTGTCGATAAAGGAGATGAAAGGCTTTATGTCGAGGACCTTTGTCTCATCGATGGCGTCCAATCCCCTGAGGATCAACACGTTTCCCCTCCGCTCGAGGAGCTCCACCACCGTAAGCCCGATCGGATTCGGCCTTGCGGGAGAGCGCGTGGAGAAGATCCCCTTGGTCGGAAACTCCTTGAATCCCCCTGGGTGGACCTTCTTTATCCGGCGGGCCCCCTCATCGGTGAACTGGGTCAGAAAGAGGACTATGACGTGGGAAAACTCCTCTATGCCGTCGAGACAATCGGCGTACTCTTCTTCGACGACTATCTCCGACACCTCCATCTCCACATACTGATCGAGGGCCAGCTCCCTATCTATCTTCAGGTCCTGATCCTCTGGATATAGGCAGGCCTCCTTACGGCCGCTTTTCACCGTTCCTATCCGCTTCAGCTTGAAATCGATCATTGTTTAACTCCTTCAACAAGATAAACAGCACAACTTAACTATCAGATAGCACAATAAATACGAATATTTATCTACATTCCACTGATGTCTCTCCCTAAAAAAGCCCTTCACACCTGAACAGGTACTATTTCGATTTCAGGTCTTTCTTTGTGGGCTCTTTCTTTGAAGGCTTCTTCTTCTCCAGGGCGGTCTTGGGAGCCGTATCCCTCTCAAAGGCGTCCATGCAGGCCGTCCCGAAGAGGGCGGGCCACAGAAGATATGAGATATAGAAGATAAAAAATATACTGACAATCGAGAACAGTATCCCCACGAGGGGAAAGATGAATAGTACAAGCATAACGAAAACGACGACGTACATAACTATGAAGGCTATAACGTAGTCCCCAAAGACCGCCAGGGTCCTTTTAAATATCTCGACGATCCTAAAGGCCTCCACAAAGTTCTCGTCGCCCTTTGCGTAGCTCGCCAACGCCATCGGATACAAAAACGCAGCCAGCATCCAGAGGAAAAACCCCGCCGAAATAAAAGCTACGCCTATCAATAATATTATGACTCCCGCTTCGACCTTGGCAATGGTAACGAGGACGCCGAAAAAGATGACCATAAAACCTAAAGAGCCGACAATCATCGGGGGGACGATGTAACAGAGACCTATGAGGAAGAGCCAGATCCCCTGAAAGAAGAGCCCTTTGAAGTCGTCCCACTCCGGCATATAAGGCTCCTCTCCGTTTAAGACGGATTTAAAGATTTTATACTTGTATCCAACCGAGATGAAATTTGCCAATGGGAAGGCGCTTATCGCCGCCCCTACGAGGATCTTTATCGGCCACTCTTTATCCCCAAACGGATAGGAAAACGCCTTATTGATATTTATCACCGCAGTCTCCCAAATCGATTAAAAAATACAAATCAATACATATCCCCGCCCTTATTGAATCATCCCGCCGATGAAAAGACGTAGAGCGCGGCTTTTATCTCTCCGGCACCGCCACCATAAATTCGTCGTCGTCCGAAAAGGCCTGAGAGCAGGCCTGTCCGATAAGGCCGACCCACACAAGGGAATAGAAATAGAATATCATAAATACATGGATAAGTGCGACTAACAGCCCAAAAAAGGGTATGGCGCACAATACATAGATGGCCATGCAGGTCGCAAAAATGATTACAAAGGCGACAACGTAATCTCCAAGGACCCTGAATACTTTTGAAGTGATATCGAACAACCTGAACGCCTCCCCGAATCTCTCCCCTCCCCTTGCGTAGTTCGCCAGAGCCATTGGGTAAAGAAGCATCGTTATCAATCCAAGGATGGAGCCTACGAACAAAAATAGCGCTCCTATAAAGGCCATCCCTATAAACTCTTCACCTTTGTCGGAAAGATATAGGCCTATTCCCCCCACCGTCATTATGCCGCCGGTGAGAACCAGGAAGAGGGGGATGAAATAGTAGCAGAGCTGGATAAGAAACACCCAGAATCCCCGAACGAAATATTCCGAAAAGTTGTCCCACTTCGGCAAATAGAGATCCCCTTTGTTTACCGCCGCCTTGAAGACGGTGTAGGCGTAGCCCTTGCTGAAGAAGTTCACTATCGGGATATAAACGAATATCGTCCCGAGCAGAATCTTGATTGGCCAATCCTTGTCTCTAAATGGATACGAAAACGCCTCTTTTATATCGATCATTTTTCCACCCTCTCTTTTTTCATTTTCAACTTTCTCTCTCACCTTTGCAATTAGTAAGCAGCCGTTTTTACGTCATTCCCGACCTGAACGTGAATTATTCTGTCATTCCCAGCTTGACTGGGAATCCACTAGATATCATTCTGGATCCCCGCTTTCGCGAGGACAGGCCTGGATTCCCGTTTTCACGGGAATGACAACCAATATAGATTCTTACACTGTAAACACGACCTTCAGACTAATAAACAGGGCCTTTCCCCAGATTTTTAGCCGAAACCCAATATAGAAATCTAAAACCTTTGTTTATGATTATCGAGGATCTATAAAAATGGACTTCTATATCCAGTCCCTGTAGCTGCCCAGCGCCAGCGCCGCAAACAAGATCACCGAAGACCCAAAAAACGTCACCATCGCCATGAAATCGCCTGCAAGAAGGTGTGAATAGGATTCGGGGAAAAGGGCCGCCAGAACGGTAAGTATTCCACAAAGGATGGTCATGATATGCCAGATCATAAATCACTCCTTAAAATTTATCCCGTTTTTCCAGCCCCACTGCAAATATACACACCGCGTTAACTTCCTGTTTCTAATATATCATACAACCGCTGTATGTCAAAAGGATTTGTCCCTTCAAAATCTCTGCTCCATCAACAAGAACCTACACTGGGATTGCCGAGAGACTTTTTTGTCGCCCTGAATTTTGGTTCAACATTGGAAGCATAAAACCGAACCGGCTTGAATCAAAGCGCGGTGTTATAGATGTACGTTAAATGTTGAATTTTTTTCGGCTTCGCTAAATCAGCCCCGATTTTTTCATATGGACCATTAGGATGGAGATCGCCGCAGGGGTGACGCCCGGTATCATCGAGGCCTGGCCGATGGAGGAGGGCCTCACCTCCTCTAACTTCTCGGTGACCTCAAGCGACAGGCCGGAGAGCCCCCGGTAGTTGAAGTCCTCAGGGATTATCACTTCGTCCATCCTCTGAAGCCTGTTTACCTGCTCGTCCTGGCGCCTGATGTACCCCTCGTACTTGACCTCCACCTCCACCTCGGAGAGGGCCTCGTCGTCTATCTCCGAGACGCCGGGGACAATCGCCTTGATCGTCTCGATCGTCACCTCAGGCCTCCTCAATATCTCCCTTAAGGTGACCTGCTTTTTTATCTCCGAGACGTTTAGGCTCAAGAGCTTCTCGTTTACCTCCCTCTTCGGGTTTATCTTCTCGTCGACGGCGGCGAGCCCCCTCTTAAGCGCCTTCTTCTTTTCGAGGTAGAGTCTCCAGTCGTCGTCCGAGACGAGCCCCACGTCGCGCCCGGTCGGCGTCAGCCTGAAGATGCTGTTTCCCTCCCTGAGGCTCAAGCGGTACTCCGCCCTGGATGTGAACATCCTGTAGGGCTCTTTCGTCCCCTTGGTGACGAGGTCGCTTATCATAACGCCGATGTAGGCCTCGGAGCGCTTCAGGATCAGGGGCTCCCTCTTCTCGGCCCTCAACGCCGCATTTATCCCGGCGATTATACCCTGGGCCGCCGCCTCCTCGTAGCCGGACGTCCCGTTTATCTGCCCGGCGAAGTAGAGGCCGGAGACGGCCTTCGTCTCCAGCGACATCTTGAGCTGGGTTGGGGGGATCATGTCGTACTGGATACGGTAGGCGGGTCTCACTATCTCGGCATCTTCGAGGCCCGGAATCGAGCCGAGGATCTTCCGCTGGATATCCAGCCCCAGGATCGTGAATATCCCGTTGACGTAGACCTCGGTCGTCGCGATCCCCTCCGGCTCCAGGAATATCTGGTGGCGCTCCTTTTCCGGGAAGAAGATCACCTTCTCCTCGATGGAAGGGCAGTAGCGGGGGCCTTTCCTGGCGAGGAACTTCTCCTCCACGTACTTCGCGTCAACGGCGTCCCTGATTACCCTGTGGGTATTCTCGTTTGTGTAGGTTATGTAGCAGGGGAGCTGATCCCTCTCTATCGGGGGCGACCTGAAGGAGAATGGGTGTATCGGCCACTGGAGGGGCTGAAGCTCCGTTTTATCCCAGTCTATCGTCTTCCCGTCAACCCTGGGCGTTGTGGCCGTCGCGAACCGCTCGATCGCAAATCCCAGCTCGATTAGAGAGTCGGAGAGCTTTACGGAGGGAAAATCGCCCAGCCTTCCGGCCGGAAACTCGAAGTCGCCGATGCTGATCATCCCCCGCATGAATGTGCCGGTGGCAAGGACCACGGAATGCGAGAGATACTCGTCCCCCACCTCTGTGACGACGCCGGAGATCACTCCATCCTCGGCGACGATCCTGTCCACCATCGCCTGCTTGAGGTCGAGGTTCTCCTCCACCTCCAGCGCCCACTTCATGTAGGCGCGATACGCCGTCCTGTCCGCCTGGGCCCTCGAAGACCTAACCGCCGGCCCCTTGGTGGAGTTGAGCGTCCTGAACTGGATCCCGGAGCTGTCTGTGGCAAGACCCATCTCTCCACCGAGGGCGTCTATCTCCTTTACCAGCTGCCCCTTGGCCAGCCCCCCAACGGCCGGATTGCAGGACATCTGCCCGATGTTGTCGGCGCTGCTGGTGACGAGAAGCGTCTTTCTCCCCATCCTGGCGGCCGCCAGCGCCGCCTCGCACCCGGCGTGACCCGCCCCCACGACTATGACATCGTACCTCTTCATGGAGCCTCTGGTCTCATCTCAAAACAGGCAAAAATCGCGATTAAATGTAAATATGCGGAATAGAAAAATATCACGGCGTGTGTGCTGAAGTATAGAAACCGAATCAGTTCCGACAAAAAAGACCCCCTCCCCCGGCCGGCTACTTGATCCCGATCTCCTCGTCGGTGAGGTAGCAGGCGGGGTCTGCTGCCCAGGTGTCGCCGGTCATCGCCTCGGCCCTCGCCCTGAAGTTTCCTGCACAGACCTCGAGCCACCTGCAGGAGGCGCACCTCCCCACCACGAACTCCGCCTTTCTCTTTAGCCTCGCCATCAGCGGATTTGTCGTATGCGTCCATATCTCGGAGAAGGGTCTCTCCCTGACGTTTCCGAGGGGGTGGTTTCTCCAGAACTGATCGGGGTAGACTACCCCGTCCCAGCCCACGCAACCGATGCCGACGCCCGTGGAGTTGCCCCTGTTCATCTTAAGAAGCCCCAGCACCTCGTCTGCCCGCGCCGGGTCTTCCTCCTTTAGCTTGAGATAGATATACGGGCCGTCGGCGTGGTTGTCTACGGTCAATACCTCGGGAGTCCGGCCGGCGTCGAAGAGCCTCCTCGTCCTTTCCATGATCAGGTCGAGCACACCCCTCGTCTCTTCGTGAGAAAGCAAGAGGTCGGTGATACCGCCCCCCCTTCCGGTCACGACGAGGTGATAAAAACATATCCTCGGAATCCCCATCGACTCCACCAGGTCGAAAATGCCGGGGATCTCGGCCATGTTCATCCTGTTTATCGTGAAGCGAAGGCCGACCTTTATCCCCTCCTCCATGCAGTACTCCACTCCCTTAATCGCCCTGTCGAAAGCGCCCTCTGATCGCCTGAAGGAGTCGTGGGTCTCTCTCAGGCCGTCGAGGCTCACCCCCACGTAGGAGAGATTCCTCAATTTCATCTCCTTCGCCCACTTTTTCGTTATCAGCGTACCGTTGGTGGAGATGACCGCCCTCACCCCTTTTTCGACCGCGAAGTCCACGAGCTGGACGAGGTCTTTTCTCATCAACGGCTCACCGCCGGAAAAGAGGATAACGGGGCTTCCGAAGGAGGCGAGGTCATCGATCAGCCCCCTCGCCTCGTCGGTGCTAAGCTCCCCGGCGTAGTCGAGGTTTTCCGAGTCGCTGTAGCAGTGGATGCACCTGAGGTTACAGCGCCTCGTTGCGTTAAAGACCACCACGGGCTTTTTGTCCGCCGAAAACTGGAGGAGGTGGGAGGGAAGGTCTTTCGACTTCGCCCCGTAGCCCCCGTAACGAATCACGTCCGACTGCTCCACCACCCCCATGTATAGTTTTGAGATACCTATCATAATATTAACATAAAAAGCATTTTAAATATTATCGCCGCCTCTTCCCCTTGCCCCCGGCCGGCTTACGCGTTCCGCGGGTAGCGCCCGGCCCCATAGACATTCCTATGAGCTGTTCCGGAGGGGGCCCCATGAAGTACTCCATTATAGTCCCGACGAGGCCGAACACGGTGTGATCGAGAGCCTCGGCCGCCACCTTAAGTCCCACCCCTTCGGCCACCTCGGTCGTTATCGGACCGATGGACGCCGCCGGGGGGATGGTAAAATCGGCCTCATCGAGGATGCCGTGTTTCTCGATAAGCTCCTTGAAGTTCTTCGCGGTGGAGCCGCTGGTAAAGGTTATGAGATCGGCCCCGTCAAGCGCCTCCACCACCTCGTCTTTTGAAATTTCGGGGCAAACCGCCCTGTAGGCAGTGACGTCGTCGACCTCGGCCCCGGCACCTGTGAGAAGCTCCGGGAGGACCTTTCTCGCGCCTTCTGCCCTGAAGAGGAGCACCCTGCTCCCGGAGAGGTCGCCTTCCCCCGCCTCGATGATCGCCTCCGCCAGTGCCTCGGCGATGTAGTCGTCCGGCATTATGTCGGCCAGTATCCCGAACTCCTGGAGGGCCCGGGCGGTGCCGGCACCCATCACGGCCACGTCGATACCGCCGAGGGAGCGCCCGTCCAGGTTCTCCCCGTCGAGGTACTCGAAAAACGTACCAACCCCGTTGGGGCTGGTGAATACGATTATGTCGTAATCCTTAAGATTCTTTATCGCCTCTATGATCGCCCCATCCGATTGAGGCGGGACTATCTCTATCGTGGGAAGGCTTACCGGCTCCGCCCCGAGGCTCTTGAGGTGATCGGAAAGCTCGAAGGCCTGTTTTTTGGTGCGGGTCACCACGATCTTCTTGCCGAAGAGTGGCTGGTACTCGAACCAGGACAGCCCCTCGGCGAGATCCACCACCTCGCCCACCACCATCACCGCCGGGGCCTCTATCCCCTCCTCCTCGACGATGTCCGCTATCTCCTCGAGATCGCCGAAGACGCTCCTCTGCCTGGGCGTGGTTCCCCAGGAGATCACCCCCGCCGGAGTGTCGGGATCCATTCCGCCGGAGATGAGGGCGTCAGCGTTCTCCCTTATCCGCATAATCCCCATGAGGATCACTATCGTCCCAGGAAACCGGGAGAGGTACTCCCAGTCCACGCTCGTCTCCTCCTTCGTCGGGTCTTCGTGCCCGGTAACGAACGCCACCGCCGACGCGTATTCCCTGTGGGTCACCGGTATTCCCGCATAAGCCGGAACCGCGGTGGCAGACGTGACGCCCGGTATCACCTCGTAGTCTATCTCCTTTGCCGTGAGCGCCATCGCCTCCTCACCACCCCGCCCGAAGACGAACGGATCTCCTCCTTTTAAGCGCACCACGAACTTTCCCTCCTTCGCCTTTTTTACGATGAGGTCGTTTATCTCCTTCTGGGGCATCGAGGCCTTACCCCCCATCTTGCCCACGTAGATGAGCTCTGTGTCCTCCCCCGCGTGGGAGAGGATCTCCTTGGCAACGAGGTAGTCGTAGATTACAACATCAGCGCTCGCGAGGGCCCACGCCCCCTTGAGCGTCAGGAGGCCGGGGTCTCCCGGCCCCGCCCCCACGAAATATACCACCCCGCTGAACCCCTTTTCCCTGCCGCCTTTATCCATCAACTCTTTTACTCCCTCAAATCTTTATGAAGCAAAAGGAACAATTCACCGCTTCGAGCCACCCCAAATAAATCTCTTCAAACCTCCGGTGCCATGTTAAGCAGCCTCCCCGCGCCCCGGCCCAGAAGCTCCTCCCCGAGCTCCCTTCCGATCCCGGCACCCTCCTCCACTCCCCCCGAAGCCTCCCCCTGAAGCATATCCCTCCCGTCCGGGGAGAGAACCCTTCCCCTGAGCACGAGCCGCCCGTCAATGATTCTTGCGTACCCCCCCACGGCCGAGCGGCATGTGGCGCCCAGCGTCCTGACGAAGGCCCGCTCAGCCAGGACGGGGGCCCGGCTCTCCGGGTCGTCTATCGATAAGACCTCTTCGCGGAATTTTCTCCCCACCTCGACCGCCAGCGCCCCCTGGCCGACCGCGGGGATAAACTCCGTTGGGTCGAGAGCGATGCGGTTAACGTCTCCAAGCCCCAATCTCTCCATCCCCGCGGCGGCAAGCACCGTTGCGTCGCACTCCCCTTTCCCAAGCTTATTAAGCCTCGTCTCCACGTTTCCCCTCATGGGGATAACCTTAAGGTCGGGGCGGATCATCAGGAGCTGGGCGCCCCTCCTGAGACTCGACGTGCCGACAACGGCGCTACCGGGGAGGCCCTCTATACTCCCGATATTGGAGTTCCCCTCGCCCGTCCCCCCCGTTCCGCCAGATATGATCAGGCAGTCTTCCGGGTCAAGCCTCCTGGGGACGGCCCCGATGATAAGCCCCTCCGGGATTTCTGCGGGGAGGTCCTTCATGCTGTGAACCGCGATGTCCACCTCACCTTTAAGGAGCGCCGTCTCTATCTCTTTAACGAAGAGCCCCTTTCCCCCCACCTTCCAGAGGGGGACGTTTCTCACCCTGTCGCCCGCCGTCTTTATCGTGACGATCTCTGTATCGCAGTCAAGGGCGCTCTCCAGCATTTCGGCCACTGCATTCGCCTGCGCCAGCGCCAGTCGGCTACCCCTCGTCCCTATCCTGATCTTTTTCATTTCGATCTTCCGAAAGGCCGAGGATCCCCTTGACGAGGTCGATGGTCATATCCCCGGCGAGCCACGCCTCCTTTTTGAGGTAGACCGTGGGGTCGTGGAGTATCTTGTTGATTATCGAGCCGGTGAGCCTCCTTACCGCCTCCCTCTCCTTGTCATTGATTCCCTTCCAGGAGGAGATCAGTTTTTCGGTCTCCTCCTCCCCTATCTTTTCGAGCTTCTCCCTGAGCGACACGATGGTGGGCACCACGTCGAGGGATTCGAGCCAGCGGGTGAACTTGTCCGACTCCTCTGCGATTATCCTCCTGCAGTCCCCGGCCGCACCCTCCCGCTCCTTCAGGTTTTTCTTTATCACGGCGTCGAGGTTGTCTATGTTGAAAAGGGAGACGCCCTTAATATCGCCGACCGAATCCTCCACGTCCCTCGGAACGGCGATGTCGATTATCGTCATGGGTCTTCCCCCCCTCCCGGAAGCGGCCCCCTCCACCATAGATCTCGTTATTATCGGCTCTTTCGACCCCGTAGAGCAGATGACGATGTCCACATCTTTCAACGCATCCGGGATCTCCTCCCAGGGTATCGCCCTCGCACAAAACCTCTCCGCCAACGAGAGCGCCGTCTTATGGGTTCTGTTTGCCAACAGAACCGACCCGACGTTTGACCCTATCAGGTTTCCCAGCGTCTCCTCGGCCATCTCGCCGGCCCCTATCATGAAAACCGACTTTCCCGACACACCGCCTAGGGCCTCCTCGGCGAGCCAGACGGCGGCGGAGCTTATCGAGACGGGACGCGACGCGATATCCGTCTCGTTCTTGACGCGCTTCGCCGCAAAGAAGGCCCTGTGCATGAGCCTGTTCAGTATGACACCGGTGGCGTCTGCGGAGGTGGCGGCCCTATACGAGTCCTTGACCTGCCCCAATATTTGAGGCTCGCCCACGACCATCGAATCGAGGGACGAGGCGACGCTGAAGACGTGCTCGACCGCCTCCCTCCCCTCCTTGATGTAAAAATAACTCCGCATCTCCTCCGGGACCCTGCCGTGGAACCTCCCGAGGTAGGAGATCGAAGACTCGACCGCCCTGTCCACATCGACGGCACACCCGAGTATCTCCACGCGGTTGCACGTGGACATGAAGACGCACTCCGTTATCTCGCCGAACTCCTTCAACCCCTCCAGGAAATTCTCGATCGAATCCTTGCTCAAGCCCATCTTCTCCCGAACGTCGACCGGCGCCGATTTGTGGCTCATCCCGACGACGAATATCTTGACTCCGTCCTCGCCCCAGCTCGAGACCGGCTCCAGCTCAACATCGAGGTCAACATCCTTCAACCTGCCGTCCCCGTTCAGGATATTGACGATTACGGCGTTCAGCTCTTCCGTCTTGCCCTCGCTGATGATCTTTGCCAGCGGCAGCCTCGCCACCTTTCCCATCACCTCCGAGAGGCGTTTTCCGAAGACCCCGGCACCCCTCAAGGATTCCCTGATGCTCCCCATGAGCTGTATGACGCCCTCGTACTCCGGGCCGTAGATCTCTTCCATATCCTGCCTGATCTTTTTTGTCATGGCGGGGGAGATGCCGCCGGAGGATATGGCTATGGTGAGGTCGCCCCGGGAGACTATGGAGGGGAAGTAGAAATCGCACCTCTCCGGAACGTCTACGACGTTTACCAAGACCCCGCGCCTCCGGCACTGCTTTTCTATCTCTCTATCCGTCTCGTCGTCGCCCACCGCCGAGACACAGATAAAGACGTCATCCAGAAGCTTTTCGGAGAACATCCCCTTGACGTATTTGACTTTACCCTCCTCGATAAGCCGTTTCAACTCGTCGGTGACTTCCGGGGAGACAACGGTGACATCCGCCCTCGACTCCAGGAGCGCCGCCGCCTTCCTCGTCCCCACATCACCCCCCCCCACCACAAGGGTTTTGCGGCCGGAAAGCTTTATGAACATGGGAAAGAGGTTTTTGGGACTCATATATCTATTAACCTGACTACCTACTCATATTTTTCCATACTTGTCCGGCTTTGCTTAATTTATTGCCGTTTTGTGACCGGTTAATGGAGCCGACCGCACATAAAAAGCCGCCATCATAATCCGGCGGCCTAAAAGGCGAAACAGACCTTTAGACAATCACTCCCTCTGCTTCCTGTCGAGAAGCTGCTCGATAATTATCACGACATCTATCGGATTCGTCGACTTCGGGATATGAACCTTGGAGCCCAGCACGTCCTTCTCGTGCTCATGGGGGGCGCCCTTGATCATCGAGCTCATCGTTACGAAAATAACGTCCTTGCTGAACTCCATCTCTCTGGCCAGGCTCATAAATCTCGTTCCGCCCATCTTGGGCATGATCTTGTCGGAAATGACTATCTCCGGCTTGGACTCCTGAAATTTCACCAGGCCGTCTTCCCCGTCCACGGCGGTGATGACCTTGAATCCCGCCTCGACAAATTCCTTACTCAGAATCTCCCGAAAGAACTTATCGTCGTCAACTATCAATACCGTTTTCTTTGCTATCATGTCCCCACCCCAACGCGGTCGTGCTCACTACAGGGAAATCTTATCCCTAAAGCAGAATCGAGTTCATTATAACCCGAAATTCCCCTTCGGTCAATACTCCATCTTCGAGGGCCAAAAAAATTTCAAAAAAGGTCCTCAGCACCATTTCCGGCTCCATATCACCGTTTATATACCTCATGGCAAAATCAAAAAGGAGCCTGTAGATGTCTCCGGCGCTGTATCCATAAGGTAAAACCTCTTCGATTAAGCAGCAAGATGTGTCATCAAAAGCGGAGGCGACCTTCGCCCCGACCGGAGGGGAAGGCAAAATCCCGACGGAGAGAAGGGAAAAGACAACGCCGAAAAGGATGAGGCGCCTCGAAAAAGATGAGGTGTTCCGCCCATCTCCACTTCGGGGCTTTGAACCGCCCGCCCCTCCTTTCACCCCCCTCTTTATTTCATCCCCCTTCTTCATCGATTTCTCCTCCTCCCCCTCACCCCCGCTGAAAACCATATCAGACAAAGACTAAAACATCAAATATCAATATGTCGGTCAATATATCGGCAATGCCGGTTAAAGGCGTTCATCTCCTTCAGCCTTTCAGGGCGTCCATCACCCCCCCGAAGAGGAGGGGGAGCATTATCTCGTGGTGCCCGGTAAGGGATATTCCCCTCCCCGACTTCGAGGTGGGCCTCCCCACTACGTTCGTCTCCGGCCTGTACTGCTTCATAAAGTCCATGTTTATCGCGGTGAAGTCGTCCACGTCGTGGCCGAGGTTTCTGGCCAAAGTGAGGGCCTTAAGAAAGACCTCCGGAAGGAGCACTGCCGAGCCGACGTTGAAATAGACCCCTTTTTTAAGCGTCGCCACGGCGGCCGTAAACCTCCTGAAATCCTCCATCGAACTCTTCCCTATCGCCTCCCCGGATGCTCCGGGGTGCATGTGGATGATATCGGTTCCTATGGCTACGTGTACCGTGACGGGAACCCCCGTCCTGATTCCGGCGGCGGTTATGCTGATATCCTTGTGGGAAAGCTTTTCATCCTCTATCATCTTACCGACCGCCTCCCCAAGCCCCAGCCCCCCCTTCGCCCCGTCGACGGCGGCGGCGTTGAGCATCTTCGACGTCTCGTCTGCCATCCCGAACTCCCCCCCGCCTATCACGTCCTCCACGCTCTCGGAGGTGTGTCCGATATAGGCCATCTCGAAGTCGTGGATTATCCCGGCGCCGTTTAGCGCCACGAGGCTTACGATCCCCCGCTCCATCAGATCGACGATCAGCGGCCCCAGGCCGACCTTTATAACGTGTGCGCCTATGGCGAGGATCACGGTCTTTTTCCCCCTCACCGCATCGGCGACGGCTGAGACTGCGTCCCTCAAATCCCTTGCGGCCAGGATATTCGGGAGCCGATCGAAGTAGTCGTTAAGGGTCATCCCGGCCGCGGGCGGAGCGCAGATATCTTTGATCGAAACCTTGCTCTTCCGCTTTGAGAGGGGATAGGTCTTTACCTTTGACATATCGAGGGGATTAAATCCGTCTCTCTTCATCTACGCGCCCTTAAATAGTTTGAAGTCCACCATCTCGCACAGAACATGGGCCAGTGTGATGTGAACCTCCTGGATCCTGGGGGTGTCCTCCGTGGGGGCCAGAAAGGTGTAGTCCGAAAGCTCCAGGGCCTTTCCGCCGTTCCCGCCCGAAAAGAGAATCGTCAACAGATCCAGCTTCTTTCCCGCCTCCATGGCCTTCAGTACGTTGGGGGAGTTGCCGCTCGTGCTTATCGCGATGACGATATCGCCCTCGGAGGCCAAGGCCTTTATCTGCTTTGCGAATATATCGGAGAAATCGTAGTCGTTGCCGATGCTCGTGATGATCGAGGTGTCTGTGGTGAGGGCGATGGCCGGGAGGGGAGGCCTCTCTATCTTGAAGCGATTCACAAACTCGGCGGCTATATGCTGGCAGTCCGAGGCGCTTCCGCCGTTTCCGAAAAGGAGAAGCTTGTTCCCGCGCTTGAAGGCCTCGACTATTTTTCCGGCGACCTCCTCGATCTTCGATTCGTTGGTCTGGGCGAACTTCCTTTTTATCTCGGCGCTGTCAATGAAGGCCTCTCTGATAATCTGATCCATCCTCCTCCTCTGGTCTTGAAATATCCTTTGAGGTTAATGATATAGAAAGGACTCCGCCATGTCAAGGAGAATCACTCCTCACGAATCGAGCTCCTTTATCTCAATCTTGTAATTCTTGATCTTCTTCATCAGGGTGTTGCGGTTTATCCCGAGGATCCTGGCCGTCTTGAGCTGATTCCCCCCCGTCTCCTGCAGGACCAGCTTTATGAGGGGAATCTCCATACGGCTCAAGACTATCGGATAGAGCCCCTCGACGTTGTGCCTGCTCATCTTCTTTATGACGGGAGTCAGCTTGGACAAAAAGAAATTTTCCAACGACATTTTCTCCATCGCAAAGGGATCTTTGGAAGCGATGAAATCGGGAAAGTTAAAGGGATATATCGCCCCGCCGCCGGTTGAAACGATGCCGTAGAGGATAACACCTATAAGCTCGGTCACGTTGTAGGGCCAGTGGTATTGTTTCAAGAGCTTCCCGGCCGGGGGAGTTACGTCCACCCTCATGCCGTCGACATACTTGTTGAGGGCATTCTGGAAGTAGTTGACAAGGAGCCTGATATCGTCTCTCCTCTCCCTCAACGGTTCGATCGTTATTTTTTTAAGGGATGCCATCCCCTCAAATCCGTGGGGAATTTTACGGGAGGGATTGTGGTGGATAATAAAGCGGGGCAGGTTTTCGCTTGCTCCTTCCGATTCCTTGATCATCGAGACCAGTCTTTGAATCTCGGCGGAGTTGAGATGCTGGACGTTCTTGACAACAAGGGTGTCCAGGTGTCCGAGGCCCTCGACGTACTTTACAAGCCCTCTTCCCCTCTCCGGCTCTAATATGGGATCGTATATCCGAATGGATGTCAGTCCCAGCTGGGGTCTTATGTGGATTGAGTACGATATCTGGGTCTTACCGGTTCCCGGCTCCCCGGTTATCAATATGGGGCCCCTCTCCTTCTTGGCGTTCAGAATCGATTTTCTGACCTGAATGGCGTTGGGGGACTTTCCGATAAAGATCTTGTGGGGATTTGCGACATGCTTCAGAAATTTCTCGAGAACCTTACCCTGAACTTCCGCCCTCCTCGTTCCCTCGGCCGTCTTTATCAGGTGGGCTATCTCCTTCGGATGGTACGGCTCGAGGACCACACCGGAAATCGACTCGTCCAAAAATGGGTGAATCCCCTCCCTGTCGGTTAGGGTAGAGACCACAATGATCGAGAGGCCGTCCGTCCCCTTTTTCAACGAGGATATAAACCCGGCCTCCCTCTTTATGACGTAATTTGATCCGACAAAAAGGAAATCGGGCCTGTAAGCCTTGAGGGAGTGTCTCAGATCCCTCAGGTTTTTCTCCTCCCACACATCGATCTTTCGGCCTTCCAAGACACTGAGAACGGCCCTCGAAACGTCCTTCTCCAGATGAAATATAACCGCCCTCTTAAAGGGGGATCCCTGTTTTCTTGGCGCCATTTTCTATTTCGACCCCCCCATTAAGATAGTCTCCGATACCGCTCAATATCTCGCCTATATCCCCCATCCCCATAAGCCTCCTTCTCATATCGACCGCCCCCCTCATACCCTTTATGTAGTACGAGACGTGTCTCCTCGCTATCGGCACCCCCCTCTCCCTGCCGTAGTGGGCTGCGATAAGCCGGACATGTTCTTCAATCACAGACAGCATCTCGTCCGGCCCGGGGTTCCGGCCGGGGGAAAAGACCCACGGTCTTCCCATCGCCCCCCTTCCGATCATCGCAAACTCCGCCCCCGTCTCTCCCATTTTTGTAAGCGCCTCTTCGTAGGAGACTATATCCCCGCTCCCCACGACCGGTATCGAGAGCGCCCGAGACAGCTCTCCGACCCTCCCCCAGTCCGCCTTACCCGAAAAGAAATCGGTCGCAACTCTGGGGTGAAGTACCACCGCGTCCGCCCCCGCCTCCTCGGCAATCCTCCCCAGCTCCAGGAAGTTTACGCTCGACTCGTCCCACCCGGCCCTCATCTTGACGGTGAGCGGTATTTCAACGGCCCGCCTTACCTCCCTTACGATCGACCCGGCAAGGTCGGGGGTCGTCATAAGCCGCGCCCCCGAACCCTGTCTCGTAACCTTCCTCACCGGGCAGCCCATGTTTATATCAATCATGGACGCCCCCAGGTCCCGGGCCGTCTTCGCCGCCCGGGCCATACTTACCGGATTCTTCCCGAATATCTGGACGCCGAGGGGCATCTCGTCCGGGTGGCACGTGATATATCTTAAAGTCCTCTTCTGCCCCCTGACAGTCCCCTCTGCGCTTATCATCTCGGTAAACACGAGGCCGGCCCCAAAGCTCGCTGTGAGGATACGCATGGGGAGGTCCATCACACCCGCCATCGGGGCACAAAAAACCCTGCAGTTAAGCTTGAGGGAGCCTATCTTCATGATCCTACGGTGAGCTTCTCTATCTCCATGAAGATGTTGCCCTTCTTGAATATCCTGACGCTGCCCGTGGACTCCGAGATCACAATTGCGATGGAGTCGGTCAATGACGTTATCCCCGCCGCCGCCATATGACGGCTCCCCAGCCCGTGGGGCATATTGTCCCCCTCCACGGCGGCGTTGAGGTGCCTCCCGGCCGTAAGGAGCACGCCGTCCCCCCTTATCAAAAAGGCCCCGTCGATAACGGAGAACTCCTTTATCGCCTCCCTGAGCTGCGGGTCGTGGATGGAGAGCTCGTCCTCGGGGTAGCCCTTGAAGGGATTGATTATCATCTGGCGGGAGAGCTGGAGGACCTTCTCCTCGTCCCCCAGGACAAAGATCGTGCCCACCGCCCTTCCCTCCCTCCCCTGGGTTGCAAGCTCCATGGAGAGCTTCAATACCGCCTCGAACACATCGGGGCGGACCATCGTGGAGATGTCAATCAGGTTTGCGGAGCTGAAAATCTCAAACTCTATTCCTGTATCTATTACCACGACGGTGTCGTTGGAACCCAGGGCCATGACGCCCGTAACGCAGACGATCTTGTCCCCCTGCTCGATAAGGCCCGACGACAGCGCCAACATGACCGCCACCTTGATCTGGTTCATCCTTGATAGGGCGACTTCCGGTATCTTCAAGACCTTCGACAGCCTTTCGGAGAACTGCTCCAGCTGTTTATCGCTCCTGACGACCAGAAGGGCGTCCATCTTCTCCACCTGCTCCAGGAAATGATTAGTGTCCTGCAGCAGCTGGTCGGTGACAAAGATGAAGGTCTCTTTTACCTTGAGCTTCGCCGCAATGTCAAATGCGCTCTCCAGGATTATCTTGGAGAGTTTTGCCTCCTTTGATACAGCCTTCTTCTTCTTCATAATCCCCCCGGATATATCCCAAAATAACCGTTTAAATCCCCGCCCAAACGCCCCTTAAACCAACATCATAGATTTCTCCCCACTGCCCCGTCTGAAGCGCCGCTTAATCCCAGCCGTCAATAAAACTCAAAAAGCTTGAAAAGGCGGACGCTTGATCCCTCAAGACGCCTTTATCAGGGCCCTCTCCCTCCTCTTTACGAACCTGTCTATCTTGTTGAGGACACCCTTGGCCGCCTCCTCCCCCCGGGAGACGCCGAGCCTGTACTTGTGAAACTCGAAGAGGCCGACGTCGAAGATATCCGGCCTGATGATTATATCAGGCTTCTCGCTCTTCAGCCTCATCGTCTTTATAGAGGCTTCCATGATGCTGATAGACCCCAGGATGACCTCGAATATGTTGGGGGAGTAGTCAGCGTTTCTCCTCCCATATCCGGTTTGAGACAGCAGCGCCAGATCTTCCGGTCCGAATTTATCCATACCCTTCGATATGGTGATGTTGGCGATGCTCGGGCTTATGTCAACGGCTATGATGTAATCGGCGCCGAGCTCCCTGACAACCCCAACGGGGACCGGATTTACCACCCCACCGTCCACCAGCAAGAGCCCGTTTATCGGCACCGGCTTGAAGATGCCCGGAATGGATATGGAGGCCCTTACCGCGTCCACGAGGTCTCCCTCCCTCAATATAACCTCCGCCCCCGTGTAGTAGTCCGCGGTGACACATGCAAAAGGAACCTCCAGATCTTCGATCCTCGTGTCTCCGAGGTGGTCCCTCATAAACTTCTCTATCCTTTTACCCTCGATGAGCCCGTTCTTCGGGATCATAAAATCCACGAACTTCAAGGAGTCCCAGCTCGTCAACGACCTGGCAAACCTGACAAGTCTGTCTATCTTGCCGGCGCAGAGAAACGCCCCCACAAAGGCGCCTATGCTGGCACCGGATACAAACTCTATCTCCACCCCCGCTTGCTTAAGGACATTCAATACTCCCAGATGGGCAAGCCCCCTGGCCGCCCCGCTCCCCAGGGCAAGCCCCACCCTCTTCTGGCCTATAAACGGTATATGACTTAGAATCTCCTTCAAATCGAGCAACGGCTTTTCCTCCTTTACCTAAAGAAGATCAACAGATACAACGAATCCTTTTTACTATTTGCGCATCTATATAGATAAAAGGAAGTGTTCTTAATTTATTATAATTTCGGCCGATTGTCAATGGAAATGGGGAGAGTAAGGGTGGAACAGAACAGATATTCAAGACCTAAAGAGGATGGGTTTTCTTACAAAAAAGATTTTGGAAGTTTTAAATTCGCTAATTTTTCTTTTAAATAGATTTTTTTTGTGGTATAATTAGCACTCTTCTTCGTTGAGTGCTAACAGAAATAACGAGAAATCGAAAGAGGGAGATAAAATGAATAGATTACCGGCAACGACCAATCCTCAGAGCATTTACATGAACGAGATAAACCGCTATCCACTCCTCAGCCGCGAGGAGGAGTTCGACCTGGCGGTCAGGTGGAAGGAGCATAAAGACATCGACGCCGCCCACAAGCTCGTCGTCTCCAACCTGAGGTTCGTGGTGAAGATCGCCCATGAATACAAAGATTACGGCCTTAAGCTGATGGACCTCGTTCAGGAGGGGAACATCGGCCTCATGCAGGCGGTCAAGAAGTTCGATCCGCACAAGGGGTTCAGGCTGATATCGTACGCCGTCTGGTGGATAAGGGCCTACATCCAGAACTTCATCATAAAATCGTGGAGCCTTGTCAAGATCGGCACCACCCAGGCACAGAAGAAACTCTTCTATAAGATGAAAGGGGCCAAGCGGGCCCTGGGAATCGATATCACCAAGGAGGAGGATATCTCCGCCATCGCCAAGAAATTGGACGTGAAGGACGATGTTGTTAGGGAGATGGATCAGAGGCTTTCCGGCAGGGACCTTTCGCTGAACAGCAGTATCGGCGACGATGAAGATGAAACCTCATATATTGATTTGATCTCCGAAGATCCGGCCCAGGAGGCCGACCTCATAGAGGATGAGGAGCAGCGTATCCTCGCAAATGATATCAAAGACGCCTTCAAGGTATTGAACGACAAGGAGAGATATATAATAAAAAAACGAATAATGTCACAAAAGCCCAAAACCCTCCAAGAGATAGCGGACAAATACAGCGTCTCGAGGGAGAGGATTCGCCAGATCGAAGTTGGGGCATTAAAAAAGCTGAGGAATGTCCCGGCAATCGAGAATTACGCGGCAAAATAGGGGGAAAAAAAATATACGAATCCCCTATATTTTTCTTTACAAAGATAATTAAGGGTGGTATTATTACTTATAACTTTATAAGAAACACTACCATACTTATTTTAAGCGCATTGGGCGGTCGTGATTGTTTATAATCTCTTTACAATGGTGAAATTATGAGACAGAGGAAAAACAAGTATCTAACAAATATTAACCCTAAAAAAGTGTCCGAAAGACTTAACGTGCTGATTAAAAAGACTGGTCTCAAGCAGTATCAGTTTGCCGACAAATGCAACATCACCGCAGCGGCCCTCTCCACCTACCTGAACAAGGAGAGGATCCCGGAATCTGCAATACTTGCGAGAATTGCGGACTTCACGAATACCTCAATGGAGTGGCTGCTCACGGGTAAAACGGTAAACGAACAGATCATGGAAAAGGGTGAAGAATTCCAAGATCAGGTACTTAAAGATATGGCCGATGAAATCGAGATCTGGAGGGAAAAGGCGCTGGAGGCGGAAAACCTTCTCAGATCCACCCAAGAGGTCATGAGCGTCATGGAGTCCGGCGGCGATTATAAAAACGCCGACCCCGAGAAAATCAATCCCGACGAGGTCTCCCTCCTTTCCAATTTCAGGCTGCTTTCCGAAAAGAACCAGGAAAAAGTGTTGGAATACACAGAAGATCAGATCAGAGTCGAAAAATCAAAAAAATAGGTTGGACATCTATTCCAATTGACGAGCCCAAGAGAGGGGTTCCCTTACTTATTTAAGGGAGCCCTTATTTTTTAACTAAAAATAGAATTTTGTTGACAAAGTCGACCCTTAAATGGTAATTATTGACTTAAAAACGGGGGTAAATAAGATGTTGAACTTTTTCAGGACAAACGCCGCAGGATATATGAAGCGGAGACTAACGATTACACTGTTTCTTGTAATAACATTCACAACGGCAGCGATGCTGCTTGCTATCTCCGGGTGTGGTGGTGGAGACAAGAACGTAAGAACAAGCACCGGAGAGCCGGAGCCTACTCTCGACTATGACCTGAAGACCGCCGAGAAGCTGTTCGCGGAAGAAAAATACGGAGAGGCCGCCGTGGCTTACGAAAACTTCATAAAGAAACACCCGTTGAACAATAACGTCCCGTATGCCCTCTTTCGCGAAGGTCTCGCGTATTTCAAATCATCCGCGGATCCAAAACGCGACCAGACGCCTACGGAAAAGGCGGCCATGAAATTCTCCCAGCTCATTCTCACGTACCCGAACAGCAAATACACGTCCAACTCCATGAGCTACCTAAGACTTTGCCACGAAAGACTCGCGGAATACAACTTCAACGTGGGCATGTACTATTTTGACAGGGAAGAATACAACGCGGCCATAATACGTTTTGAAGAGGTCATAAATAAATACTCCGGCTTCGGATTCGATGAGCAGTCCAAGAGGTATATCGAAGAGAGCAAAAAGCGTCTCTCCGAACTGAAATAGCTTCAGGTGTTTTAAACTCTACCGGTTTTAAAAATCAAGCCCGGCTTCTATCGGAAAATATGGGTAAATAATTGTAGCAGTGAGTAGTAATACATATTCCAAACCGTAAGCTTTTTGATTATGATCAAGTTAAAAAGCAATCTCTATTGGCTCGGCAAAGAGGCTTACATCAATAACGACTATGATACGGCCATGGAGTACTTTTCTCAGATCATGAAAGAGGGATACGAGTTTGCAGACGTCTACAATATGGTGGGGATTATCCACCACGACAACGGGAAGTTTGAAAAAGCGGTACAGGCCCTCGAAAAAGCGCTCAAGCTAAATCCTAAATATACCGATGCCTCGCTGAACCTGGCAGTGATCTACAACGACATGGGCCAGCTGGAAAAAGCCAGGGAGATATACGCCAAAGCCAAAAAGATCGTAAAAGAAGAAATTACAACCGATGGGCTCGATCCCTTCTCCCTGGGAAAGCTATCGAACCTCCACGCCAATCTTGCCGATATCTACTACGCCCACGGAATATATAACGAGGCGATAAAAGAATATCAAAAGGCCCTTAACCTGAGTCCCGATTTCGTCGATATCAGGACCAAGCTCGGAATAGTTCTGAGGGAGTCGGGGAAACACCAGGAGTCAATAAAGGAATTGGAGAAGGTCCTGGCCTTAAAACCCGATTACACTCAGGCACTTTTGGCAATAGGCCTGAGCCACTATATGGAAGAAAATATCCAAGAGGCAAAAAAGTACTGGGAAAAGACCCTGAAAAATAATCCCGAGGAAAAAAGGGCCAAATTCTACCTGCAGATGATAGAGGCGGACATAGTCTCATAACGTCAGGGGGCCGGCAGCATTTTAAGGGGCGGCACCATTTGAGGGGCCGGCAATATCTGGGAGGCCGGGGCCGGCACTATTTGAGGGGCTGGCACCATTTGAGGGGTCGGCAATATCTGGGGGGCCGCCGCCATTTTAGAGGCCGCCGCTATTTGAGATTGCCGATCCCAAACCGATCAACAGACCATTGGTTAATCTCGTTGTCAATCAATCTCTTGACCGACCTTCGCTTCCTCTTAAGTCCCAAGCCGATTGATCGTCCACCGGCTTCTCGTAAATCGTCTGTCTCCTATAAGCCCGGAACCTATTGATCGACCGTCAAATTAGCTTCGCTTTAAAACGCCGCAATATCAAAAAACAAAAAGGGATTATCGTTAGATAATCCCTTCCGCAAATAGTAAATAAATCAACTTTTTTAAACTCGCCTCCCCATCAATCCCGTTATATTTTTGTGTGTCCCACCGTCCTGTCCACTCCGCCTTCCCTCTTATCCATCCCGCTGTCCCTTTTATCCATCCCACCCCCCCTTCCCCATCGAAACCGCCAGATTTCAGTCCATCCTGCCTAACTTTAGTCCATCCCTCCCCCTTTTATCAATCCCGACCCGCCCGACACCCCGTCAATTAAATATCCCCTTGACCTTCTCGAAGAAGCCCTCCCTCTCGGGATGGGTCTCGCCGCCGCTTTCGAGGGCAAAATCCTTGAGGATATCTTTCTGCCTCTTCGAGAGCTTCGTGGGCGTCTCCACCTTGACGATGACGTGCTCGTTGCCCCTGCCGTGACCGTTTAAGTACGGCACCCCCTTTCCCTTGAGCGTCAGGACCGTCCCGGACTGCGTTCCGGAAGAGACCTTCATCTTGACCAGGCCCTCCAGCGTCGGCACATCGATCTCCGTTCCGAGGGCGGCCTCCGGAAAAGTCACCGGGACTTGGCAGTAGATATCCTGTCCCTCCCTCTCAAAGATCGGGTGGGGCCTCACCTCGATTACGACGTAGAGGTCACCGGGGGGGCCGCCGCCGGTCCCCAACTCGCCCTCGCCTGTGAGCCTCAGCCTCGTCGAGGTCTCCACTCCGGGGGGCACCTTCACCGTTATGGTGCGGCTCTTCTTCACCCTCCCCAGGCCGTCGCAGGCCTTACAGGGCGTCTTGATTATTTGACCGCTCCCCCGGCACTTGGTACACGTCCTCGAGATGGAAAAAATCCCCTGCTGAGTCCTTATCTGTCCCGTGCCGTGACATAGGGGGCAACCCTCCGGACGGGTGGGCGGCTCGGCGCCGGTCCCGTCGCAGCTCTCGCAGGTCTCCATCCTCGGCACCTTCACCTTGGCGTCTACTCCGAAGACCGCCTCCTCGAAGTCGATCGTCAAATGGTACCTCAGATCGCTTCCCCTCACCCCCCTCGATCTCCTTCCCCTCATCCCGAATATATCGCCGAAGACGTCGGAAAATATATCTTCGAATCCCCGAAACCCGAAGTCGAAATCGCCGAACCCCCTGAATCCCGCGCCGGAGAGGCCGTCGTGACCGAACCTGTCGTAGAGGTCCCTCTTCTCGCGGTCGGAGAGGACCTCGTATGCCTCGGAGGCCTCCTTGAATTTTTCCTCTGCCTGAGAGTCCCCCGGGTTCTTGTCCGGATGATACTTAAGGGCGGATTGCCTGTATGCCCTTTTTATCTCTTCACCGTCTGCATTTCTGCTTACTCCGAGGACTTCGTAATAATCTCTCTTAATCAACTATTCTATTCCTTTTTATCCTCGTCCACCTCTTCAAAATCAGCGTCCACAACGTCGTCAGCCTGCGCCTCGGCGCCCACTCCCGGCTCCGGGCCGCCGCCGGCATCCCCGGCACCCGGCTCCGGCCCGGGTCCCGGCCCCGCCTCGCTACCTGCGGCGGAGGCCTGGGCGTAAATCGCTTCCGCAAGCTTGTGGGAGGAGTCGGTCAGCCTCTTCGTGGCCGCTTTGATCGCCTCCGCGTCCGTACCCTCCATCGCCTCCTTGACCTTCTTCAGCGCCTCCTCCACCTCCGACTTGTTGGCGGGATCCAGCTTGTCGCCGAACTCCGAGAGGGACTTCTCCGTCGTGTAGACGAGCCCGTCCGCCTCGTTTCTCGCCTCCGCAAGCTCCTTCTTCTTCTTGTCATCATCTGCGTGGGCCTCGGCGTCCTTGACCAGCTTTTCGATCTCCTCCTCGGAGAGTCCGCTCGAGGCGGTTATCCTGATGGACTGCTCCTTTCCTGTCCCGAGGTCCTTGGCGTAAACGTGCATGATTCCGTTCGCGTCGATGTCAAACGTGACCTCGATCTGGGGAATCCCCCTGGGCGCCGGCGGAATGCCGATCAGGTCGAACCTCCCGATCGTCTTGTTATACGCCGCCATCTCCCGCTCGCCCTGAAGGACGTGGATCGACACCGCCGTCTGATTGTCGGCCGCCGTGGAGAATATCTGTCCCTTCTTCGTCGGAATAGTCGTGTTCTTCTCGATTAGCTTCGTAAACACGCCGCCCAGTGTCTCGATGCCGAGGGAGAGGGGAGTAACGTCAAGCAACAAAACGTCCTTGACATCCCCCGTGAGGACTCCCCCCTGAATTGCGGCGCCCATCGCCACGACCTCGTCCGGATTTACCCCCTTGTGCGGCTCTTTGCCGAAAATATCCTTGACCTTCTCCTGTACCTTCGGCATCCTGGTCATACCCCCGACGAGTATCACCTCGTTTATGTCACCCGAAGAGAGGCTCGCGTCCTTGAGCGCCGTCCTGCACGGCCCCTCGAGCTTCTGGATCAGCTCGTCCACCAGCGCCTCGAGCTTCGCCCGGGTCAGCTTGATGTTCAGGTGCTTGGGCCCGGAGGCGTCGGCCGTGATAAATGGGAGGTTTATATCGGTCTCCATCGAGGTGGAGAGCTCCATCTTGGCTTTCTCAGCCCCCTCCTTCAGCCTCTGGAGCGCCATCTTGTCGCCCTTGAGATCGATCCCCTGGTCCTTCTTAAACTCGTCGGCCAGGTACTCGATGACATTCTGGTCGAAATCCTCGCCGCCCAGGTGGGTGTCTCCGTTGGTCGATTTTACCTCGAACACCCCCTCGCCGAGCTCGAGGATCGAGATATCGAATGTCCCGCCGCCGAGGTCGAAGACCGCTATCTTCTCCTCGGTCTTCTTTTCGAGGCCGTAGGCCAGCGAGGCCGCCGTAGGCTCGTTTATTATCCTGAGCACGTTCAACCCCGCGATCTTCCCGGCGTCCTTCGTCGCCTGCCTCTGGCTGTCGTTAAAATACGCCGGCACCGTGATAACAGCATCTTCTACCTTTTCACCCAGGTAATCCTCCGCGGTCTGCTTCATCTTCGTCAAAATAATAGCGGATATCTCCGCGGGGCTGTAATCCTTGCCGTCGACGGAGACGTGGGCGTCGCCGTTGTTGGCCTGCATTATCTTGAAGGGACAAATCTGTACGTCTTTCTGAACCTCGGCGTCCTCGAACTTCCTTCCGATGAGACGCTTTACCGCGTAGATCGTCCTTTCCGGATTGGTAATCGCCTGCCTCTTTGCAACCTGCCCCACCAGGCGCTCACCGCTGTCGGTAAACGCCACCATGGAGGGCGTCGTACGGCTCCCCTCGGCGTTAGTAAGTACCTTCGGATCTCCGGCCTCCATCACGGCCACACATGAATTCGTCGTACCGAGATCGATACCAATAACCTTACCCATATTATTCCTCCTTCATTCTCAGTAAAAATGATGCGAATCTATAGTTAGAATCCTTTATTGTTTTACCTTTGTAATCCTCAATCAAGAGTCTCCCCACCCTCCTTAACGTCCCCTGCCTCGTCCCGCCCCGCATCTTCAACTTTCGTCTTCTCATCGTTGTCAGATGAGAGACCCTCCCCCTGAGAACCGCCGTTTTCCGTCGCCACCGAGACCCCCACCATCGCGGGCCTGATAAGCCTGTCGTTAAAAAGATACCCCTTGGCTATCTCGGTAACTACCGTGTTAGGCGGACAGTCGTCCGTAGCGATCTGCATCATCGCCTCGTGGAAATTCGGATCGAAGGGCTCTCCCATAGCCTCTACCTGTGAGACACCAAATTTCGTAAGCGTCTCCAAAAACTGCTTCTGAACCATCCTGATCCCCTCGACCATCGGATCGTCCTCGGCGTCGTTGTCGCCGTGCTCCAGGGCGCGCTCGAGGTTATCGATCACCGGGAGCATCGCCTTGAGAAGCTCCTCGTTTGCATACTTCCTCGACTCGATCGACTCCTTCTGAACCCTCTTCTTGAAATTCTCGAACTCCGCCATAATCCTGAGATATTGATCCTGCTTCTCCGAGGCCTCCTTCTTTGCGCCCTCTAACTCTTCCCTTATGGCGTCAACCTCCGAGGGGCCGTCCTCCCCATCCTCCCCACCTTCACCCGCCTCCTCGGACGCGTCGTCCGCATCGAGAGATTCATCGCCCAAATCCCCGCCGTTCCCCTTCGAGCCGTCTTTCGCCTCCTTAAGCGCCTCGTCTATATCCTCCTTGTGAATCTCCGTGTCCATCTCCTCCCCACCTTTCCCCGGAGATCCTTTCTTCTCTCTTTCATCCATAAACTTAAAAAACTCCTTAATCATCTTCTTCCAAAAACCTCGTCACCAGACTGGCGGCAAAATCAACAACAGGGATTATCTTCGAATAATTCATCCTCATCGGCCCGATCACCCCGATGCTGCCTAAGACCTGCCCACCCTTCTCATAGGGGGAGGCGATAAGGGTGCAGTCGCTTATATATTTTATCTCGCTCTCGGAACCGATAAACACCTTTATACCGTCCGCCTTCGCGACCTTTTCCAACAACTTCAACAGATAGTGCTTGTTCTCGAAGGCCTTGAATATCCTCTTCATCTTGTTTATGTCGGTAAACTCCGGATGACTGAATATATTTGTGCTCCCCTCGATAAATATTTCGTCGTCGATGATCTCCTCGTTTATCACCGTGTCCGAGATGGAGAGCGCCTTGATCAGAAGCTCGTCGTAAAGGTTCTTCTCGTTCTGCATCTCTTCGAGTATCTTATCCCTTACCTCCACCAGAGTCAGATCAGATAAAACGTCGTTGAGATAGCGGGACATCCAGTCCAGCTTCTCCTGATCCAGGACTTCTTCGATGGTAACGATCTTGTTGTAGATCATCCCGCTGCTCGAAACGAGGATCGTGAGAATCTTGCTCCCCGAAAGCCTGACAAAATCTATCTGCTTCAAGACGGTATCGGTAAAGCTCGGCGTGCTCACCAGAGCTATATATTTAGACATCTCCGAGAGGACCCTCGAAGTCTCCTTGATGACGTCCTTGAGCTCGGTGCTCTGCGGCCTCATGATCCGCTCCATCTCCAGCTCCTCGCTCCTTGTGAGGTCCGTCACCTTTACAAGGCTGTCCACGTAGAACCTGAAGGCGTTATCCGTGGGCACCCTGCCGGCCGAGGTGTGGGGCTGAGTAAGAAAACCTATCTCCTCCAGGTCCGACATGATGTTTCTTATCGTAGCGGAGCTCACTTCGATATCCTTCCTCTTGGAAACCGTCCGCGAGCCCACCGGGTCACCGTGCTTTATGAAGTCATCTATGACGGCAAAAAGCACTTCCCTGGCCCTGTCCCCTATTTTCGGTATCATAAGATACCCGCCTATATACCAAGCCTATAAAAGGTGAAAATGTTTTAAGACAGCTTAAAGGTAACTTTTTAAAAATT
>Ga0180431_10000863_pt1 | contig 43014 bp, 22 predicted proteins | sample SS_ome_11_FD_132459 | JGI IMG/M metagenome (GOLD analysis project Ga0180431, IMG submission 132459) | Hypersaline lake sediment archaeal communities from the Salton Sea, California, USA - SS_1_MS_1 metaG | ecosystem: Environmental > Aquatic > Non-marine Saline and Alkaline > Hypersaline >... | reverse complement strand
GGGTTGTTTGTAACCGGTAACCGGTAACCTGTTCATGCTGTGGGCTGCTACTACGCCATGGCAAAGCACGGCCACACGGATTACGGGTTACAGGTTACAGACACCGCCTTGCAGCATCGCCGTGGTCACGGGCCGAAAGCCTGCGTGGCCCGGGACACACGCCTCCCACAAACAGCGAACCTCTTCTTCGTGAATCCTTGGGGTCTTGGTGTCTTGGTGGTTGGAGCCGCGTGAACCGCGCATGAAACCACAGGCCCCTCTGCGTCCCCTGAAGAAGTGCCTGGCGCCTCGCTTCATGGCTTCGCTTTGCGTCGGGAGCGGGCCGACGTTCGTAGTGAGTGATCCACGTAGACGAAGTCGGAGTGGCGGAGCAGCGTTGCCAAGTTGCAGAAGTGTTTGCAGCACTCTACCCCTTCGGCTTCGGAGGGCTGTGGGGCGAGCCCCGCCCTTGCAAGGTGCAGGTTGGATGCAGCCGGAAACCCTTTGTGGGAGGCGCCGAGGAGGGGCGTTGCAAAGCAAGGCGGCGACCTGCAGCGACCACCCACTCAACCACAAGCCCCTTTGCGTCTTGGCGAGAGAAAAGCCGCGGCATCCCTCTCGCGAAGCGGGGCCCGCGCGAAACGCCCGCCTTCGACTGGCTAGCCCATGCAAGGGCCAGGCGGGTCTACGAAAACGGCTTTTCCTCGAGTGGCGCTTTGGTTAACATGTTATCCGTCGTCCTTGGAGAAGGACCATGCCAGCCGGAAAGAAGGGCGCGCCTGGAAAGCCGTACCAAGGAGAGGAATCCGCCCATCGGCCTTCCACACCCGCTGGGGAGACGATCTCGGCTTCCAAGGGGGGGGAAGACGGGATGGAGACGAAGGCCTCGGTTCGTCCCGAAGCGAGGGATCCCTTTGTGGGACGGGAAATCGGGGGGTTTCTGATCGAGGGCAAGATCGGCGCCGGTGGTATGGGAACGGTATACAAGGCGAGGCAGGCTTCCCTCGATCGTCCGGTGGCCTTCAAGGTCCTTCCCCATTCGCTCGTCGGTCAGGAGCAGTTTCTCGACAGGTTTTTCCGGGAGGCCCGCTCCACGGCGCGTCTCGTGCATACGAACGTCGTCCAGGTCTACGACGCCGGCGAAGAGGACGGAACGTATTACATCGCCATGGAGTTCGTCCGGGGCTTGAGCCTCGACGAGGTCATCAAGCAGCAGGGCCGGCTTCCACTTCGCCAGTCTCTCGCCATTCTCATGTCGGCGGCCAAGGGACTTCGTGCCGCTTCCGGGGAAGGCATCGTGCATCGGGACATCAAGCCCGGGAACGTCATGATCTCCGACAAGGGGACCGTGAAGATCATGGATTTTGGTCTGGCCCGTGAGGTTTCGGCGGACGAGAAGATCACGGTTTCCGGGCAGATCCTGGGCACGCCGGCGTACATGTCCCCCGAGCAATGCGACGGCCAGGAGGCCGATTCGCGTTCGGACATCTACTCCTTGGGAATCGTATCCTACCGGATGATCACGGGCGTTCTTCCATTCGGGGGATCGTCCGTCTTCGAGATCATCACCAAGCATCTGACGGCGCCATTGCCCGATCCCCGTGAACTGGATCCGGATATTCCTTCTTCCGTGGCGGGTCTCCTCCAGCGGATGACGGAGAAGAAGCCGGAAGACCGGTTCCGGGACTTCGACGATCTCCTGGAGGAGACGAAGAAGGCGCTGCATTCCCTGGGCACGGACAGGGAGGTGCGGGCGGAACTCTCGACCATGATCCGTTCCCTGGACATTCCGGAGGTCGTGGCCTCGGTCCGTACGCCCATCTCGCGGCGCCTGCAGAAGCACAAGAAGGCCCTCCGGACGATCGGCGTGGTCTCGGGGGCCTTGACGCTTGCACTGGCGGGAGCGATTCTCGCCCTGGTCATCGCCGGAAGGAGCGGCGGGGCAGGCCCCCCCGATCCCGGGACGCCATCGGGCGCGAGGGACGCCTCGGCAGAGGCTCTCGCGAAGGCGTCCACCGCGGAGGAGGAAGCGGGACGGGAAGAGGCCCTGGCGGCCTACCGGAAGGTGATGGAGACGTGGCCCGGGACGCCGGCCGCCTTGAAGGCACGGGAAGCGGTCGCGCGCCTGGATCGTGAGCGGCGGGAGGCGAGGGCGCGATCCGCCCGCCTGATCTTCCAGAAGGCCGTCGACGCCCTGGAGGGCGAGGATTTCGAGACATCCAGCCGGCTCTTGCGGGAGGTGATGAAGGCCTATCCCGAAACGGAGTACTTCGGCAAGGCGGAGTCCCTTCTGGGCCGGCTTGCCCGGGAGCAGGAGACGTTCCGGCGCCAGGCGGAGGCGCTTCCGAAGGAGATCGAAAAGGCGCTTTCCTCGAGAGACCTCGAAAAGGCCAGGAGCCTCATGGAGAAAGCCATCCGGCTCGGTGTCATGAAGGAACAGCTCGAACCTTTCGAATCCCGGATCGGGAAGGAAGAAAAGTACGCGGGCCGCATGGACTCGGGCGAGCGCGCGTTCGAGGCGGGGCGTTTCTCGGAGGCCTTCTCGTCCTTCGAGCAGGCCGCGCAGATCTTCCCCCGCCCGGAAGCCCTCAAGGCCCGGGACCGGGCCGGCGCCCGGCGCGCGATTCGCCTTGCCCGGGAGGCGACCGAGGCCGGCGATCTGGAAGCGGCCCGGGGACATGTGGAAGCGGCGCGGAGGCTCTTTCGTTCCGCCGGCATCGTGGAGGACGGAGCCCTGGGGGAAGTGGAAGAACGGATGCGAAGCGGCGCGTTCCGGGGGGCCCTGTCCGATCTGAAGGGAGACTACCTCGCACATGAGAGAAGGGGAGAGAACGAAGCCGCTTTGCGTTTGTTGACGGCCTTCGCCGAGAGGTGGGGAAGCGACGCGCCCTGGGTCCGGGAAGCGATGCGCCGGGTTCGCGGGATCCCGGAAGGCATCGCCTTCGTCGGGACCGGCGAGAAGGGGCGTTTCACGTACCGGAACGGCAAGGACGGTTCCCTGCTCGTGCTGGTTCCAGCCGGGGAGGTGGTGGTGGGTGCGGACGATGCGGGCCGCGAGGCGGCCCCCCCGCACCGGGTGCGCCTGTCCGCCTTCCTCTGCGGGGTGCACGAGGTCTCGAATTCCCGTTTCGCGACGTTTCTCAACGACGTGGGACGGGACGCCGACGCGGAGGGCCGCCCGTACGTCGAGGATTCCTCCCGTTACCAGGGGGGCAGGTTCTCCTGGGGGGTGAGGAAGTCGGAAGGGCGGTGGAAGCCCGTGAGCGGCTACGAGAACCATCCCGTCATCCTGGTCAGCTGGTTCGGTGCTGCGGCGTACGCCAAGTGGGCCGGCCTGGAGCTGCCGACGGAGGCGCGGTGGGAATACGCGGCGCGGGGTCCTGAACCCTCGGCCTTCCCCTGGGGAAACCGGGCTCCCTCGGGGGATCTGCTGAACGGCGGGAAGCGATACCTCGAGACCCTGCCCGTGGACGCCCTCCCCGGCGGGAAGTCCCCCTTCGGCGGGTCCCATTTCGCCGGCAACGTGGCCGAATGGTGCCGCGACTGGTACGCGTCCGATTTCTACCGGGATCCGTCGTCGTCGAGAGAGGACCCGGAGAACATCGAGCCGTCCGGCGAGCGGTCCCTGCGGGGCGGATCCTGGATTCACGGCGACGCCGGGTGCCGGTCCTCGGAACGGGCCGCGGGATTCAATCCGGCGGCCATGAGTCCTGCGGTGGGGTTTCGTTGCGTCAAGTCGATCAGGAGGTGAGTCCATGCCTGGCATTCCAGCGTCCCGTTGGCATGGCGTCTCAGGTCCTTCGGAAGGCCTCGGCAAGCGGGTCGGCGTGAAACCCCTTCTCCTGGCGGCCGTTTTCCTTCTCGTCGCGGGATGCCTTTCCGCGCCGCCCGTGGACGTCACCGAGATCGAGGCGGGGAAGAAGATCCTCTCCTCGTGGAAGAACCCCATCCCGCTGAAGGTGGGGCTTTGCATCCGCAAACCCGGGGCCGAAACGTGCGAGGCGTTGACGGACGACACCTGGCGGGTCCTCGTTCGCGACGGCACGGTCCGGGAGTCCTTCCTCGGATCGTTGAGCAAGTTCCGAATCTTCGAGGCGATCGTTCCCGTGTCGGTCGGAGTCGGCGCATCAGACGCGGAGTGCCTGCAGGCGGCGGCCTCCGCCGGAGCGCAGGTCCTTCTTCTCCTGGACGTGGAGGAGGGGAGGACGACCTACGTGGGCCGGAACGTCTGGTGGATCTGGAACATGCTGGTCTGGGGTCTGGGCATCGCCCCCGCCTGGTGGATACCCGACGAGACGTACCGGCTGGACGTGGATTTGAACGCCCGTCTCATCGACTTGAGGAGCCAGAAGGAGATCCTCTCGGAAATGCTGAAGGGCGACGTCGAGTTGCGCCTGGACGATTTCGACCGTGGGTGGATGGTCTGGGGCATCGTGCGCGTACCGGGGGCGCTCGACGGAGAGAACTTCCAGAAGGTGGCCGACAAGCTCCTGCCCTGGGCGCTCCGTACCCCCCAGATCCGGCTCGCCGAGCGGTTGATCTCGACGGCGGAGAGGATCCGGAACCCGGCGCCGCCGTCTCTGGAGGATCTGTCGGCGCGCGAGCCTCTTCTTCCCGGCCGGGATTTCGCGGTGGTGGCGGGCGTTTCTGAATACGACTCGAAGGCCATCGCGCCCTTGCCCGCCGCGGGAAAGGACGCGCGTGACGTCTGGGGGTTTCTGGTGGAGCCGGACGGGGGCGGTTTCGATCCGGACAACATCGTCCGTCTTCTGGGCGGGGAGGCGACGGCCGGGAACTTCCGAAAGGCCCTTGAGGACCTTCGAGGGGCCGGGCTTCGTCGCGGAGACCGGGTGTTCATCTACGTTTCGGGCTACGGCCTTGTGGTGGGTGGAGACGATGGGGCAGACTACACGGTGGGTTTCCACGGTGCCGGGGCCGGGGATCCGGCGAACACGTGCGTGAGCCTTGGGGAGATCGAGGCTTTCCTGGACGAGGCGGCGTGGGCCGACGCGACCGTGGTTCTCGACGCGGGCTTCGGGTTGGAGAATCGCGGCAAGTCGCTCGGATGGCTCGGCATGACGGTGAGGCCTTCGAGGGGGGATCTCGATCTGGAGATCGAGCCGATCGGGAATTCCGCACTGGTGCTTGGAAGCGGTCCGGGCGAGGAGGGTCTGGTGCTCGAGGAGGAGGGCCGCAGTCTTTTCACGAAGTATTTCCTGGAAGGCGCGGCGGGGGCGGCGGACGCGGACGGGGACGGCCTATGCCGCCTGGAGGAGATCCTGTCCTACGCGAAGGACCAGGTGGAGCGGAAGGCGACGCTCCTGGTCTCCTCGCAGACGCCGATGCTGTTCGGCAACGGGAAACGGACGCTGTTCGGGCGGAAGAAGGACGGGAAGAAGAAATGAGAGAGAAGCAAGGGGGGGAAAGATGTTGACGCACAGAAGCCTTCAGTGCTGGTTGATCGCGATCGTTGCTTCCTTGTTGCTTCCCGGTTGCGGCCTCATCGGCACGCCGCCCGTCGTCGCCCTCATCGTGTGGGCCGTCCAGAACGAAGAAGAAGAAGGTCACGAATACCCTGCGCCCGAGATCACGGGCGTCTCCCCTTCCTCCGGACCGTCCTCCGGAGGCACCCCCGTCGACCTCTCCGGGAACGGATTCCGGGAAGGGATGAGCGTCTCCTTCGGCGGGAACGCCGCCTCGAACGTCGTCCTCGTCTCCGGCAATGAGGCCACGTGCACAACGCCCGCCCACGCCGCCGGGCCCGGGGACGTCCAGGTGACGAATCCCGACGGAAAATCGTCCCTCCTCCCCTCCGCCTTCACGTTCATCGACGCGCCGGAAATCACGGATGTGTCGCCGAACTCAGGCCCCACCGCCGGGGGAACCTCCGTCTCCCTCACCGGAATCCACTTTCAAAGCGGGTGTTCCGTCACCTTCGGAGGCCTCGCCGCACAGAACGTCGCCCGCGTGAACTCCACGCTCGTCACGTGCGAGACCCCCTCGAACACGGCCGGCTCCAAGGACGTCACGCTCTCGAATCCCGACAGCCAGGCCTCGACGCTGCTCGGCGGATTCGAGTATGTCCCCCCGCCCGACCTCGTCTCTCTCGACCCCGCCGACGGATGCTCCAACGGCGGGTTTCTCGTCACGTTGAGCGGGACAGGCTTCCGGAGCGGGGCCACGGTCACTTTCGGAGGCTCTCCGGGCACGGATGTCCTGGTCCAAAACGCCACCACCATCACCTGCACCGCTCCCGCACATGCTTCCGGCCTCGTCGACGTCGTCGTGGAGAACCCGGATCAGCAGACCGGTCTGTTGTCCTCCGGTTTCGAATACTGGGACGAGTGGACCGTGCTTTCGACGAATGGAAGCTACGCCTATTGCATAGACATCAATTCGACCAGAATGGTGATCGGTGGATGCAAATCCGTGGGAACGAACAGCACGTGGAGAATCGAAAAAAGAGTGCTTTCGGATGGGACGCTAGAGGCATCCTTCGGGTCGTCAGGCGTTCTGACCTATTCCTCTTTCGAGGGATTTGTCAGCGGCATTGCTTTTACAGGCGACTCTTTTATCGTTGTTGGATTCGACCAGACTTCTGGATCCGGCAGGATAGAGAAAAGGAGTCTTGCGGATGGTTCCCTCGAAACCGGCTTTGGAACCAACGGCGTGTTGACCTCGGCGATCACATATCCTTATGAAGTCGTTCATGATGGGGCCTTTTTCTACGTCTGCGGATTGGGAGGAGGAACGAACCGATGCGCAGCAGAGAAACGGACGATTGCGGACGGATCCCTGGAGAACGGATTCGGAACCAGCGGCGTCTTGAGATGGGGCGGATCTTCGGACAACGTTCATGCCATGGACCTGGATGGATCCGATTTGTATTTCGCATGTCTCGATTACTCGCTCGGAGCCGGAAACGCGCAGTGGAGGATCGAGAAACGGTCCGCCGTTACCGGCGCTCTGGACAGCGGTTTCGGCGTCAACGGGATCGTGGTCTCCAATCCTTCTTCCTCCGATGACTGGGTCGAGAGCATCTTCTTCTTCGACGGCAGCCTGTTCGTCACCGGTTCCTCGAGGGGCATGGCAAGATGGCGGATCGAAAAGCGGAGCGCCTCGGACGGGTCCTTCGACGCCGATTTCGGTTCCGGCGGATGGGTCCAGGAGAACTACAGCACGGCGAGAGACGTCGCCTATGACGCAAGAGCGGACGATTCGGGCCTGTATGTCGTCGGAGAGAGCGACGGCCTGAGGAGGATCGAAAAGAGAAGCACCGGAGATGGAATCATCGCGTTCCAGGACACCTCCGTCACCTCCCCTGCTGACGCCCGGGCGGTGGCGCTGGACGCCACGGCGATGTACGTCGCGGGCATGCAGAATGGAAAATGGCGGATCGAGAAACGGGGAAAATGATCCGCCTGAAATCCCTTTCCGGCGACGGTTTGTCCCGCTGAGGACGATGCCGGAATCCCCCGCCGTCCGGCGTCTTGAAGCCCTGCCGAGCCCGCGGGATTCGACGAGATCCCTTATCCGTAGGCCGCGTGGCACGGGACACGCGGAATCGCACGCGGTTACCACGCTCTCTTCATGGCGCGCCTCCCGCAACCTGCAACCCTGGCAAGGTTTTCCCGGCGCGAAGCGGTGTATTGCTCCCGCAAAGGCGGTAGGATGTTCCTGCAGGCTTTTTTTCGGAAACCGCCGCATCGACCCGTCCCGCGAAGCGAGGAGGTTCCCCCGTGAAGCGAAAACTCCTGAACGCGCTCGGTCTGCTCCTGGGCGTCGGCGCCGGCGCGGGCTTTCTGGTCCTCCTGGCGGCCACCCGACCGAAACCGAAGCGGAAGCCCGTTCCGGATCCCAGGCCCCTGGTCGAGACGGTCACCCTCGAGCCGCGGGCCTACGACGCCGTGGTCGAGGGCTTCGGGACCGTGGAGCCCTCCCAGACGTTGCCCGTGGTCTCCGAGGTGGGGGGGGAAGTCGTCGAACTGGGCGGGAATCTCGGCGAGGGCGCCATGGTCGAGAAGGGCGCCCTCCTGTTCCGCGTGGACGACGCCTCCATCCTCACCGACATCGAGAGGCTCGACGCCCAGATCGCGGCTTCCGAGGCGCAAACGCAGGAGCTGCGCGCCCAGCACGCGGCCGACGAGACCTTTCTCGGCATCGAGCAAGAGGTGCTGGCGCTCGCGCGCAAGGACTACGAGAGGAAGCTCGAGCTGGCGAAGGACAGCCAGATCTCGACGTCGGAGCTCGAGGCGGCCGAGATGCGGCGCAAGGAGCGGGAGCTGGCCGTCGAGAAGCGGAAGGCGGCGCTGGCCGCGTTCGAGAAACGGCTCGCCGTCCTCCAGGCCTCGAAACGAGCCCTGGAAGCGTCCCGCAAGGCCCAGAAGATCCGCCTCGCCAAGACCGTGGCCAGGGCGCCCTACCGGTGCCGCGTCCTCGATCTGGACGTCGATCTTGGCAAGGTCCTCCAGCCGGGGGCGGTCGCGATGGTCCTCTTCCCCGTGGGCGAGCCCGTGGAGATCTCCGTGCCCGTCGAGTCCCGGCTCCTTCCCGCCCTCTTCGACTTCGAGCGCCTCGAGCGCGGGACGCCCCCCTGGACCCAGGTGACGCTCGAAGCCGAGGTGCACTGGGAACACTTCGGCCGGCCCCAGAAGACGACGGGCACGGTGTCGCGCTTTCTCGCGCGCGTCGATCCCGCCACGCGAACGCTCACGGCGCGGATCGAGGTTCCCGGGCCCGAAGAACAGGCGAAGCAAGGCGGCGCACGGGGCCTTCTGTCCGGGACGTTCGTGAAGGTCCGTATCCGGGGACGCCGGTTCGAGAACGTCTTCGTCCTTCCCGAGCGGGCCCTCGAGCCGCCGGACGCCGTCTTCGTCGTCCGGGACGGGAAACTCCATCGAGCGCGCGTCGACCCGCTCGTCGTCCTCGGCGAGGACGTCGTGCTGGCTTCGGACGGTAGCCTTCCGGCCGGCGCCGGCGTCGTGGTGACCGCCCTCGAGGAGGCGTTCGACGGGGCGCAGGTCCGCGTCGCCGGCGAGGAGGCGACCCGCCCATGAAGATCCTGGCCTTCTTCCTCCATAGCCGGACGGCCGCCAACGTCCTGATGCTGCTCATCATCGGGCTCGGGCTTCTCGCCGTCTCCCGCCTGCGGCGCGAGACCTTCCCCTCCTCCGATCTCGACAAGGTCCGCGTGACGGCGCGCTACGAGGGCGCGTCGCCCGAGGAGGTGGAGCGGTCGGTGCTGGACCTGATCGAGGAGGCGTGCATCGGCGTGGAGGGGTTCAAGAGCCTGACCGGCACGGCCGGCGAGGGGCGGGCGTCGGCCATCGTGGAGCTGAAGGACGGGACGGACGCGGACGCGGTCGTGGTCGACTTGCGCGACCGGATCGCGCAGATCGACACGTTCCCGGAGGGGGTGGAGGACGTCGTGGTCAGCGAGGTCGAACGGAAGGACCGCGTGGCCACGCTGGTTCTCGCCGGGGAGGTGCCCGAAAGCGTCCTGAAGACCCAGGCGGACCGCCTGCGGGAGGAACTGATCACGCGCCGGATCGCCACGGAGGTGGCGGTCGAATCCGTCCGCGCGCGCGAGATCCACATCGCGCTGTCCGAGGCGCTCTTGCGAAAGCACGGGCTCACGCTGGACGGGGTGGCCGCGAAGGTCCGGGCTTCGAGCCTGGACCGCCCGCTGGGACGCCTGCGGGGTCCCGGCGGGGAGTCGCTTCTCAGGCTCCGGGAGGAGAAGCGGAGCCCCGAGGCGTTCCGGGACGTGCCGGTGGGGCGGGGGGCCGACGGGCGGGTGATCCGCCTGGGGTCGGTCGCCCGGATCCGCCGGGGGTTCGAGGACGCGGAGATCGGCGCGCGGTACAACGGCAAGCGGGCCGTCGTCGTGGAGGTGGACAAGACGGGGGAGCAGGACACGACGATCGTGGCCGCGGGCGTGAAGGATTTCGTCGAATCGTTCCACAAGCGCCTCCCCACGGGCATCGCGCTCGACGTCTTCACGGACCAGTCCGAGCGGATCCACGAACGCCTGGGGCTCTTGCTCGAGAACGGGATCCAGGGCCTCGTGCTGGTGTTCCTGGTGCTCTGGTTCTTCACGGAGCTCCGCGTGGCGTTCTGGGTGTCCTGGGGGATCCCGGTGGCGTTTCTGGGGACCCTGTTCGTCATGTACCTTCTCGGCCTCACGCTGAGCATGATCACGATGTTCGGGCTCTTGATCGTGCTCGGGATGATCGTGGACGACGCGGTGGTCGTCTCCGAGAACATCTTCACGAAGTCTCGCGAGGGGCAAGGGGCCTTCGAGGCGGCCTACCACGGAACGCGGGAGGTGTTCTGGCCCGTCCTGGCGTCGAGCCTCACGACGGTGGGGGCCTTCCTGCCGCTTCTGTTCGTGTCGGGCCAGATGGCGCGGACGATGGGCGCGCTTCCCTGGGTGGTGTTCGCGGCGCTCGGGGTGAGCCTCGTCGAGGTCTGTCTCGCCCTGCCCAAGCATCTCGAGCACGGGCTCGCGAAGGCGCAATCGCGAGCGCCCGCGCCGAACCGCGTGCGGAGAACCGTCGAGTCGTGGATCGAGGCCGTCGTGGAGAAGGGGGTGGGTCCCCTCACCGAGGGCGTTCTCCGTTTCCGGTACTGGATCCTCGGGGGTGCGATCGCGGCGGTTCTGGTCTCCGTCGCCCTTCCCCTCGGCGGGCGCCTCGGTTTCACCTTTTTTCCCACGCCCGACACGAACAGCATCGTGGCCCGCGTCCGGTACCCGGTGGGAACGCCCCGGGAGACCGCCGCGGAGATGGTCCTGGAACTCGAGCGCTCGCTGGCGGAGGTGGACCGCGCGCTGGGAACGCCCGACGAGCCGGTCGTCGAGCGGGTGCTGGTGCGTTTCGGGGAGACGTCCGTCGACACGGACCGCGGCGGCCACCTCGCGCAGGTCCAGGTCGAGCTCCGGGACGCGGAGATCCGCCCGGTGTCGAGCGACGAGGTGCTCTCGCTGTGGAAGAAGAAGACGCGCCGGCGCCCGGGGGTCCGGTCGCTGACGTTCTCGAGGCTGGAGAGGGGGGTGGGGGGCAAGGAGCTGGACGTCCGTCTGGTGGGGACGTCGTGGAGCCGTCTCGAAGCGGCGTCGGCGCACCTGAAGGAGACGCTCGCTTCCCTGCCCGGCGTGTCGAACCTCGAGACCGACCTGCGGCCCGGGAAGAGGGAGATCCGGATCCGGCTCGGCGAGGAGGGGAGGCGGCTGGGCCTGACGCCGGCGGCGCTCGCAGCGCAGGTGCGGGCGGCGTTTTTCGGGGCGGTGGTGAGCCGCTTCCACGAGGGAAGCGAGGAGACCACCGTGCGCGTGTTCTATCCGGAGGAGGAGCGGCGGGGGATCGAGGACCTCCGGAACTTCACGGTGGAGCTTCCCGCGGACCGAAGCGCCCCGGCCCGGGTCCCGCTGGGGCGCGTGGCGCGGATCGAGCCGGCGCGCGGCTGGGCCGAGCTCCACCACCTGGACCGGATGCGCACCGTGGCGGTCACGGGCGACATCGACGAGCGGGTCACCACCGCCGGCGAGGTGCTGGGCGCGGCGCGGCCCACGCTTCTCGGGGAGATCCCGAAGCGTTTCCAGGGGGTGCGGGTCCGGCTCGAGGGGCAACGCGCCACGCAGAGGGAGACCTTCAAGGGCCTGCAGTTCGGCGCGGCGGTGGGGTTTCTCGTCGTGTTCGGCGTCATCATCCTGGTCCTCGACGCCTGGGGGGCCCCGCTGCTCGTCCTCTCGATCGTCCCGCTCGGCGTCGTGGGGATGATCCTCGGCCATCTCGTGATGGGGTACAACCTCATCATGCTGAGCGTGATGGCCGGGGTGGCGCTCGGCGGCGTCGTGATCAACGACGCCATCATCTTCATGGACTACTACAAGCGGGAGAAGGCGCGCACCGGCGATCCGACGGAGGCGCTGGTCCTGTCGGTGAAGAGGCGCTTCCGCCCCATCGTCATGACCACCGTCACCACCGTGGCGGGGCTTCTGCCCATGCTGCTCGAGACGAGCATCCAGGCCCAGTTCCTCATCCCCATGGCGATCACGCTCGCCTTCGGCCTGGCGACCGGCACGGCCGGCACGCTGATCGTCCTGCCCTCGCTCCTTCGGATCGTGGAGGACGCGCGGTCCGTGCTTCCTGGCAAGGAGCCCGCGCCGGCGAACGCGGACCGCGAGGGAAGCGCGGGGGAGGGAACGCCCTGAGCGTAGATTCCGGAACCGAGGTGGAGGGAACCCGATGAAGACCGCCGTCCTTGTCTCCCTGTCCGCGGGCCTCGCCCTCGCGATCCCGGCCTGCGCCCTGGTCCGCTCCGAACCCGGGCGCTATGCGGGCCGGCCCCTGCCCCTCCCGTCCCCGTCCTCCGCTGAACCGCGTCCGGCGGGCATCGCGGCGCGCGATCTTCCGGACGCGCTGACCCTCGAGAAGGCGATCGCGATCTGCACGCGTTCCCATCCCTCGCTCGAAGCCTCCTTCCTGCGCGTCGAAGCGGCCCGGGCCCGCGTGGCGCAGGCCTGGTCCGCCTACGCCCCCGCGATCCGGGCGGGGATCTTGGCATCGCGGGTGTTCGAGTCCGCGCCCTCCGTCGCCATGGGAACGCCCGGCTTCACCCCCGACGACCGGTACGGGATCTTCGCCACCCGCCTGGAGGTGTCCTGGCGGATCTTCGACGGGTTCGCCCGGGAATACCGGCTCCTGCAGGCCCGGGCCGCGCGACACGGGACCGAAGCGCTGCACGAGGAGGGCCGCCGGCTGCTGGCGCGGAGCGCGGGCGCCGCCTTCTTCGCCGTCCTGCTCGCCCGCGAGCAGCGGGCCGTCGCCCGGGAGGATTGGGCCTTCAACCGGACCATGCTCGAAAACGCCCGCAAGCGGAAGGCCGCCGGGACGGCCTCGGAAGCCGACGTGCTCGGCTTCACCGTCCGCGTCAACGCCTCCGAGGCGGAGCGGATCCGCGCCGAGGGGAACCTGCGCGTCCACCGGCTCGCGCTCGCGGCGCTGCTCGGCCTCGAAGACGGCGCGTGGCCCGGCCGCGTCGAGCTCGTCGCACCCCGCTTCCCCCGGGAAGCGACGGACCCCGATCCCCTCACCCTGGCCCGGGAAGCGCTGGCCTCCAGGCCCGACGTGGTGCGGGCGCGCTGTCTCGCGGACCAGGCCTCGGCCACCGTCGGGGAGGCGTGGGGAGCCTTCTTCCCCTCTCTCGATATGTCCTTCCAGGCGGGCCACCAGCGAAAGGACGACGCGCGATGGTCGTACCACGACCTGTCCGCGTCGGGAAGCCTCGCCCTGTCCTGGACGTTCTTCAGCGGCGGATCGCGCTTCGCGGCCCTGCGCGAAGCCCGGGCCGATGCCCGCGCAAGGCGCCTGGAAACGGCGGCGTTGCGGCGGGCGGTCACGCGCGAGGTGCTCCAGGCCGCGGAAGCGCTCTCGGAAGCCCGGCGGAAGCTCCGTTTCCACGAGAAGAACGAGGCGATCTCGCTTCGGTTGCGCGACATGGAGGCGCGGTCGTTCGAGCGGGGGACGACGTCGCGCCTCGTCCTGGACCAGGCCCAGAACGACGCCATGGTCGCCCGGCTCAAGGCGGCCATGGGGCGCATCGAGGTCCAGCAGGCGAGGTTCGATCTCCTCCTGGCGGCGGGCCGGATGCCGGCGGGCAAGTAGATTGTAGATTGTAGCATCCCCTGATCACCCTGATGCCGGCTACGCCGGCAAACGGATTCCCCTGATCCGTAGTTCTGTGGGGCATGAACAGGCCGTCAGAACAACCCCGGATCCGGTCCGGTTGTACAACCGGGCACATGAGGCCGCCGGTTTGTTGGGTCTGGGTTGTCTGTAACTGGTAACCGGTAACCTGTTTATGCTGTGGGCTGCTACGACTCCATGGCAAAGCACGGCCAGCACGGGTTACCGGTTACAGGTTACAGACACCGCCTTGCAGCATCGCCGTGGTCACGGGCCGAAAGCCTGCGTGGCCCGTGACCCACGCCTCCCACAAACAGCGAACCCGGAAAATGTTCCGGGGAGGGGCGTTGCAAAGCAAGGCGGCGACCTGACGATGGGACCGGGGACATTCCCGCAACCACTCACCCACTCAATCACCCAACGACTCAACCACAAGCCCCCCTGCGTTCCCGGGTTGTCCGTCCCGGCGTCCCTGTCTATCATGGCCTCACTGTTCGACGTTTGCCCAGGAGGGCTCGACGATGCCCCTCAAAGAAGACCTCGTTTTCTTGCTGCTCGGCCTCCGGATGCAAGCCCTCACCCGGGAGCAGGTCGCGGCGTGCGGGGCCGAGCTCGCCCGGAGGGGCTCGGGCCGAATCGGCGATGTCCTGCGGGAGAAGGGCTACCTCGATGAGGCCACGAGGGGGGCGCTCGCGTTGCTGGCCGGCAAGCAGATCGAGCAGGCGGGTGGCGACGCCGGGAAATGCCTCGCGTCGCTGGGCGCGGACGAAGAGACGCAACGGTGGCTTGCCGGCGCGGAAGGCTTTGCGGAAGCGCCCAGGACGGTTCTCGAGTGGAAGGCGGAAACGCTCCCTCCGCCCGGCGCCGGGACCCTCGAGAGGGCGCGGGAAGCGCTGGGGAGAGCAGCGGAGACCGTGGGGGAGGCGGCGGCGGAAGGGGGGCCCGTTGCCGGGGGGGCGCAGGAGGAACGTCCCGCGGCGGGAAGCCGGTACGCGTTCCGCGAGGAGCTGGGGCGGGGCGGTCTCGGCCGCGTCGTCCGCGCGGTCGACCGGGACTTCGGGCGCGACGTGGCGGTGAAGATGATGCGCCCGGGTCTCAGCGACGCGCAGGCGGTGGAGCGGTTCCTGCTGGAGGCGCGGGCGGCGGGAAGGCTGTCCCATCCGAACATCGTCCCCGTGCACGAGATCGGCGTCCTCCGGTCGGGGGAGGAGGAGGCGCCGTATTTCACGATGACCCGGATCGTGGGGCGGGATCTGGGGCGGATCCTCGAGGCGTACGAGCGGGGGGAGGAGAAAACGCGCGCGCGCTTCAACCGTCACCGGCTGCTCCGGATCTTCCAGGAGGTGTGCAACGCGATCTCGTACGCGCACGACCACGGCGTGATCCACCGGGATCTCAAGCCGGCCAACGTCATGGTGGGAGAGTACGGCGAGGTCTACGTGGTGGACTGGGGGCTGGCGAAGATGCAGGGGAAGCCCGATTCTCCCGATCAAGGCGGGTCCGTCGACAGGCCGGACGGATTCCCGGACGTGCATGGCAAGCAGGCTCCCGGCGACCTGACCGCGCCGTTGACCGTAGACGGGGATGTTCTTGGCACGCCGGCGTACATGCCCCCGGAGCAGGCGACGGGGAGGGTCTCCGAGATCGACGAGCGCTCGGACATCTACAGCCTGGGCGCGATCCTGTACGAAATCCTCACGTTGCGCCCGCCGTTCGAGGGGGCGACGGTGCTGGACGTGATCCGCAAGGTGGTGACGGCCGAGGTGACCCTGCCTTCCGCGCGGGTCTCGGAGATCCGGAAGGATCTTTCAAACGAGCGCCGAAAAGAAACCGATGCGGGCGCGGGCGGGCCCTCTTCGCCCGGCGGGGATCCGCGGGTCGGCACGAGCGATCCGGCCTCCGCGGACGATCCGCAGGCGCCGGCTTTTCTGGAAGGCGTCCCCCCGGAGCTCGACGAGGTCGTCCTGAAGGCCCTCTCGAAGGACAAGGGACGGCGCTTCGCTTCCGCCCGCGCGCTCGGGGAGGAGATCCAGCGGTTCCTGGAGGGCGAGAAGGAGCGGGAGAGAAACCGCGCGCGGGCCATGGCCAAGGTGGCCTCGGGCCGCATCCGGGTCGAGAGAATGGAGGCGTTGCGGGCCGGGCTGAAGGCGGGGCAAAAGGAGGTCGAAGAACGTTTCGGGGAGATCGAGACGTGGTGGCCGGTCGAGAGGAAGAAGGGCTTCTGGGCGCTGCAGGACCGGGTGAAGAAACTTCGTGACGATCTCGTCAGGACCTATGCGGAAGCCCAGGAGGCCTTCCAGGAGGCGCTCGGCTTCGAGCGGAAGAACACCGAGGCCCGCGCCGCGCTCGCGGACCTCTACTGGGACCGGTTCCTGATCGAGGAAGAAGCCGGCAACCGCTCCGAGGCGCTGCTCTACGTGAATCTCGTCCGCCAGTACAACGACGGCCAGTACGATGCCCGGCTGAAGGGCGACGGAACGCTCGCGATTTCGACGAAGCGCTACCCCTGCCCCTGCCTCACCGAGGGCAAGACGATCGAACCCGGCGAGATGGAGCTCATGGGCTACCATCCCTTCTCCGGCCGCGCCCTGGACCTGCCCGCGCCGGGCGGTCGCGAGGCGGCGGCGCGGCAAGCCGGCGGACGCAAGGGCGCGGAAGGCCTGCCGGACTTGGAGCCGAAGGAGCCGGTCCGCCTGAAGGTCCACGGCCCGGCGTGCCGGACCGAACCGCTGGAAGGGGCGGCCGTCTGGCTGTTCCGGTACGTCGAAAAGAACAGGATTCTGGTGCCTGTTTTCCCGTCGGGAATCGACGTGGGGGGGGGGGCTGCACACGGTCTGCCCCCCACCGACGTCCTGGACCTTCTTTTCGATCCAGGATCCCCCTTTCGCCCGGAAGAAGGATTGTATCTGGGCAAGACGCCGATTCCGCCGTTCAGGATCCCCATGGGCTCCTATCTCTTGATCATCGCGTTTCGGAAAGAAGGCTCACCAGGCGGACGCGGAGGCGGGCCTTCCGCATGGGCTCCGGTCCGTGTCCCCGTGTTCATCGGGCGGAACATAGACGAGAACGTCGCCGCGACCCTCTTCCGCGAAGACGAGATCCCGACGGGCTTCGTCCAGGTGCCGGGGGGCCCGTTCATCTATCAGGGCGACAAAGAGAACCCGTTTTCCGAAGCCAGGGAGATCCGGGAGACGGACGACTTCTTCCTGGCGAAGTTCCCGGTGACGTGCCGCGACTACCTGGCGTTCCTGAACGAGCTCGCCCGGGAGGATCCCGGCGAGGCGGAGAAACGCGCGCCCCGGGAGCCGGGGAAGGCGAGGCCCTACTGGCCGCGGACGGAAGACGGGACGTACGTCATCCCGACGAAGGCGTGGCTTGCGGAGGCGCCGGAGAGCCTGGCGAAGGAGGCGCGCCGGCTGGTCTCGTCCCCGGTGGACTGGGAGGAGGACTGGCCCGTCTCCGGCATCTCGTGGAAAGACGCGATGGTCTTCGGTTCCTGGTTCAGGCGAAAATGCGGCGTGCCCGCCCATCTGCCGCACGAGGTCCTCTGGGAGAAGGCGGCCCGGGGCGTGGACGGGCGGTACTACGTCTTCGGCAACCACTTCGACCACACCTGGGCGAACACGATGGACAGCCACGAGGGCCCCCCCCGGCCCTGCCGCGTGGACGCCTTCCCGGCAGACGAGAGCGTCTTCGGGGCGCGGGGGCTGGGCGGGAACGCGCAGGACTGGTGCCTCAACGAGGTGGAAAACGGGCGCCGGCGCCTCCTGCGCGGCGGGTCCTGGCTCGTGGCGGGCACGATCGTCCGCGCTGCGGACCGCCGGGCGAGCGTGCCGTCCTTCATCCCCCACCACTTCAGCTTCCGCCTCCTGGTCCCCGCCTCGATCGGATCCGGGGCCGTCGAGGAATGAAGGGCCGATCCCGCAAGGAGTGTGCGGTCAGCGCGCGTCCGGCTCGAACCGGCCGCCCAGCGACCGGGTGTCCATGAACCTCTGCGGATTGATCTCGATTTCCAGTTCTGCGCCGGCCCGCAGCACGGTCATGACCGCGGACGTCTTGTGGAACGTCCCCTTGAACAGCGCCATCATCTGCAGCCGGTTCTCGAACGCCTTCCCGTCGACGCCGACCACCAGATCGCCGTCCAGGAATCCTGCGCGGGCCAGGGTGCCGTCCGTCGAGCTCAGATCCACCCTCAGGGCGTCGATCACCCTCCCTTCGAAGGCCAGCGTCGAAGGGCCGGGAAGGGAGAAATCCATCACCCCGGACTTCACGCCGCCGGTGAACGTCGCCTCGTAGGTCCCCGCCGGGAGGTCCGTGAACGTCACCTTGCCTCCCGCCTCGAGGTCGCGGTAGATCTTCCAGCCGCCGCCCTCCCCGTTCATCCATTCGAGATGGAACCAGGCGCGGTCCGGCGGGTCCTTCACGACCAGCGTCACCGAATGCAGCGGCGGGATCGAAACGGAGATCTCCCGCCGGCCGGACGCCAGATCCACGGGCACGCGCTTCACGGGATGGGCGCGGCGCCGTCCGCTGGAGGACCGGTGCTCGATGGAAAGCACGAGGTCGTACCCGCCCGGCGCCAGCGGGCCGAAGGTTTTGGTGCCCTCGGGCGTCAGGGCGGAGGGCGACCGGCCGGGCGCGGGGACGCCGTCGCGCGCCTCCAGGTCGAGATCCAGCTTCCCGGCGTACCCGCTTCCCGCGTACCCCGCCACCGAGGCCTTCAACACGGCGGGGGCCTCGAATCGCACCGTGACCTCCCGGTCGATGCCGGGGCGGTATGCGACCTCCTTGCGGCCGTGGGCCCGCGAGACGACCTTGACGACGTGGCGCCCGTCACGGGAATCGTCCCCGCCGCGCGGTTCGGCGTGGGGGGCGAGACGGGCGCCGTCCTCCTTGCGGATGGACTTCCCGGAGCGGACGGGAACGCGGCTTCCGTCCCGGTATTCCGTCGAGACCCTTACGTCGTCGAGCGCCTCGCCGTCGGGCCCGAAGACCTTCACCGCCACGAAGCCACGAGGATCGAGCGGAGGCATCCGGATCTCGGCCTCCGTGAATCCCTCGCCGACCTGGACGACGCTCGTCGCGACGACCTCCTTGCGCTCCCAGGCGGCGCCGAGGAGGTAGGTGCCCGCCTTCAGGTGGCGGAAGACGAACCGGTAGCCGTCGCGGGCGAAGACCTGCCCGTTGCCGCCTTCGTCGACGAGGCGCTCGACGCCGGTTTCGTGTCCCGGCAGGAAACGGAGCAGCCACACCCGGACCGAAGGCGGCTCGAGGCCTTCCGGAAGGAGGACGCGCCCCCGGATGGCCCGCCCGCCGGACAGCCGCACCGTGACGGGTTCGGGCTCCACATCCACCGACAGTTCCACGTCGAAGCTGCCCGAGCGATAAAGGTCGTCCTCCCCCGCCTTGACGATGAGCCTCCGGGTTCCCGGGCGGAAGGACAGGACGGGATTCGCGGGCGACCAGGGCTTGCTCGCGCCGCCGCGCTCGAGCACCGTCACGGTCGCCGACGCGGGCCGGTTTCCATCGGGAAGAAGCACGTCCAGCCGCAGGGGAACCCCTTCCCCCGCCGTGGCGCGGTCCGGTTTCGCCCCGCGAGAGGAGGCGGCCTTCCCGTCCGGGACGGAGACCGTCCCGGACGGGCGAGGCCCCGCGTCCACGCCCGTGCCCGCGTCCGCATCCACGGCCGGCAGCATCTCGTCGCGATCCGCGTCCACGGACACGAGCAGGACCTCGGGATTCCCATGGGAGAGAAGGAGGACCAGGGTGATTCCGCCGCCCGCCGCCAGCAGCGGGGCGAGGGCGAGGAAGATCGCCTTGCCGCACGGTTTCATGATCACACCCCCGAAAGCCGTTTCTGGACGTCCATGCACGGAAGGACGTCGCGCCCGCTTTTCGAGCCGGAAAACGTATCGAGAAGCGCGTCGTCGAGTCCGCGGGGCAGCCTGGAGGAGAGGACGCGGCATCCGGTCTCCTCGACCAGGACCATGCCCTCGATCCGGATCCCTCCCCGTCCGGGAAGATAGACGCCGGGCTCGACGGTGAACACCATGCCGGGTTCCATCTCTTCCGAGGCGCCGGCCCGGACGCCCGGCGCCTCGTGGAGCTCGCGCCCCACGCCGTGTCCGACCGCGTGGAAGAAAGACTCGCCCAGCCCCGCGTCGGCGATGGTCTCGCGGGCCGCGCGGTCCACGTCGGCGAGGGGCCTTCCCGGCGCCACGGCTTCGATCGCCCGCGTCTGCGCCTCCAGCACGATCGCGTAGAGGCGTTTCCATTCCTCGTCCGCGCCGGGGAGCAGGAAGACGCGTGTCAGGTCGGACAGGTACCCGTCGACGCGGGCGCCGAAATCCAGCAGGAGAACGTCACCCGGCCGGAGGCGGCGGTCGCTGGGGCGTCCGTGGGGCTGGGCCGAGCGCTCGCCGGCGAGAACGGACGTGAGGAAGGCGCTTCGCTCGCCGCCAGCCGCGCGGATGGCGGCCTCCAGCAGGTCTTCCACCTCCTTTTCGGTGCGCCCCGGCTGGAAGGCCGGGCGCACGGCCGCGAGCGCCTCCGCAGCCACCGCGCACGCGCCCTCGAGGGCCTCGATCTCCGCGGCGTCCTTGACGACGCGGATCCCCTCCACCAGGCCCGTCAGGGGCCGGATCTCGCACCCGGTGCACAGGTCCCGAAGGCGCTGGACGTGCGCCTGGACCATGCGGTCGGCCTCGATCCCGAGGCTCCGCAAGCCCCGGCGCGCCGCGAAATCCGCGACGGAGTCGAGCGTCGGCTTCCGGGCGTCGAGGACCGGAAAGCCGGGCACGCTTTCGGCGGCCTGTGCCGTGAACCGTCCGTCGAGCAGGAGGAAAGCCTCCTCGTCGGTGACCAGGAGCCCGCCGCCGCCCCCCGGGAATCCGGTCAGGTACTGGACGTTGGGCCTGCACTGCGTGAAGAAGAGATCCACGTCCTCCCGAACCATGGCCAGACGCAGCTGGTCGATCCTGCATGCGTTATCCATCGCGTCTTCCCCCTTTCAGAGCCCGACTTGCAGCCCGATCTCGCCTGCCAGGAACACCGGCACGTTGTTCGTCACCGGCGCGACGTTCAGCTCGAGCCGGAAAACCAGATCCACGGACCCGCCGATCGCCAGCCGGCACCTGATCCCGGCGTCGAGCAGGAGCGCGCCGTGCGTCCCCGCGTCCCTTTCCTCTTTCCCGGAGTCGAGCGTCCGCCTCGACGTGGAAAATTCGAGCCCCCCGCCGAGACCGGCGAAACCAAAGAAACCGAATCCCTTCGCCCCGGAAACGAGGTGGAGGAGGACGTCGTGTTTCGCCATGAAAAGGAACGTCTCGACGTCGAATCCCCCGGCCTGGTCCGTTGAAGAAACGTAGCCCTGGAGCAGGCGGATTTCGCACGACAGACGGAGTCCCGCATCCGCCAGGGGGTAGCCGAAGAATACGCCGGCCGTCTCGGCGGGACCGAAGGATTCCTCTTTTTCCGCGAACGGCAGGAAGCCGCCCAGCGCGAGGCCGATCCGCAGCCTTCCGCTCCACGCCTTCGGGGCCTGCGGTTCTCCGGGGCCGGCATCGTCGGGCGCGGGCGTTTCGATCCATCCGCGTTCTTCTTCGCGGCCCCACGGATTCCAGCCCTCGCTCGCTCTGCCGCCATCCTCTTCCCGGCCCCAGCCGTCCTCCTGGAGCGCCGCCTGAAACCCTTCGGTGCGAAGCAGTCCGCAGGGCCCGGGCGCGTCCAGGAAGCGTACGAGATCGGTGGCGTGAGAGGCGCTTCCGGACGGGTCCTCGGCCGCCGCGAGGGCGCTGAAAAGAAGCGAGATCGTGCACGCGAGTATCTGCATCGACATCTTCATGGTTCGGTCCTCCATTCGCCGTACGCCTTGCGCGTCCGGCGCGCGAACAGCATCGCCGCACACAGCGCGAGCCAGGGCCACAGTGGGGGGCCGCCTCCGCCGGAGGGCCCCCCCGCGCATCCCCCGAAGAAGAATGCCGCTTCCGTGTCCGGTGCCGGCGCGGGATCGTCGTCCGATACCGTGATCGTGCCGCCGATCACCGGCGCCCCCAGGGGCGACACTGCCGTGAGGCTGACCGCACCCTGTGCGATGACGTCCGAGCCCGCCGCGACGCTCGCCGTGAAATCGTCCCCCGGGGTGGCGTCCAGATCGAAGGTCACGAGAAGGTCGACGAAGCCTCCAGCCGTCACCTGCAGCGTGTGGATGAGCGCCAACAGCACCGTGCCGTCGTCGGAGGCGAACATCGCCCCGCTGTGAAGCACGGCATCGGTTCCGGGCGTGTAGACAGCGTCGGCGTCCGCGTCGAGGTAGGCATGGACGCCTGTCACCGTGATCGACTCGTCGCTTCCACCCGAGACCGATACCCGGACGGCGCTGACGTCGACGGCCTCCGCCGCGGTCGCGGTGAGACGGAGCTGCAGCACGGACACGCCCGCGGTGAGGGGCGGCACTTCCGCCGGTCCGGGATTGGCGGGTCCCGCGGCCAGCGTGAGCCCGGGCGCGCCCGTATTCGTGAAGTTCGCCGTCGCGGTCTTGGGGGCGTCCATGACGAGCACGGCGGGGTTCAAGGTCCCTGTGACGGCGCCGCTCCAGGAGACGAAACTGCAGCCGGCGGCCGGGGCGGCCAGCAGGGATACCGAGGCACCCGAGGCGAACCAGGTCTGGGCGGGCGTGACCGTCACGGTGCCGGACCCGGCGGGCTGCACGGCCGTCGCCAGCTGGTACTCGGTCCGCCACGTCCACGTGATGGACGAGGCCTGGGTGATGGTGAAGGTGGTCGAGGTCGCCGTCCTCGAGGCGGGCACATCGCCCGTGCCGGTCCAGCCGGTGCAGACGTAGCGCACCCCCGCTGCGCCGGAGACCGGCGACGACACCGAGCACGTCACCGAGGCGCCGGAAGCGTAGGCGTGGACGCCCACCGCGGGGGTGGGGGAACCCTGCGGCGAGGCGACGGTGAGGGCCGGTCCGACGACAACCTGGAAGTTGGCCGTCACGCTGGCCGGCGCGTTCATGACGAGCGTGGCGGGATTCGTCGTACCCGTGACCGACCCGCTCCAGGACGAGAAGGTGTAGCCGGTGTTGCCCGCGGCCTGGAGCGAGACGGACGTGCCCGCGACGAACCAGGGTCCCGCGGGGGTGGCTGTCACGGTGCCCGCGCCCGCGGGAGAGACCGCCGTGGTGAGCTGGTACTCGGTCTGCCATGTCCAGGTGATGCTGCTGTTCTGCGTAATCGTGAAGGTGACCGAGGTCCCCGTGCCGCCCGCGGCCAGGTCGCCGGTGCCCGTGTATCCCGTGCAGACGTACCGGGTGCCGGTCGCGCCCGCCACGGGCGAGGCGACCGAGCAGGTCACGGAAGCGCCGCTCACGTACGTGTGCGATCCCACGGCGGGCGAGGGCGTCCCGTGGGCGGAGGCGACGGTCAGGGTGAAGGTCGTCGTTCCGCCGGTGTAGGTCACGGCGATCGCCTGCCGGCAGACCGCGCCGGACTGGGTGGTGTCACCGAACCGTTTCAGGCAGTTCGCCGTGCTCGTGGTGTCGTACCCGATCTGGAAGGTGTTCCCCGCGAGGCTGTTCTGCATGTCCGTGACCGCCTGCGCGGAGAGCGTGTAGTACGTGTTGATCGAGGGATAGTACCCGAGCGCGTTCGCCGTGAACGTCCCGTAGCTGACGCCTCCGCCGAGGTCGTTGTAGACCGCCGTGCTGTACGCCGTGTAGGGCCCGTACCCGTTGGCGGAGGTGAAGTCGTAGATCGTGACCGTGCCCGCGCCGCTGGACGTCGTGGTGGCGTCGAGGTAGGTGCGGTGGTCCACCTGGGTGATGGTGGAGGAGTCGGGGATGGAGCTGACGTCCCAGTTGTACCAGCTGCGATAGACGCCGGTGATGGCCGGACCGGTCGCGCCGTTTCCGTTCTTGTAGCTGCCCGCGCCGTTGTTGAGACACAGCCAGCCGAAGTTCGAGGCCGGACTCGTCGTGAAGGTGGGGTCGACGACGATGGGATAGGACCTCGCCCCGTCGAGGATCCACTCCGCCGGCAGGGAGACGGCGAAATCCCATCCCGCCGGCGTTCTCGCGAAGCGGTAGCGCGGCGTCGCGCACGAGCCGTCCGGCGCGCAGGCATCGAGGCCGCCGTCCCAGGCCACCGGCGCCGGCAGGGCGAGGACCGGCCTTCCCGAAGCGGCCCGGAAGGCCACCGAACCGGACGTGTCGAAGGAGTCCTCGGGCGTGGTCCCGTCCTCCAGCACCGCCTGCAGGGGCCGCGCCTCAACCAGGAGACCGGAAAATTCCAAGCGCGCCCCGGTCCCGAGCCGGGCGGGAAGCGCCGAGCGGGAACGGACCACCATGAAGGCCTTCACCGTTCCCGGCCGGACCTCGTAGACGTAATCGACCCCCGGAAACACGTCGGCGTACCGCACCCGGTTTGCCTTCTCGAGCACGGGCGTCACGGGTTGCGCCTCGCCGAGCACGCGCACGGTTCCGTCGCCGTCCACGACGCGGATCGCGCCCGGCGCGAAGGTCAGGCCGCCCCCCCCCCGGACCGCGTAGCCGACGCCCTGCTCGTTGAAACGGGACTGGAGGATGTTCGAAAGGTTCTCGAACCCGGTTCCGCAGGGCGCCAGCGCGGTGTCGATGGGCTTCCAGGCGCCGCCCGGATCCCGGAAATGGACGGGACGGCCGTGGATCTCCGCCTGCCAGCGACCATCGTCCAGGCGGTAGTGCCGGGAATAGGCGTCGCGGCGCGACGGGTCCTCCACCCGGACATCCGCGTTCCCCGCCAGGGACGCGGGGGCCAGGGACAAAAGTATTCCGACTGCGATGGACAGGATGTTTCCGACGATCCGTTTCATGGCTGACCCTCCCATAGCCGCATACCAACGCCCACCGACGCCGACTTCTACTTCTCTTCCTGCTTTTCTCCCCTCCGTGCCTTTCCGGGGGCCTCCTCCTCCCATCCTCCGGCGCCGTCGTCGTCCTCCTCCCCGCCCCATCCCGCGCCCCCGGCCCCGTCGTCCCCCGGCTTCGCTGCCATGCCCGTCCGCAGGACGTCCGCGGCCTTCTTTCGGGCCCGCTCGACGGTGGCCGCGACGTTCGCGGCGGGCAGGACGAAGACGCCCGCCTTGCGGGCCCCGTCCCCGGAACCAGCCTGGCGCGCGACCACGCCCACCGTCCGGCCTTCCAGGTCGAAGACCGGAAGACCGGTGCGGATGGATGCGCCCGTGACGGCCCACATCCGGCGCGGCGTCTTCACCTCGCCGCAGATGCGGCCCGACCCGAAGCAGGGGGCGAAGTCGAAGCCGCGCCCGAAGCGAAGCACGCACACGATTTCTTGCCCGATCGCCGGCTCCGGCGCGCCCGCCAGATCGAGCGCGGACCGTTTCCGGTCTCCCAGGTTCCTGATCTGCACGAAACCGAGCCCCAGCTTGGAATCCGTGGCCGCCACCACCGCCTCGTATTCACTGGATTCATTGCCGAAGACCACCTTGATGTCCGCGGCCTCGCTCCGGGTCTCGATGCGCCTGCCTCCGTAGACGACCGACTTGGAACCGCCGAGATAGCGGCTCGAGAGCATGACCAGCCCCGCGGGGTCCACCACCACGCCGAGGGTCTCCCGGTTGGCCTCCCGCACGCCTCCCCCGAGCGAGCTCTGCACGCGCAAGACGAGTTTGACGGTCACCACCATCGGTGCTTTGGCTTCGAGGATCTTCCTGTACGCTTCCCCGTCGCCCGCACGCGCGGCAGGCGGGGCGACAAGAGACAGGATGAAAAACGCGGAGACGATCGCGATTCTGTTCATGACATGCTCCTCCATCGTTGCTTCGCCGCGTTCTTGCGGCGTTTCCATTCGATCCTAAGGTGGGGAAAGCGGCTTTTCTCCCCCGATCGGGCGCCGCTCGGAAATCGACGGCTTTACCCCGCCGGACCGATTCCGGAACGCCCCGGCCGCGAAGCCGTTCGCGCTCCGGGAAGGCGTGCAGGAAGGCCTTCAGCCCGTCGCGCGCGCCTTCCTTTCCGGCAAGGAACGCGCCGGGGCCGTCCGTTCGGGAATCGGACGCCCTGTTTTTTCCGCGCGAAGGCGGGAAACCGGCTTGTCGCGCCATTGCGCGCGGGCCGTGGCATTCCTACGATGCGGGCGCGCTTAAGGGGAAGCGATCCATGCCGAAGAAGCCCCCGAGCCGGGACGCGGGCCCGTCCCCCAAGGTCGTCGACCTGTCGGCCACGTCGGTCGAGGCCCTTCTGGCGAATGCGCTCCGGTACTGGTCGATCCTGTTCGGCAAGACCCGGCTCGCCAAGAAGCTGGGCGTCACCCATTCGCGGCTGAGCCGCATCGTCGACGCCCCCGAGCCGCCCCGCCTCACCTTCGACCTGCTCTACCGCATTCACGCGAATCTGGGCGTCTCGTGGACCGACGTCTTCGTCCCCCCCTACCTGGAGGGGGACACGTTGAACGTGGTGCGTCGCGCCCTGGAATCGGACGCCAGGCCTGTCTCCCGCGCGAGCGTCCGCAAGAGCGAGGAGCGGTTGCGCGCCCGCATCGCGGAACGGGTGCGGGACGCGGGCCTTCGCGCCGTTTCGAGGGCCTGCACCATTCCGCAGGCCACGCTGCACGCCTACACCGTCTCGGCCGCGGTCCCGCTGGCGGCGCTGTGGCGGATCCACCTGGGCCTGGACGTCCCCTACACGTGGCTGGCGGAGGGCAAGACGTCGGCGGAAGAGCAGGCGTTCGCGGAGCGGCTCGGGGATCCCGAGGATCCGTGCGGGCGTTTTTCAGACCTGTGGGAGCCGATCGTCAAGACGGCCTCACGGCGGATCAGCATGTACAAGCGGGAGGGGTCCGGGCCGTGGATCGCGGCGCTCGAGGCCTTGCTCCCGAAAGCGCTCTCGGTTCCCCAGGAGGTGCGGGTCCTGAGACTCCTGGCAGGATGGCATTTCCGGATGGGGAAGCGGCCGCGGGGGGAGACGCTGTACCGTAGGGCGTGGGACCGGCTGAAAAAGGCGGGTGTCGAGGCGCTTCCGGGTCTGGCGCTGGGGCAGCTGGAACTGGCCGACTTCTACCGGCTCCAGGATCTCTTCGAGGATGTCTTCGCGGTCCTGTCCCGCGGTTCGGTCCGTCCGGCGACCGAGGCGGTCCTTTCGGTGCGGCGGGCGGGCAACCTTCTCAACCGGCTGGAGATCTTCGAGGCGGCCCGGACCGCGCGGCTCGCGGAGCACAAGGCGAGGCGCCTGGCTCCCGCGGAGGGCGAGGGGACGCTTTCGGACGCCCGGTATTACCGTGCGGCGATCGCGTGGGCTCTCGCGGACGGCGAGGAGGCGCGGGTGAAGATCCGGCAGGCCGAATCGTCGACGCGGATGGGGATCGGGGGGCTCTCGCTGCTCGCGGACCTTTCGTTCCACATTCACGTCCGCCGGCGTGAGCTCGCGGAGGCGGAGCGCGCCTGGAAGCGCCAGCGCGCCTTCTCGCCGGCGTTCTTCGACGGCGACCGGTACCGTCACAAGGTCGACCTCTGCCGCCTGCGCCTGCTCCTGCTCAAGCGAGACGTCACCGGCGCGCTGTCGTCGGCGGAGGGGGACGAGGCGCGCGCGCTGGGGAGGCGCCTGGAGGGGTTGAAGGCTGCGGATCTCGGCCCGGAATCGCGCTGCATGCTGGCCGTCTGCCGGCACCTTGCCGGCGGGGACCGCGAGCCGCTTCGCCGCATCGCGCGCCTGCTTTCCTCCGGCAAGGGCTTTCCGATGGGCTTCCCCCACTTCGGCCTTCCGGACTTTTTGGAGGCGGCGCGCGCGGCGGACGTCTCGACGCCGGCGTTTCGCCGGTGGAAGGCCTCGGTCGCGGCGAAGGGATTGCTGTGGACCGGGGAATCTTATGGTATCCTGTCCCCCAAAGGTCGATCCTGAAAGACTGGGGGGGACGGCCATGACGGCAGGAAAGAGAGAACCCGACGGAGACGCCATCCGTCCGGAGACGTCCGATCACACGCTCCTCGTCCTTCGCGCCATCCGCAACGTCAACCAGCTCATCGTGCGGGAGAAAGACCGCGACCGCCTCCTGCAGCGCGCCTGTGAAATCCTCATCGGCACGCGGGGCTACTTCAACGCCTGGATCGCGCTGGTCGACGGGGAGAAACGGTTGACGGCGCACGCGGAAGCCGGACTCGGTCCCGCGTTCGAGCCCATGGCGAACCTGCTGCGGGCCGGGAGGATCCCCGAATGCGCGGCCCGCGCGCTTTTTCGCCCCGGCGTCGTCGTCGTCCGCGCTCCGGCGTCGGACTGCGGAGGGTGCCCGCTCGCCGGGTTCTACGAGGACCGGGGCGGGCTCTGCGCGCAGCTGGAACACGGGGACGAGGTCTTCGGCTTTCTCACCGTATCGGTTCCGAGCCGGTACATCGACGACGAATACGAGCACTCGTTGCTGTGCGAAGTGGCCGGCGACATCGCCTTCGCGCTCCACGGCATCGAGTTGGAGGCCGACCGGCGACGCGCGGAGGAAGCGCAGGCGCGGGCGGCGCGGGAATGGCAGAGGACGTTCGATGCGACGCAGGACGCGATCTGGATCCTGGACGCGTCGCAGCGCATCCTCCGGTGCAACCGCACGGCGCGCGAGCAGTTCGGCCGCGACGGCGCGGATCTGGTCGGGAGGCGTTGCTGGGAGGTGGTTCACGAAACGGAGGGGCCGATCCCGCCGTGTCCGTTCCTGCGGGCGAAGAGAAGTCTCAAGCGCGAGACCATGGACCTGCAGATCGGCGACCGGTGGTTCGAGATCACGGTGGACCCGATCGTGGAAAACGGGCGTTGCACCGCCGCGGTCCACATCGCCAAGGACATCACGGAACGCATCCGCTCCGAGGAGGAGCGCTCGGCGCTTCGGGAACAGTTTCTCCAGTCGCAGAAGATGGAGGCGATCGGGAGGCTGGCGGGGGGGATCGCGCACGACTTCAACAACCTGATGACGATCGTGACGGGGCTGGGGGAGTTGCAGCTCGATTGCATGGAGCCCGGGGACCCGAAACGGTCCGATCTCGAGGAGATGGTGGGGGCGGCGAAGCGTGCCTCGGACCTGACGCGGCAGCTCCTGGCGTTCAGCCGTCGGCGCATCGGCCGGCCGGAAGTTCTCGATCTGGGGGCGGTGATCGCGTCGATGTCGAAGATGCTCGAGCGTCTCATCGGGGAGGACGTGGCGCTGGTCTTCGCGACGCCGCCGGGGCCGTGGCTGGTGTCGATGGACCGCGGGCAGATCGAGCAGGTTCTTTTCAATTTCGCGGTCAACGCGCGGGACGCGATGCCGGTCGGGGGCGAGCTGACGATCACGCTGGGGGAGACCCGGCTGGACGCGGAAACGGCGTCGGGTCGCCCGGGGCTTTCGCCCGGGCGGTACGTGTCGCTGACGGTCCGCGACACGGGCGCGGGCATGGACGAGAAGACGCGCACGCGCGCGTTCGAGCCCTTCTTCACGACGAAGGCGGAGGGCAAGGGGACGGGCCTGGGGCTTTCGACGGTCTACGGGATCGTGACGCAGTGCGGGGGAAGCGTGGAGGTGCGGAGCGCGCCGGGGCGGGGGACGGCGTTCGATCTGCTTCTTCCCCGGGCGGAGGGGGAGGCGAAGCGCCCCCGTCCCACGCGGGAGATCCGCCGGGCGCGCGGAGGGCGGGAGACGATCCTGGTCGTGGAAGACGACGACGCGGTGCGCACGGTGGTGGAGGCGATGCTGGCGCGGAGTGGCTACGCGGTGTTGACGGCCGGGACGGGGGCGGAGGCGCTTCGGTTGTGCGCGGAGCGCGGGGGGCGGATCGACCTCCTGCTCTCGGACGTGGTCATGCCGGGAATGAGCGGCCCGGCGCTCGTGGAGCGCCTCCGGGAGATCGGCCCGGACCTTTCGGTGCTCTTCATGTCGGGGTACGCGGGCGGCGAGACGCAGCAGCTGGAGGGGATCGGGCCGGACGCGGCGTTTCTCGAGAAGCCGTTCACGCACGAGGCGTTGACGGAGAAGGTGCGCGAGGCCCTGAATGGCCCCGGGGAGGCGGCGGAAGACGCCCCGTCTCCCTCCCCGAGCTGAGAGGCCGTAAAAAAATCCCCGGTCGCCGCTGAGCAAGAGGTCAAGTCTTCTCTTGACTCCTTTTCGTGCCGGTTGTCGGCGACCCGACCGAGCCTCGGGCGCACAACCGGAAGCCGACGAAATGCATGACGAATCCCGAGGGGGAGGCCCTGCGGCTCGTGGTGCGGCCGTACACCCCGCTGTTGAACCAGGCCCCCCCCCGCAACAGGTGACGGCCGTCCTCCTCGATGTCGTTGAGGCACCAATCGAGGGCATTTCCACCCATCCCGCGGGGGCCGGCGGGACTCTCGTCCACCGGAAACGAATCCACACAACAGGGCCGGTGCGGACCCTCGTGGCTTTCCATCACGTTCGCATACGTATGGTCGAAGTGGTTCCCGAAAACGCAGAACCTGCCGTCCGTCCCCCTGGCCGCCTTCTCCCACAGGACCTCGTGCGGAAGGAAACCGAGGATTTCGTTTTTCCTCGAGAACCAGGACGCGTAGGTTACCGCGTCTTCCCACGACACGCCGAACACGGGCCAGTCTTTCTCCCAATCCGCCGGGGTCGCCGAGAGCTTGCGGGCCCGGCCGCGGAGGTCCTCGGGAGCGTCGGCCAGCCATTCGGCGGTCGGGATGACGTAGGTCCCGTCCTCGCGCCTCGGCCAGTAGTGTCCGGCCTTCTCCGATTCCCGCGGCACCCGCCGGGCGGCTTCCTCGGGGTCCTTCCCGGACAGGACGTTCAGGAATTCCAGGTATTCATTGCATGTCACGGGGTACCGGGCCATGAAGAAGTCCTCCGTCTCCCGGATCTCCTTCGGGCCGGCGTAGGGGTTCTCCTTGTCTCCCTGGTAGACGAATTTGCCGGCGGGGACCGGGACGAACCCTTCGGGGATCTCGCCCTCGCGGTACAGGGTGACGTCCACTTCCTCGTCCGCGAGGCGGCCCATGTAGACCGGGCAACGGACTGGGTGGAAACCCTTTTGGGCGATGACGATCAGGTAGGAGCCCATGGGGATGGTGAATTTCGCCACGGGCGTATGGCCCAGGTACAGCCCCTCCTTGGGTCGGTACGGGGAACCAGGATCGTACAGTCGGTCCAGGATGGTTTCCGGGGGCAGGCCCGTTGTCGGGGCAGCCCCCCGGGGTTGCCCCACAGCCGGGCGGCCACGGGGGGCCGCCCCGACGTCGATTCCCGACGGAAAAACCGGCACGAGAATCCTGTTCTTTTCGACGTATCGGAACAGCCAGGCCTCCGCCCCTTCCAGCGGTTCGGTCCGGCACGCCGGGCCGTGGACCTTCAGGCGCATGGGTTCCCTCGGTTCCAGACCGGGCAACCCCATGCCGACCTTGCGGCCGTCGAGGGCGCGGCCCGAAATCGGGTGGTAGCCCATGATCCCCTGATCAACCTGATGCCCCTCCGGGGCAGACTGATCTACCTGATCCGGCTCGGGCGAACCATCATCTTTCCGCTTGCGGTCCTCACCGCTCAACGCCTCCGGAGAAACCATGCGGCCTTCGGTGAGGCAGTTGCATGGGAAGTACGTAGTGGAAATCGTCAGCGTCCCGTCGCCCTTGAGCCTTGCGTCGTACTGCCCGTCGTTGTACTGGCGGACGAGCCCTTCGTAGTGGATCCTCTCGGCCTCGTCGCCTCCCTCTTCTTCGCGAAGGTACTTTTCCCAGTAGAGGTCCGCGAGGGCGGCCCGGGCCTCCGGATTGCCGCGTTCGAAGCCCAGGGCCTCCTGGAATGCGTTGACCGCTTCCGTGAAGCGCTCCACGCTCCTGCGGTGAAGCTTCTCGGCCTTCTCCTGTGCGGCCCAGAACGCCTTTTTCTTCTCCACGGGCCAGTGGGGTTTGACCTCCTTGCCTTTCTCCTCGGCCTCCTTGCGGGCGGCTTCCAGTTCCTCTCGCGCCGTGGTCATCTGCTCGACCAGAATCTTGCCCGTCGCCACCTTGGCCAGGGCCATCTGGTGGTTCCGCTCCCGCTCCTTCTCCCCTTCCAGGAAGAGCTGGATTTCGTCCGAGAGCGCCGTCGCCGATGCATGCCTCAAGTTCTTGTCCTTGGACAGAGCCTTGAGCACGATCTCGTCAAGCGCCGGGGGGATCTGGCCCGGACGCGGATCGGAAGCGGGTTCTCGCGGATGGGAACGTGGCGAGGAATCTCTTTCCAAACCCGAGATGCGCTGCGAGGGCCGTGTGACTTCTTCACAGAGCACCTTAGAGATGACGTCGTGAGCCGAAGCGCCTTCGAAGGGTGGACGAAACGTCAGGACCTCGTAGAGAATCGCGCCCAGGCTGTAGATGTCCGAACGCTCGTCGATGTCTGCAATGCGTCCGTCCGCCTGCTCCGGCGGCATGTACGCCGGCGTGCCGAGAATATCCCCCTCGACGGTCAACTGCGCGGTCAGATCACCAGGAGGCTGATTGCCATGAACGTCCGAAGATCCGTCCAGTCTGTCGACGGACCCGCTTTGATCGGGAGAATCAGGCTTCCGTCGCATTTTCGCCAGCCCCCAGTCCACCACGTAGACCTCGCCGTACTCGCCGACCATGACGTTGGCGGGCTTGAGGTCGCGGTGGATGACGCCGTGGTCATGGGCATAGGCCATGGCGTTGCAGACCTCCTGGAACACGCGCAGGAGACGAGGGCGGTTGAACTTCCCGGCTTGTTCCGCGTCTCCCCGCTCGACGGCGCGAAGGATGTCCCCCAGATCGCGGCCCACGATTTTCGCCATGGTGAAGAAGGGGGTCTCGCCGCCCGGCCCCTTGAGCGCCCCGATCTCGTAGATGGGCACGATGTTCGGATGGGGAAGCCGCCCCGCCGTCCGTCCTTCGAAAAGGAAGCGCTCCACGGACGACGATGAGGACCTGGACAGCATCATCTTCACCGCGACCTCGCGCCCGAAGTCCCGGTCCACGGCCTCGATCACCTTCCCGAGTCCGCCGCGACCGAGTTCCCCCTTGAACGCGTACTTCTCGCCCAGGCTCTCCCGGAGCCCCGCCGGTTCGGGGGAAGGGGCGGATTCGTCGAGCGTCTCGCCCCCCTGCTGGAAGGCTTCCTTCATCGCCGGAACGAAATCGGGCCGGGGCGCCTGCCTCCACTCGAGCAGGGTCTGCCTGGCCCGGTCCTCAAGGGGGAGACTGAGAAGGTGCCGCCGGATTTCCTCGTCCACGTCCAGGTTGACGAGACTCTTCTCCGCGTCGCCGCCCGCCTTCTCGACCTGTTTGCCGACCAAAATCTCGAGGGCACCCCGGCTGGCCTTGTCGATGTATCCCTTCTCCTCAAGGATGTCGGCAAGGCTCCTGGACCTGTCTTGGGCCAGGACCGCCCCGCACTCCAACACCTGCTCCTGGGTGAATGAGTTCATTTGAATGCCGAGGAAAACCAACATGAGGTCTTCTTCCACTGCCACGGTCAGGTCCTCCTCTTTCGATCCGTTTGATCCGTCTGGCCGTAGGCCATCAGGTCGATCAAGAGAAAGAAGTTCATCTGCAACGCGAGAACCGCGTACGGCAAATCTGTCTCCGGAGACATTGTGAAAACGCTCCGCTTCAACGACGAGGGGGCAAATCGTCTCTCGGACCACGCTAGGAACCCCGCCGCTACCGGAAGAACCGGTTCTCCACCTCGGGGTTCGAGGTCCCGCCGTATTCCCGGAGGAGGGCCCGCATGCTCTTCTTGTTGCGGCCGCTGCTGCCGTGGTAGAGGTCGAGGGGGCGGCTGCCCGCCTCGTAGCGGAAGCGGACCACGTAGGTCTCGCCCTTGGGCATGGTCTCGCCGATCTCGGCCGTGGTCTCCGCGTTCACCTCGGCGCCCTGCTGGAGGAGGGCCTCCGCCGCCTCCACCCGGTTCTCGAACACGGCCACGTGGAGGGGGGTCCAGCCGTTCTTGTCCCGGGCGTTCACGTCGAACCCGCGGTCCTCGACCAGAAGCTGGATGACCCGCCCCGAATCGCAGCGCCCGGCCACGTGGTGGAGCCAGGTCTTGCCGTCGGCGTCCTTGCCCGTGTCGAGGGGCGCGCTTCCCTCGAGCAACGCGATCAGGACGTCGCGCTCGGTGCGGGTGAGCCAGTTCTTCCGGCTCTCCTCCCACAGCGCGTCCCAGGGGGTGCGGCCGGAGGCGTCCTCGAGGGCGGGGTCCGCCCCCTTGTCCAGGAGGAGCTTCACGACCTCGGGCCGGCCGTTCTCGCAGGCGATGTGCAGGGGGGTGCGCCGGGTCTTCTCGGTCGGCTCGTCGATCTTCGCCCCCCCCTCGAGAAGGGAGCGCACCTCGTCCACGCGGCCCAGTCGCGCGGCCGTGTGGAGGGGAGGCTGCGGCTCCTTCGGGCCGCAGGAGGCCAGCCCGGCCCCGAGGGCCAGGCAGAGGGTCGCGAGCCGGACAGGGAAACGGAAGGATGCCGCCATGGTCGTCGAACCTCCTGACAGCCGGATCTCGTTCCCGCCATTCATGCCACAGTCGCACAGCGGCGGCAAGCCCCTTTCGCGAGGCGAGCGCGGCTACCCCGGGTCCGGGGGTCGTACCGCTTCTCGTCCGGAAGCGGCGTGAAGGCCGGGAGGGGAAGCGATCCCGGCGCCGAGCGCTTCGAAATTCGTCTATCCGGATGTCCGCGATCAGGGGCGTGGGGCGGAACGCGGCCGGCTAGGACGAGGCGGAACGGATCTCGTCGAGGAGATCGGGGGCGGGCAGGTCCACCCCGCCCATCTTTTCAGACAGGTTCACGCCGACGAGGATCCCCTTCTCTTCCAGCTGCGGCAGGATGGTCTCGGTGAAGGCGCGGGCGCTCATCTCGAAGACCCGGTAGTCGGGGAACGTGGCCTCGGCGCAGGATCGGGCCCCCTCCTCGTCGGACCAGAAGGGGATGAGCGTCTCCTCGGACTCGTCGTACTTCCACGTGGCCAGCCCCCCCGCCTCGTTGCGCAGGCCCCAGACGGGGCCGTTCTTGGAGACGAGGGTGAGGAAGATGGAAGCTCTCGTTTTCGGATCCTCGGGCGATTCGGCTTCCATGGAAAGCGCTTTCAAGGTCAGCGGTGGCCCGGGCAAGCGCGACGGGATGAAACACGATAGCCTCCTTCATCCCTACAGCCAGGGTATGGAGATTCGTCGCCCCGGTCCAGGAATTTCGCCGGGATCAGGATGTCCCCTCCAGCCGGCTCTTGAGCCCCTTCATGATCTCGGCGACGGAGCCCGCCAGCATGGCCTTGCGGTCGGCGCGCTCCATGACCATCACGCGGTTGGGAAAGGTCAGGCCCAGCGGTTTCTCGAAGCCCGCGTCGCGCGAGGCGGCTTCCATCACCACGCGCAGATCCAAAAGGGAGCCGCGGGCGCTCTCGTTGCGATAGACGTGGACCGGGGACTTGGTGGCCGTGTCGTCCACCACCAGGTGGAGGTTGTCCGGGTCGATCAGCACGAGCACGTTCGCCGGGCGCCCGTAGGGATTGTGATGCGCCTCGAGCGCGTGGCTCTCGAGCGCTTCCTCCACCACGTTCCCGAAATCCTCGAGGAACTCCTTCACGTGCTTCTCGTCGTCCTCGTGAAGGTTCGAATCCACCCGTTCCTTGACGCCGAACATGGAGGCCTCCTTTCTCGGCGGAGACGCCGGGATCGCCGGATCGCCGGCGCGGGGAAGGCCCGCGGCCGGAAGCGCGTCCGAAGGGCCGGGGCACCCGGCCCGGATCCCGGAAAACGCACGATGATAACCCCGGGCCTCCCGGAAGCCAACCGGGGAAAGGGAGGTACGTATTCGGTGAACCCATTTTCCAGCACGTGACGCAAGTCCTTTACACAAGGGGGAGCAGCCCAATGGGAGGGCGAGCCTCCCGGCAAGCCGGCTATGTTTTGGCTCGGGGGGACCCTCGCCCTCCAAGGTTGTACAAATGAAATTTTTGCATGAGGACCCCACCGAAGAGATCGCGGAGATCGCAGAGCGGTTTCGAGTCCGTACAACAGGAACGGATCCGGATTTTTCTGGCGGCCACACACGCAGGATGCAATCCCTATCCATTCCCGCGCCTCATTCCTCGATTCCTGCTCAGCGGGCGCCGGCGCGCCTTTGCAGCCACGCCACCACGTCCCCGAGGAAACCCGCGTCCACGCGCCGGTCGGTGAAGTACATCGCCATCGTGGAATCCTTGCCGCCGCAGGGTTTGAAGAGGTGGTCCAGATCGGCGTAGACCCTGAGGGAAAGATCCGCGCAGGGGCCCCCGGCGACGTTTGTGAGGATCCGCCGGGCGTCCTGGTCGGCGCGGGTCTGGAAGTCCTTCTCCCCCTGGGCGATGAAGACGGGGCAGGCGACGCTCCGGTGGATCGCCGGGACGTCGAGGTGGAAGTAGTCGTGCCACCAGGCCTTCACGGCGGCGACCTTCGTCTTCCACGTCGCCTCGAGCTGCGGCGCCGCGGCCTTCCCCAGGACCTCGAAGTCGGGCTCGCGGTCCTCCTTGCAGGCCCGCATGAGCTCTTCCTGGGCCTTCAGGTTGGCCTCGCGCATGGCCTCGGGCAGGTGCTTCATCGTCGCCGCGACCTGGTCGTAGGTGACGTGCCACAGGTTCCGTCCCATCGCGCCCATGCAGACGATGCCGGCGACCGCCTCCTCGCGCGAGGCGAGCAGCGGCGCCGTCAGCCCCCCCTCGCTGTGGCCGATGAGGAAGACCCGCTCCCCGTCCACCTCCTCGCGCTCGAACAGCCAGTCGAGCGCGGCCTGCGCGTCCCCGACCAGCTCGTCGTAGCCGATCTCGCGCGGGTCCGCCCCCTTTTCGCCCAGCGGCGTGCCCCCGACGCCGCGGTCGTCGGTGGAGAGCACCACGAAGCCCGCCCGGGCGACGGCGTCGTGGATCTCCCAGGATCCGGCGTCGAGCACGCGGCCCCCGCCCGCGGGAGCGAACCCGTGGCGGGTCTGCGATCCCGAGCCGGAGATCCACAAGACGGCCGGCCATCCGGCATCGGGTCCCGCGCCCTCGGGGACGCGGAGGCTTCCCGCGATGGTGAAGGAGACCGCGCCGTCCTTCTTCACGGCGACGATGCGTTCGATGCCCACGTCGCGGATGGTGAAGTTCGCGTCCTCGGGAAGCGCGTAGGCCGTCCGCCCGGGTTCGGGTTGCCCGGGCTCCCGGGCCTGCGCGTACACGTTGCCCAGCAGGATCAGCCCAAGGACCGCATGGCATCGAATCATGTTTGCCTCCTCTCCAACACGAGGGCACCATGGTACCAGGAGGACGAGGGGTCTTCATCCTTCCGGCCGTCCTCCCGGGCAAGAGGCTTGCTCGCGTCCGGGGCGCGATCCGCATAGAATGGATTCCGATGGAAACGAGGGGACGGCAGGTTTCCAGGGGCATCCCCGGTCCACGAGGGAGGGCGCGATGAAAGCCATGCTCATCGCCTTCGCGATCGCCGCGACGGCGCTTCTGGGATGCGGAAACGGCTCGGGCCAGAAGGCGAGGGCGCCGGGGAAACGCGATGAAGAAAAGGGAAACAAGAAGACGCATCGGCGGACCGAGCCGGAACCCGGGCGCTCCCCCTCCAACACGCCTCCCCCGGACCCGCGAAACGGCGTCCCGGAATCGCCTCTCACCCCCGAGAAGGCGAAACGGATCGAGGCGCTGATCCGGCAGATGAAGGCCGGAGACAAGCGGGGCGCGCTGGGCCAGGTCGTGGAGGCACGCGTCGAACCCGCGGCCCGCGCGCTGGTGGCCATCGGCCGGCCCGCCGTCGAACCCCTCATCGGGGTGCTGGCGGTGAAGGACGCCTCCGTCCGCGCCTGGGCCGCGAGAGCTTTGGGATCGATCCGCGACAAGAGGGCGGTGCGTCCGCTTCTCGGAACGTTGCGGGACCGGGACGCGAACGTGCGGTACAGCGCCGTCGAGGCGCCGGGGAAGATCGGGGACGGGAGTGCAGCGCGCCCCCTCGTGGGGCTTTTCCAGGACGTGTTCGAGAAGATCCACCCCCTCGCCGTGAAGGTCCTGGCGACGCTGGGCGAGCCGGCGGTCGCTCCCCTGATCGACGGTCTGGAGGCGCGCGACGAACAGGCCCGCTCCCTCGCCGTGGAAGCCCTGGGCAAGATCGGGGAGATGGCGGTTCCGTCTCTGATCCGGTCGTTGAAGGAAGGGCGTCCTCTCTCCCGGGCCGGTTCCGCGAAGGCCCTGGGAGCCATCGGGGACCCGAGGGCGGTCCCCCCTCTCATCGACGCCCTGGAGGACGGCGACGGGACCGTTCGGTCGGCTTCCTCCGAAGCGCTCGGCCGGATCGGCGACCGGAGCGCCGTGGCTCCCCTGGTCGAGGCGATGGGCGATCCCGAGGCGGACGTCCGGTACGCCGTTGCGGGGGCGCTGGGAGATCTCGGCGACGGGAAGGCGGTCGAGCCCCTGTGCGCGGCGTTGCGGGACGCCGCGAAGAAGGTCCGGCGCAATGCCGCGGTGGCGCTGGGAAAGATCGAGGACGAGAGGGCCGTGAAGCCCCTGATCGCTTCCTTGAAGGACGGGGACAACACCTTCTGCTGCTGTGCGGCGCAGGCTCTCGTCCAGATCGGGGAACCGGCCGTCGGGCCCCTGGTCGAGGCGTTGCGGGACGAGAACGAGAGCGTGCGCTCCTTCGCCGTCGCGGCGCTGGGGGACATCGGGGGCGACCGGGCTTTCCGGCTCCTGTTCGAGGCGCTCGAAGACGGCAACAAGGACATCCGCGGCTCGGCCGCCGAGGCGCTCGGCATGCTGCGCGACAAGAGGGCCGTGGGGCCGCTGGGGGATGCGCTGGGAGACGAGGAAGGGGATGTCCGCGCCCTGGCCGCGCGGGCGCTCGGGGACATCGGCGATCCTTCGGCGGTGGACCCGCTCGCAAAGGCCCTGCAGGACGGGGATGCGACGGTCCGGCTCTGCGCGGTGAACGCGCTGAAGCGAATCGGTCACCGGCGCGCGGTGGGCCCCCTCATCGAGGCCCTCAAGGACGAGGTGAAGAAGGTGCGCAAGGGCGCTGAAGAGGCGTTGAAGAAGATCACGGGGGAGGATTTCTGGGACGTGTACGAGGTCTGGAAGACGTGGCACGAGAAGCAGAAGAAGAAAAGGGCGAAGGCGGAGAGGGAGAAGACGGAGTAGGGAGAGGTCCAAGGCGGCGGATCGCCCTGTCTGCCGTGGCCGACGGCGACAGGCTGGCGAGGTTCCAGGCCCGAAGCCCGGGCTCCGTGCAAGCGCGGCTCCGCTGGCGTGGGGACCGTCAGGGAACGAGCAGGGCTTGCAAGAGGACGCTCACCGGATGTAGAACCGGAACACGTCCGCGCGGGGGCCCGTCCCGTCGTGTCCCCCGCCGAGCAGCACGAAATCGTCCGCATCGGTCCGGCCCCGGTGATCCCACGACACGCTTCCCGACGCGCCGAAGAGGTTGGTTGCCGGGTAGGGCAGGCGCGCGTCCACCGTCTTCCACACGTTGGCGCTGTGCTCGAAGACCAGCACCCGGTCCGTCGCTTCCGTGCCCATGACCGCGCGCGGAATCTCCCCGCCGAACAGATGCAGCCGACGGTCCACCAGGAGACAGAGCGGCCCCTTCACCGCCGTCGGCCCCGTGGCCACGTACAGCCACTGATCGGCGGCCGGATCGTACCGCTCCGACCAGGCCGTCAGGACCGGTCCCGGCCGCTCGCCCCCGAACGCGTAGATCCGCCCATACTCCGGCTCCAGGCCGTAGCCGAAGTGGCTCCGCGGAGCATTCATCGCATCGAAAACGCTCGTTTCCCACGCGCCCGAGGTCAGGTCGTACACCTCGCACACGCCCGTCTTCGCCCCCGAAGACGTCTCTCCCCCGAAGGCGTAGATCTTCCCTTCCGCTTCCACCGCGCCGAAGTTCCCCCGCGCCGTGGGCATGGACGGCGCGCTCGACCACGTGTCCGCGGCCGGATCGAAGACCTCCATCGTATCCAGCGGCGCGCCCCCTCCGTCGAAGCCCCCCAGCACGTAGACGCGCCCCCCCGCCGTGACGGCGCAGGCCCCGCGCCGTGACACGCCCGGCGAGGCCGTCGAGAGCCAGCCCGGATCTTCCGCGAAAGGGCCCGTGGCCGGAACGACGCCTCGGAACCTCGACGTCCAGGCGTCTCCCGCCGCCGCCGGCGACGACGTCGTGCGCCCCCCGGCCACCAGCAGGCGGCCGTCCACGATGGCCGCGATCGCGTCCGATCGTCCCTCCGGCAGGGAAGGCAGAGCCGGCATCAGGGCGAGATCCTGGACGGGCGAGAAGACGTCCACGCGCGTGAACCCCGATCCGCCCACCAGGTAGACCTTGTCGCCGAGGGTGGCCACCCCGGCGCTGGACCCTGCAGTGGGCATGGGGTGGTAGGCTTTCCACGTGTCCGTGACGGGATCGTAGCCGTTCACGGGTCCGCCCGTCGCCCCGCCGAAGGTGAACACCCGGCCGCGGACCGACGCGCCGCTGTTGCCCGAGCGGATGGAAGGCACGGGGAGCCCCTCGTTCCACGTGTCCGTGGCCGGGTCGTAGGACTCGACCCGGTTGGTGACGGAGAAGTAGCCGTCCGTTCCCGCCAGGGCGTAGATCCGCCCCCCGCTCACCGCCGTGCCGAAGTAGCTGCGCGTCAGCGCCATGGACGTCGCCCACGCCCAGCTGTCGGCGCCGGGGTCATAGGCCTCCACTTCCGGGGTCCAGGTGAAATCCTGGTACAGGCCGCCCAGGGCGTAGATCTTCCCGTCCACCAGCGCCGCCTCCAGCCCCTCGCGCGGCGTCGTCATGGTCGCGCCCGGGGCCCAGCTGTTGGTGGTCGTGTCGTAGATCGCCACGGCGTTGTCATAGGTCTGGGCCGGGGTGGAGCCTCCGATGACGTAGATCTTCGCCCCCCGGGCCGCGCAACCGAAGGAGGCCCGGTGGACGGGAAGCGAGGCGCGGCTCGACCACGTGTTGGTGGCGGGATCGTAGACCTCGTTCGCGCCCAGGATGTTGCTTCCGCTGTCCCGGCCGCCCAGGGCGTAGATCTTGCCGCCCACCGCCGCGCACGCCAGGCTGCTGCGCCCCGTGGGCAGGTCGGCGAGCTGCCGCCACGTGTCGCTCACCGGGTCGTGGAGGTTCGCCAGGTCCACGTTGTTGTTGCCGTTGTAGCCCCCGGCCACGAGGATCTTGCCGCCCAACACGCAGGAGCAGTGCCCCTGGCGCAGCGTCGACATCGGAGTCCCGGTCGACCACGCGTCCGTGAGGGGGTCGTAGATCTCCACCAGGTCCTTGGGGAAAGCGCTGGGGTTCCCGTCGTTCCCGCCCATGACGAAAAGCCGCCCTCCCACCGCTTCCGCCGTCAGGCCGAAACGCTGCGTGGGCATCGCCGCGCCGGACTGCCAGGCCCCCCCCGACAGGTCGAGGAACTCGTGGGTCGTCAAGCCGATGCCCGTCGCTTTTCCGCCGACCGCGTGGATGCGCCCGGCGATCCAGGCCGCGGCGAGACGATTGCGCGCTGCAGGCAGAGCCGGCCCGGCGGACCAGCTGTTCGCGACGGGGTCAAAGACCTCCACGGAGGCCAGGTTCGCATATCCCGTCCCCTCGCCCCCGATCACGTAGAGGCGACCCGACGCGGCCACCGAGGCGGCGAACCGCCGGGCCGTGGCCAGAGGAGGACCCGACGACCAGGTGCCCGTTTCGGGGTCGTACACGGCCACCGAGGCGCTCAGCGCGCCCGCCACGGTGCCTCCCACGGCGTAGAGCTTCCCGTTCAGCGTTGCGCACGTCAGATTCTCCCGGGTCTGGGGCAGAGACGGGCACGCGAGCCAGCTGCGCTGGGCGGGGTCGTAGGCCACCACCGCGTCCGTCGCGCCGCCGGGGGCCTTGCCGCCCACCACGTAGGCCTTCCCTTCCAGGACGGCGCACCCCGCCCCCGTCCGCGTGCCGGGCAGGGGCGGTAGCGCCGTCCAGTCGCCGCTGCCGTTGTTGTTCACCAGGAAATCCTTGGTGCCGGGCAGGCCCACGAGGCTCTTCTCGCTGGGCGTGAGGCGGAAGGTGACCTGGCTCTTGTAGAGGCCGTCCTTCTGCGTGTCCCAGACGAACAACCCCGGCGTGCCTCCCGGGCTCGCCGCGAGGAACGTCGGCGTGGTCCCCGGCCCCTTCGTGGCGCGCCTCCAGAACCCCGAGTGGCTCTCCTGGTACTCGCCCAGGAGGGTCACGGTGTGCCCCTCGGTGTCGCTCGCCTCGTAGCGGATGTAGACCAGTCCGTCCTGGACCGTGTCCATGAGCTCGATCTGGACGCGGGGGGCCGTGTTGTTGCACACGTCGAAGCTGTCAGCCGATTCGAGCCAGTTCCCCCAGGTGTTCTTGCCGTCGTCGGACGCGCGGATGCGGATCTTCACGCTCGCGTCCTCGCCCGGCAGGTTGTTCGCGGCGTCGGAGTCCCACGTGAAGATGTGCTCCTCCCCGGGATCGGGGGCCGTGGACACGTCCGTCGAGGTCTCGGTCGATCCCGGGGGGTCCTCGTCGGCGTCGGTCCAGATCGTGTTTCCGACCCGCTGGAACTGGACCTGGATGTCCGCCTCGTCGGACTGGGTGTCGTGAATGGTATAGACGATCACGGCGGTGCCGGCCACGGGGGTCGAGGGCAGGGTGAGGGTCCCGATCTGGGGCGGCAGGTTGCCGGCCACGAAGACGGGCGTCACGTCCGCCTCGCCGCCGTCGTTGCGGTCCCGCGGCGTGATCCGCATCCGCACGTCCGCCTCGGAGGCGCCCAAGTCCGAGGCGAAGTCCCACAGGAACGTGTGGGGGGTGCCGGCGGGGGCCGCGGACAGGCCGTCCGTGCCCGCGGATCCGGACGCGGCCGTCGCCTTCCTCCAGGGCCCGCCGTTCACGGACACCTCCACGGCCACGGCGCAAGCGTCGTCGTCGGCGTCGTAGAGGACGTAGTGGACCGTCCCGGGGCTGGTCTTCAGCCGGACGGGATCCTCGATGGACGCCACGGGGGCGTTCGTCTCCTCCTGCGAGGCCTCGGTGGCCCACCAGGCCGTCAAACCGACGCCGGCGCCGAGAAAGAGGGCGCACCCGGGCGTGAGAAACAGGACCGGCACGAGGAAGATCATCCGTTTCCAGCGCAGCATGGCGTCTCCTCCGGGAAAAAGGCGGACCCGTCCGATGGCTCGGCATCCATTTTCGTCGTTCCGGGGAAAAAACCCAACCCCTATCGTTCCGGGTTTCGGATTTCAGCCGGAGGAGCGGGAACGGATTTGGATCCGGGTTGTTTGTAACCTGTAACCGGTAACCTGTTTATGCTGTGGGTTGCTACTATCCGTTTGTGGCAAAGCACGGCCAGCACGGGTTACCGGTTACAGGTTACAGACACCGCCTTGCAGCATCGCCCGCAGCATCGCCGT